>Ga0098035_1001140_pt1 | contig 12981 bp, 13 predicted proteins | sample 3_EtaG_FD_75046 | JGI IMG/M metagenome (GOLD analysis project Ga0098035, IMG submission 75046) | Marine viral communities from the Subarctic Pacific Ocean - 3_ETSP_OMZ_AT15126 metaG | ecosystem: Environmental > Aquatic > Marine > Oceanic | place: Pacific Ocean | collected 2015-01-07
AACGGCAGAACAATTGCCAAAATTGTTAAATCCAAGAACTATAATATTGAAGAAATAGAAGAAATATTAACGCAAGAAAGATTACTTAAATTATACTTTAAGATCAGATTTTTGGAAGATGAAAATAATTTTGATTCCTCATCCCAAAATAGAATTGTAAACGATTGTCTGGGAATATCAAAATTTAAATCTTTATCTGCTGGTTTAACAAGATTTGAATCAATTGTGAATAAACCATTTGACTATCGTGGATCATTGAGTTATATTAATACTCACCTTAAGGCCAGAATGGAGTAGCTTTGATTTTTCAAACTCTTGATGATAAATCGGAATGTGTCGGTGTATATACAGACGGCAAACTTTCCTTTGATGAAATCCCAGAAAATTTAACAAAAACTTGGAAATATTCTGCTTCCATCAAAGACGATAAAGTCGAATATGCGTGGATTAGATGTGGAGGCTTGAGTCTTCAACAAGTTTGTCCAGCAGAATTAAAAGAGGAATTAGATTTGGTTCAATCCGAATTCAAAGCCTATTTGACTGCTTTTAGGATTGCCAAAATTGATTTAAGCGAGCTTTGTTTTTATGATTTAGTGCCAGAAAATTTTCTCTTGCAATTTTGTGAAGTAAAGAATAAAATTACGGCTTATGTTTTTGAAAATTACGATAAATCAGAAAGCTATGATCATCTTAGCAAAGTACATAAGCTTTTGCACAAGATTAAACATAAGAGCCTAAACGTCAATAACACCAATTGCGTAGATTTGATGGTAAGATCGATGGACAGAGAAAAAATTAAAAAATTATTGAATGGCAGCCATTTTATCAATTATAATCTTTTTGGTACAATTACTGGAAGGCTGGCAACTCATCCCGGCAGTTTTCCCGTTCTTACGATGAATAAAAAATACAGAAAGCTAATAAAGCCACATAATGATTGGTTTTTGAGTTTAGATTATAACGGCGCCGAAGTTCGAACGGCTTTGGCTCTTGGTGGCCATGAACAACCAGATTATGATATTCATGAATGGAATATGCACAATATATTTGCTGATTGCGAAGTTGATAGAGAAGAGGCAAAAGTGAGATTTTTTGCGTGGCTTTATAACCCTAAAACTGAATTTTCAACGGATTCAGTATATAACAAAGATGTGATATTGAGAAAATATTATAAAAATGGTTTTCTCGAAACTCCATTTGGAAGAAATATAGCAGTAGATCGTGGAAGAGCCTTCGCTTATTTAAATCAGAGCACAACTGCAGATATTACCCTTGACAGAGCGGCAGAAATCGATTATATTCTTCATGATAGAGATTCTTTTGTTTCTCATGTCGTTCACGACGAAGTGGTTGTTGATTTAAAAGATAAGGAAAGAGATTTGGTACCCCTGATTAAATCAGTATACGAAAATACTATACTTGGCAAATATAAAGTTAATCTTAAAGCAGGCGAAAACTATAGTGAGTTAAAGGAGTTAATAATTTGATTTCTCTAATTGGCATAGGAACGACAGGCGAAAACATTGTGTCCTTCTTTAAAGAACACAAAGAATACAATATTTTTAAGTTTTCGAAGAATCAGAAAAATGGACCCTATACTCGATGTCTCAAACATTTTTCTACTGCTGAGAAATGCGAAGATAACGTTCCGAATTTAAAAAAATATAAAACAATTGATAAAATACAAGAAAATGTACAAATTTTTGTGTGCGGCTCTTCATTTTCGGCAAATTATACTCTGGGACTATTGGAACAAATTAAAGACAAAAAGATAGAAATTTTTTATATTAAACCAGATGTTGATTTGCTTATTGGTGATACCAAGCTTCAAGAACGAGCAATTTTTGGCGTTCTTCAGGAATATTCACGTTCTGGCTGTTTTGAATCATTCACAATTATCAGTAATCCTGCTTTAGAAAAAATGATAGGTTCTGTCCCAATTAAAAAATATTTTTCAACTTTGAATAAAGCCATATATTATGGTGTTCACTATATTAATCTTTTTAGCCATATTGAGCCGATAATTGGAAATCTCTCCGATCCTTCCGAAATTCAACGAATTAGATCCATCGGCCGAATTGATCCCGAAAATTTAAAAGAAAATTGGTTCTTTGAGCTTGACAACACTCGTGATGTATGTTACTTTATATGTATCAACAAAGAAAGACTTGAGAACGATGGTGAATTACACTATAACATAATTCAAAATTTAAAACAAAAACCAAGAAATGCATTTAAAAATGTAACTTATGCGATTTATGAATCGCCTTATGAAAATGATTTTGGGTACTGCGTTGCTCATACTAACGCAATACAAACTAACCCGTGATCTTTGCTAGATCGGGGTCTTTGACGAGGCATCAAGGAACGCTTGATGTACTATAGACTAAAAAGGAGAAATTAACATGTCTATTAATATGGAACTAATGCGTAAGAAGCTGGCTTCTTTACGTGGAGATAACAAGGATGGGGATAAGAATTCTATTTGGTTCAGGCCAGATGAAGGCGATCAAGATATTCGCATTATCCCAACTGAAGACGGAGATCCGCTAAAGGAAATGTTTTTCCACTATAATGTAGGAAATCATCGCGGCGGAATTCCCTGTCCGAAGCGCAACTATAATGAACATTGCCCAATTTGTGAATTTGCTTCACAGCTTTGGCGCGATGGGGTAAGCAACAACGATGACGAGAGCAAGAAGCTGGCAAAGTCTCTGTTTGTTCGTACTCGTTACTTTTCGCCCGTAGTTGTGCGTGGAATGGAAAGTGAAGGAGTTAAGGTTTATGGATATGGAAAGCAGGCTTACGAGCTTTTGCTTGGCTACATCTTAGATCCAGAATATGGTGATATTACTGATATTAAGGAAGGTACTGATATTTGCCTTACTTACACAAAGCCAACAAAGCCTGGAGCTTTTCCGCAAACCAACATGAAGATGCGCCGCAACACTACTCCTCTTCTGGAAGACAATGATGCTATTCCTGGCCTTCTTAGTAAGATGCCAGATTTCGAAAACATCTTTGAGCGGCTGTCGCCCGCTCAGGTAGAGGCAATTCTCGATGAACAATTGGCAACCGATGGAAATGCCGAAAATCGTTCGAACGAAGGCACACGCTATAAAACAAAGAATAGTGTTGATAAGGCCTTTGATGATCTGATGACTGGAAAGTAATATCACACAAGCCACAGGGAGGCACAGGTTAAAAGGTGCCTCATTTTTTAATATTATAAAAGGAAGTATAATGAACAAAATACAAAAAGGAAACACGGTGAATATTCATTTCATTGGTACGCTAGAAGATGGAACTGAATTTGGTAACTCATATACGAGTGATAGGCCCTTATCTGCAGAAGTCGGTTCGGGACAATTAATTGCTGGATTTGATACAGCTTTGGAGGGAATGACGATAGGTGAAGTTAAAAAGTTTGCCTTAACTCCAGAACAAGCATACGGCGATGTTGATCCAGAGGCGTTTCAAACGGTACCGCATGGTGCCTTTCCTCCCGAATTTGATTTTAAGATAGGTGGTTCCGTCCGAGGCACAAATACGGAAGGGCAATCATTTGTAGCAAAAATTGAATCTGTAGGAGAAAATGATGTAACTTTGAATTTTAATCATCCTCTTGCTGGTCAAAATTTAAATTTCAAGATCGAAGTCTTGGGTATTGATTGAAATTACTGACGTTTTTTGTATTAATTTAAAAGCTCCTTTTAGAAGGAGCTTTTTTATATTTTGTTTGACTTTTATAGCAACAACGGTTATAATTATGAATGATGCGAGAGCATCAAAATAAAAAAAATAAAGAAATAAAATAAATAAAGTTAAGGAGAAGAATAATGTCTAAAAAAGCTAAAGCTGGTCGTGTGGCTATGCACGATTTAATAAAAATGATTAATAAAAAAGCTGGTAGAAATGTCGCCCATGATTTAAATGGCGACAATCCTACAGAAGTAAAGGAATGGATACCCACGGGTTCTCTCTGGTTGGATTCAATTATTTGCAAAGGCAAAAAAGCAGGAATTCCTACTGGAAAGATTACAGAAATCGCCGGCCTCGAATCGACTGGAAAGTCTTATATGGCAGCACAAATTGCTGCAAATGCTCAAAAAACTGGTAAACTTGTAGTTTATTTTGATTCTGAATCTGCAATTGATCCTAGTTTCTTAGAGCAGGCCGGCTGTGATTTGGATTCTTTAATGTATATCCAGGCTAGTTCGGTAGAATTTGTTTTAGAAACAATTGAAGATCTTTTGGGCGCAACAGAACAAAAATTGGTTTTTATTTGGGATTCCCTCGCCTTTACGCCGGCTGTTTCGGATGTTGAGGGCGATTTTAATCCCCAATCATCAGTTGCCACTAAAGCACGAATTCTTGCCAAAGCAATGTCCAAATTGGTAATTCCAATTGCTGATAAGCAGGCGGCTCTTATAGTTCTTAATCAGCTTAAAACAAATATCCCACGCGGCCCGATGGCGCGCCAAATTGCAATGGTTGAGCCTTATATCACTCCTGGCGGCAAGGCAATGCACTATTCATATTCTCTTCGAATTTGGCTAACAGGACGAAAAAGTAAATCTGCCGCTGTTTATGATGATAAAGGGTTTAAAATCGGTTCTGAGGTAAAAGTCAAATTGAAGAAATCTCGTTTCGGCACTGAAGGCAGAACTTGCGCTTTTCGCATTTTATGGGGGACCGCAGAAGTCGGTGTACAAGATGAAGAATCTTGGTTTGATGCTGTCAAGGATGCACCACAAATGACTGTTGCTGGTTCTTGGTATACTTTGACCATGGGAGACTATGTTAAAAAATTCCAACCTTCTAAATGGACCAAATTGGTGAAAGAAGATCAAGAATTCAGGCAAAAAATAATAGAACTTATAGACGTTCAGATCATTCAAAAATTTGTTAAACGTGAAGGATCGGCGGCTAATTTCTATGATATAGATGACAAGCAAGCCGGCACAAAAGAATTGACAAATGCTTGACAGTCGGTTACATTACTAGTTAGAGGTTTTTATGAAGCGTGTTATGGTTATAGATGCTCTCAATTTATATTTGAGAGCGTATGTTGTTGATCCGAGTCTTTCGTCAAATGGGCAGCCAATTGGCGGAATCAAGGGTTCTCTTAAAATTTTGCAAAAACTAACGAGGATGATTAAACCAGATGAAATCGTTTTTGCTTGGGATGGCCCGAATGGTTCTCGTAAACGTAAAATAGTCGATAGTAATTATAAAGCAGGACGAAAGCCAATTCGGCTTAATCGTTCGGTGCGCAATTTAACTGAAGATGAAGAACTCCAAAATAGAGTTTGGCAACAAACGCGATTAATTGAATATCTCAATAATATGCCGATTATTCAACTTATGTTACCAGAAGTTGAAGCAGATGATATTGTTTCTTATATTGTTCAAATGCCGGATTATAAAGAATGGCAAAAAGTTATTGTTTCAAATGATAAAGATTTTTTGCAACTTTGTGATGACGAAACTATAGTTTATCGTCCGACAAAAAACGAGATAATGACGAAAGATAGTGTTGTTGAGACTTTTGGCGTACATCCAACAAATATGGCACTAGCAAGATCTATTATAGGTGATACTAGCGATAATTTGCCCGGCGTTAGAGGCGTCGGCTTTGGGAAAGTTAAGAAAAATTTGTTATTTTTGGCCGAAGAGGACACTGTTACGATCGATGAAGTAGTAGAATATTGTGAGAATTCAGATTCAAAGTTGAAATTCTTTCAAAGTGTACAAGAGTCAAAAGATATCATTGAACATAACTATAAAATGATGCAACTGTACTCTCCACTGATTTCAATTCAGGGAAAACAAAAGATAGATTATGCTGTAAAAGAATTTGATTGCACATTTAACAAAACTGCTCTTATTAAAATGATGAGAGAAGATAGCTTTGGCGAATTAAATTGGGAAGAGCTAAAGGCATTTTTAAATAAGATTTCACTAGATTGTAAAGAAAAGTAATACTATTTACTATCGAAATGCAATTTTTATTTGAAGATTGGCATCAGTTTCTTGATGAAAAAGTAGAAAAAACAAGGGCGCCCAATGGCGCCGCCCGTGAGCGCACTGCACTCGCACATAATACCGAAAAGGCTTTATATTCATACTTGCTGTATTGGAGGGAATATTTCAGAACCACAGATGAGAATGAATTGTATGACATACTATATGATGCATTTAAGGAAATTCCCGCTTTACGAGAAAACAAAATTGTTGGAATACTCGGCCAGGGGACACAAGGCATCGTATATGAATTAGATAATATGCATGCATTAAAGCTATTTTTTGAGGGCTACTTGGGAGATCGAACAGGAAAATCCGAATTGGAATTTTATAAACATGCATATGAAGATTTACATAAAGGCACTGCGAAAATTCACACTTTGCCAGTTTTTGGATTTGGCAAAGTAGAAAGCCCTGGAAGAGTTAAAGGCCCTTTGTATTACGTCGAAATGGCGATAGTTAAGACTTTGAAACAGTATTCTGAAGAAACGGCCCGAGACAAGCGCTCTTTGGACCATTTGGCACGGACGATCTTGGACTTTTTGAAAGAGTCTGGCGCCGCAGCGGACGCGAGGGCCCAAGCCTACGTAGGGTTTCCCCCGCGACGACAGCCGCACCGTACAGGCCGCGCCACCCCCGATCCAGAATATTTTAAAAACAGAATTTTAACAACAGCGCAGGCAATGGTTCCACCGCCAACAAAAAATGAACTTATTGGATTAATAAGAATGGTCAAATCACTTTACGACGAATTCGGAAAAGAGATTTTTCGAGATATGAGCCCTGATAATATCGGCGTTTTAGGCACTTCAGTCCCCAGAGGCGCCGTTAGTCACAAAGGCATAAAACTAATAGATCCTAATGCAAAGCCAATTTTTATTTTGTTTGACCCATAAATAAGTAAAAGATTTTCACTACTTACAAATGAAAAAGTTAGCCATCAATATTATGGGAAAAAAAACCCTAACTCGCCTTGACTTTTGAGTTAGAAGTGTTATATTTAGTTTGTAATGGCTAAGGAATTTTAATGGCTCACCAAAAAGTTGATTTTGGAAGGTACGGTAAAACCTTCCAAGAAGGACTGGTTCAACTCATTTTCGAAGACAGACCTTTCGCTGATCAGATCACAGAAGTATTAGATATTCAGTTTTTAGAACTTGAATATCTTCGTGTTTTTATAAATAAAGTTATTCAATATAGAGACAAATATAACAAACACCCCTCAACCGAAACAATGATAACGATTATCAGATCGGATTTGGATAATGAAAGTGAAATTATACAAAAACAGGTTCGTAATTATTACGCCAGAATTCATGCTAATGAAATAAGAGATACAGAATTCATTAAAGAAACTTCTCTTGAATTTTGTCGTAAACAAAAGTTAAAAAGTGCAATGATGAAATCCGTTTCGCTTCTGCAGACATGTTCTTTTGATGAAATTTCTAAAATTATTAATGAGGCAATTAAACTAGGTTCTGAAAATAATTTTGGTTATGATTATATGTTTGATTTTGAAAAACGTTTTGTACCAAAATTTCGCAAACCCATAAGTACCGGCTGGAAAGGTATAGATGATATTACCAAAGGTGGTTTAGGAAAAAATGAATTAGGAGTGGTCATCGCCCCAACTGGCGCCGGCAAATCTATGGCACTTGTACATTTGGGGACACAGGCGATTAAAGAAGGAAAAACCATAGTTCATTATACGTTAGAACTACAAGATACAGTTGTGGCGTTGCGTTATGATTCTTGTATTACTGGATATCCGCTTTCAGAGTTAACAACTTTTAAAAAAGAAATTTATGAAACAATCAAAGACCTGGAAGGCTCGTTAATTGTTAAAGAATACCCTACAAAATCAGCATCTACAAATACTATACGTTCCCATTTATCTCGTCTTATTAAAAGAGATATAAAACCCAATATGATTGTGGTGGATTACGCAGATTTATTGAAACCTGTACGTACTCGCAAAGAAAAAAGAAATGAGCTAGAATCGATTTATGAAGAGTTGAGGGCTATTTCTAGTGAGTTTGAGTGCCCCGTGTGGACCGCATCTCAAACTAACCGATCTGGGTTGAATATGGAGGTCATTACAATGGAGCAAATATCTGAAGCATTTAATAAATGTTTTGTGGCGGATTTTATTTGTACAATTTCTAGAACCATTGAAGACAAGCAGAAAAATCAAGCAAAAATGTTTATTGCAAAAAACAGAAACGGTCCTGATGGCATTATATATGATTTGTTTATGGACACATCAAACGTTTGCATTAAAATGCTACCCAAAACCACATTAAATACGATGATTCCTATAAATCCAGTAGCTGTAACCCCGAAAGAACAAAAACAAATTTTACAAAGTCGTTATGAGAAATTCAAGAACAGGAGAAACCACCGATGAGAACACACATTCGTAGATTTAAATTATCAGATACGTTTATTGATCAATACCGTGATGAAGACGTGCCCTGGGGCCCGCTTGGTTATGTTACCTTTAAACGTACTTATTCGCGTAGATTAAATGAATTTGATGAAAATGCGACTGGTACGGAAGAATGGTTTCAAACATGTCGCAGAGTTATTGAAGGTATGTTTGAGATGCAAAAACAACATGTTTATCGTTTAGGATTAGAGTGGAACGATCAAAAAGCACAGAGAACTGCAAAAGACGCCTATGATCGACTTTTTTATCTTAAATGGACTCCTCCTGGTCGTGGCCTTTGGATGATGGGCACAAAATTTGTTAATGAAAGAACTGCAGCAGGACTTTTTAATTGCGCTTTTAGATCAACACGCGAATTGTCTTCAAAAGGCGGCTATCTCTTCGCTTGGATGATGGATGCACTTATGGTTGGTATTGGCGTTGGTTTTGATACTTTAGGTGCCGGCTCAATTACTGTTCAAGAGCCAGAATATACAAATGATATTCATGTTATTGACGATTCACGCGAAGGATGGGTTCGTTCTGTAGAAATTCTTTTAAACGGCTTTTTCTTCGGCCTGAAAGTTCCCAAATTTGATTATTCAGCTATTCGCGCCAAGGGCGCGCCCATTCGTGGTTTCGGAGGCACTTCAAGCGGATATGGGCCCCTAAAGGAACTGCATGAAAACTTAACTAATCTTTATAAAGATCGAATCGGAGAACTAATTGGGTCGATCGATATCGTAGACACAGAAAACCTTATTGGTCGTTGTGTTGTTGCCGGAAACGTTCGTCGTTCCGCTGCTTTGGCTCTCGGAAGCCATGAAGACTTTGATTATTTGCAGATGAAAAATGATGCTGAAAAGCTTTCTCATCATCGTTGGGGTTCTAATAATTCTTTTCATGCAATCGTTGGTATGGATTATAGCTGGCATGCAGAACAAAGCCAGAAGAATGGTGAACCGGGCTATATTTGGCTAGAGAACGCTAGAACCCGAGGAAGATTCGCAGATCCTCCCAGAGATGACGACGCTTAAGTAATGGGCTTCAATCCTTGCGTTGAGCAACAATTGGAAGATGCCGAGCTTTGTTGTTTGGTGGAGACATTCCCGGCAAAACATGATTCTTATGAAGACTATTTGGCAACTTTAAAGATCGCTTATCTTTATGGGAAAACCGTTACACTTGCCAATACACATTGGCCCGAAACCAATGCCAAAATGTTAAAGAACCGTCGAATTGGCCTTTCGCAATCTGGTGTTGTGCAGGCATTCAATAAATTTGGCCGTCGTACTCTTTTTGATTGGTGTGATAAGGCCTACGAACATGTCCGCGAATTAGATCAACAATATTCAGATTGGCTTTGTATACCGCATTCGGTTCGTATGACCAGTATCAAGCCTTCCGGCACTGTTTCTTTGCTCAATGGTTCAACTCCGGGCGTTCATTATCCCGAAGATGAATACTATATTCGTCGTATTCGTTTTGCGGCAAACAGCGATATGATACCGGTGCTAGAAGCTTCCGGCTATAAGATTGAAGATGATTTTTATTCACCAGAAACAAAAGTTGTTGAATTCCCAGTAAAAGAAGAGCATTTTGTAAAAGGCAAGCGAGATATTAGCATATGGGAACAATTAGAAATCGCTGCTCAATATCAACACTATTGGGCCGATAATTCAGTTTCAGTTACCATTACGTTCAAGCCCGAAGAAGCAGGACAAATTAAAAATGCTCTTGAGATGTATGAAAGTAGATTAAAAGCTGTTTCTTTTTTGCGTTATGAGGAAACTGGGTATATACAGGCGCCTTATGAACCAATAACAAAAGAGCAATATGAACAAATGATCGCTGAAGTTAGGCCGCTTCAAAGATTAAAAACTAATGAAAGTGCGGCGGGAACTAAATTTTGCGATAGCCAATCTTGTGAAATTTAGGAGAAGAAATGATTACAGAGCATAAATTCAGACCTATTAATAGGCATATTTTAGTTAATCTTCCTGCTACTAAAGAATCGGATGAATCATCTTTAGTTTTGCTTCCAGAGGATTACAAAAAACCAGAACAGAAATATTCAGTAGTTCAAATCTTAGCTATAGCTGATGACGTAAATTTTGAATGTTCTCCATGTGATGAACTAATTATTGATACCCAAATGTTGGAAGAAATAGAAATAAATGACAACATATATCACATTGTTTTAGAAAATTATGTTGTGGGTGTTATAGAGAAAGAGAGATAACATATGGATAAAAACTTTTATAATCAATCATCTGCCACGCAATTAGGTTGGGAACCAACTTGGTTTGGTGAGCGCTATTTTGATGAAATGCTGGTTAGAGCAATTAAAAAATTTCAAAAAGCATATGGATTAACTTCTGATGGACTTTGTGGTCCTTCGACTTTTAGACGAGTTTGGACAGAAAGACAATCAAAAATTGATGAATTCAAACCTTCAGGAGATCCGTATTACTCTGATTATATCGTTTTTAATAGCCGATTTTATCCTATTGAATGGGATAAAGTCGTTCTGTGGTCTGAAGAAGGCGGCTTATCTGCTCGTCCTGGCACTTATTACAATTATAGTGGAAGAGCGGAACGTTCTACCAAATTATTTGTTAATCATTGGGATGCGTGTCTTTCGTCACATTCGTGTCAACGAGTTTTAGATAGGCGCAATTTGTCTGTGCATTTCTTAATAGATAACGATGGCACTATCTACCAGACTCTTGATATGCAACATGGTGCTTGGCATGCCGGAAATATAAATCGCAAAGCAATAGGCGTAGAAATAAGTAACGCTTTTTATACAAAATACCAAGATACATATATAGAAAGAGGCCATGGCCCTCGTCCCATAATTGAAAGCGCTGCGATACATGGTAATGAAATCGGGCCATTTTTAGGTTTCTATCCCATACAAATTACAGCTTTAAAAACTTTATGGAAAGCGGTGCATATTGCAACAGGGATCCCCTACCAGACTCCTTTGGATCAATACGGCAAGACTTCCACAAAATACGAACAAGATGCGGCTTATGGGAAATTTACTGGCTTTATTTCGCATTATCATGTTAGTAAAAATAAACAAGATTGCGCTGGATTAGATATTGAATCTTTAATACAAGAAATTGTTGACAGCGATTAATAAATAAGTTATATTGAAATATCACAAAAACAGGAGAAGAGATGAGTTTTAATTAAGGCTTGACAATAACTCGTAAAGCGGTTACAATATGTGTAAGGAAATTGAATGAAAGAATATTCTAAATCTATTGAACTTTATGGCGATGGCATTGGTCACGTCGATTATATAAATCATATGGGCACTGACTTAACAGTTGTAAACTCAGCCCGTGTTTCATTTGGAGTAGAGAAAAAGGAGCTAGATGAACGAGATAAGAAACTTATTAAATACCTTATTAAACAGAGGCATACCTCAACGCTTGAGCATTGTAATATTGCGTTTCGTTTTGCTGTTCCTCTTTACGTTAGGTCTCAGCATCATCGCCATCGAACTTGGTCCTATAATGAGATCTCTCGTAGATACACTGATGTAGATATCAAGTTCTACCAGCCCAGAGCTTTTAGAACGCAACATAAATCTAACCGACAAGCGAGCAACGCTGACGAGTTGATTAATCCGTTTTTGCACGATGGACAGTTTGAGGATGATGATACATGTGCTAATTTTGTAAAGAAGCACCACCAATCCTGTCTTGCATTCTATAACAATCTTATTAATGCCGGTGTCTGCCGAGAACAAGCCCGTGGTGTCTTACCACAAAATATGTATACAGAGTATTACGGAACAGCTAATCTCAATAATCTGTTGAAGTTTATCGATCTTCGCACACACGAAGGCGCACAATGGGAGATTCAGAAGGTTGCCCAAGCTTGTTTGGAAATTGCTACTGATCTGTTTCCAGAAACGGTAGGTGCTTATCGTCGGATTAGAAAGGAGAGTGAATAATGGACCATAGTGATAGATCGTCTCTTGACGATCAACAGATGCTATTCGCGTTGTTGACCGCTCTCGTTAAGAAAAGCGGCGGTGAAATTAGAATTTCTGAAGTTGATTTAGAAGCAGTTACTAAAAGCGATATTATGATGATGTATTATGATAAAGTTTCGAAAGAATTGATTTTATCTTTGCAATTTCTTGGCGGATATACAGATAAGACAGACACTGTTCATTAATTTGAGAAAATAAGAAAACTTTTAAACTAGTTATTGTGTTCTTTAGATTTTACAAAAGGAGAAAGAATGAATTTTATATTTCTATTATCTTGCTTTAGTAAAGCTTTGACAACGAAACATTATAAGCCGATGACACCTTGTGTTGACGCCATTATTTTACGTTTAGATAAGGAATGCGATCAAACATATTATTACCAAGAATACGATAGTTTTTGGATACAAGCTGAAGGAGAAAGTATTATTTGTGGTCCAATATATTTATTTATGCCGCAACCTTTTAAAATTGATTTAGCAATGTTACATGAAAGCAACGGTTTTGAATTATG
>Ga0098035_1001141_pt1 | contig 12977 bp, 12 predicted proteins | sample 3_EtaG_FD_75046 | JGI IMG/M metagenome (GOLD analysis project Ga0098035, IMG submission 75046) | Marine viral communities from the Subarctic Pacific Ocean - 3_ETSP_OMZ_AT15126 metaG | ecosystem: Environmental > Aquatic > Marine > Oceanic | place: Pacific Ocean | collected 2015-01-07
CCCGCCGTGCTTGACGGGACAAAGCTCAGGATCGTCACCGCCGCGGAGAAGTTGTTTGCCATTCACGGCGTGGACGGGGTGACCCTTCAGCAGATCCTGAAAGGCGCGGGCCAGCGCAATTCCTCTGCCATGCATTATCATTTTGGCTCCCGCGATGCGTTGATCGAGGCCATTCTCATGTGGCGAGTCACCAAGATTGATGCCCATCGCAACCAAATGATTGATGATCTGCTGGCAGAGGGCCGCGGCAATGATATCCGCGGCATTGTGGAGACGGCCGTTATTCCCTTCATCCGCCCGATCGAGGATTCTCAGCAGCCGAGCTATTACAACCGCTTTCTGCTGGAAGTGCATCGCAGCCCGACTGTCAGCTTTGACGACATCATCGCCGGCAAGGCCGACCGGGGCATCCGGCGTATGAATGAGTTGCTGCTGGGCCAGCTTGAGAATATCCCGGCCGAATTACGCATGACAAGGATCGCGACCTTGAGGTCGATGCTGATTTTCGCCGTCGCGGATATCGAGGCCGTGCGCGCCCGCAAGCTCAAGGAAACCGGATCATTCAACTTCGACCGCGCGGTCGAGAACCTGATCGACATGGCCAGCGCCGCCTTTATCGCCCCCGTCTCCCCTGAAACGAGATCCCGGCTGACGCAGAGCTGATAGGAAGCTCCAGTTTTGGGGATGAAAGCCTGATCAGGCTTAGAGGATAAGATCCGCGCAATCAAACGGCTGAGTTGTCTTGCAAACCGGCGCAATATGTTACAATTTGTCCTGTATAATCCAGGTGGCGGGAGGGTTTGCTATGTGGCCGAACGAAAGACTGCTTGATCTTCTTCAACTCAAGGTGCCGATTATCCAGGCGCCCATGGCCGGGGCCAATGGGTCGGCAATGGCCATCGCGGTAAGCGAGGCGGGTGGCCTCGGGTCCCTCCCCTGCGCCATGTTGAACGAGGACAAGATGCGCGCCGAGGCAGGCAATATCCGCCAGCAAACCACAAAACCATTCAGCATGAACTTCTTCTGCCATACGGTCACCCCACCGTCAGCCGCCCAACAGGCCGCCTGGACGGAGCGGCTCGCGCCCTTCTACGCTGAATACGGCCTCAACACAGACGACGTTGCCGCTGCCCCCGTCCGCCGCGCCTTTGATGAGGGCATGTGTGAACTGATCGAGGATATCAAGCCAAATGCGGTCAGCTTTCATTTCGGCCTGCCCGATGCTGCCCTGCTCAAACGGGTCAAGGCAGCAGGTGCATGCGTTCTTTCCAGCGCGACTACTGTCAATGAGGCCCGCTGGCTGGAAGAAAACGGCTGCGATGCGATTATCGCGCAAGGCTTTGAGGCGGGCGGTCACCGTGGCATGTTCCTGACCCAGGATATTACGGCGCAGGCGGGCAGCATGGCGCTGTTGCCGCAGGTTGTTGATGCCGTGAACGTACCGGTCATTGCGGCTGGCGGCATTGCCGATGGGCGGGGTATCGCCGCGGCTTTCGCCCTGGGAGCCGCCGGTGTTCAAATTGGCACGGCCTATCTGTTTACCCCGCAATCCCTGATCAGCGATATCCATCGCACCGCCCTTCATCAGGCCAAGGATGACCAAACGGTATTAACCAATGTCTTCTCGGGCAAGCCCGCCCGCGGATTGATCAACCGGATAATCCGCGAGGTCGGGCCGATGTCGGAAGATGCCCCGCCCTTCCCGACTGCGGGCGCCGCACTAGCGCCCTTGAAAGCGAAAGCGGAGCAGACCGGATCGGGTGATTTCACCTCGCTCTGGTCGGGTCAGGCGGCTGCACTGGCGCGCGATCTGGATGCCGGGGAGCTTACCCGCACCCTTGCGTCGGACGCCCAAAGGCGCCTGAAGGCGCTGGCGGGCAAATAGAGAAAGTTTGACATTCCAGTTAATTAGCGTATAAGTCGCCTCATTGCCGAAGCGATACCAGTAGAGTGTCGCGTTGCAGTCTTTCGCATGGCGCTAATTTCGATCTCTATTAATTAGGCCGTCGAAACCACCCCCGAAACAGCAATACACCTGCATCGATCGAGAAACTCGACCGGTCGTTTGATTTTGTTTGGATCGTGGAGCGTCTGCGCTGCAACAGGCCTTATAAAAACTGGAAAGTAACTAAAGTAATGACAAAATTTACAGACCTTGGTCTGAACCAATCCGTCCTCCGCGCTGTCGAAGAGGGCGGTTATGAAACCATGACGCCAATCCAGGAACAGGCGATTCCCGCCGTTATGGATGGCAAGGACCTGATCGCTATTGCGCAGACCGGCACCGGAAAAACCGCCGCCTTCTCGCTTCCATTGATCCAGAAACTCCTGACCGGCGAAGGCAAGCGCACCGCAAAAGGCGCCCGCGCCCTGATCCTTGCCCCGACACGCGAACTGGCGATACAGATTTCCGAAAATATCCAGGCTTATTCCAAGTATCTGCACCTGAAGACCACGTTGATCTATGGTGGTGCAGGCGCCAAGCCGCAGATCAAGGCAATGACCGCCGGTGTTGATATCCTGATTGCAACGCCGGGTCGCCTGCTCGATCTGATGAACCAACGGCATGTCAGCCTCTCCAATGTTGAATATCTGGTGCTGGACGAAGCCGACCGGATGCTCGATATGGGCTTTATCCGCGATATCCAGAAGATCATCGCGCAATTGCCGAAGACGCGCCAGACCCTGCTCTTCTCTGCGACCATGCCAACTTCGGTTGAAAAGCTCGCGAACAGCATTCTCCGGAATCCCCTCCGCATCGAGGTTGCCCCCGCCGCCACGACGGCGGAAAAGGTTGCGCAGCATGTGCTGATGGTACCGAAAGGCCGCAAACGCGAGCTGCTCGCCCATGTGCTGAAGGATCAAAGTCTCAGCCGCGTCCTTATCTTCACCCGCACCAAGCATGGCGCGAACCGTGTTTCGCGTCAGCTCGAGCAGCTGGGTATTTCCTCTGCCGCCATTCACGGCAACAAGTCGCAGAATGCACGCCAGAAGGCGCTCAATGATTTTCGCTCCGGCGAGACACGGGCCCTAGTGGCAACGGATGTGGCCGCACGCGGAATCGATGTCGATGGGGTCACCCATGTGATCAATTTCGAGATCCCGAACGAGCCCGAAAGCTATGTCCATCGGATCGGCCGGACGGCCCGCGCCGGCGCGACAGGGGCGTCCCTCTCCTTCTGTGATCATGAGGAACGCGCATTCCTAAAGGATATCGAGAAGAGCATCCGTCAGCCTGTCCCGGTACTGGAGGATCATCCCTTTCATGCGGAAGGCATCGCCAATGCCCCGGCAGGTGAGGAAAGCAAGCCTTCGAACAACGGAAACGGGCGCCGTGGCGCCAGAAATGGCCGTTCTGGTTCCGGTTCCGGCAATCGGCAAAATAACGGGGGTGGCCGTTCCGGCGCTCCGAAATCCCAGAACGCCGGGTCGGGCAAGCCCCGCCAGCGCAACCGCCGGCCGCAACGCGCCGCAGCCTAACCAACCAACGCATCGCGTGAAAACGAAAAAAGGCCCCGCTTACCCGGCGGGGCCGTTCTTTTGGGATCGGAAAATACCCATATCTGCGCATCTCTGGCAATCCGGCCCCGAATTTTCATGACATAGGACAGGGAACCCTTACGTTATATTTTAGAGCAGGCAGCTATCGTCCTAGAATATTTCGCAGTTCATTTGTTCAGGGTAAATTCACCTAAAAGGTCTTGATATTCTTTCACCCCTTCTGGGTGTCGGACATTCTCAGCCACAGTTGCGCCGGCGACAAAATCAAAATTAGCCTTTAGGGCCGCGAACAACAAGGGCCTGTCCTCAATGCCAAATGCGTAGCTGCGCAGTCCTTCTTGAACCGCCCGCTTTTTGAAAATGGGAAGTCTTGCCCTTACGTCCCCGGCCGAAATTTCAATTTTCTGGCAATTAAACCCGACCACATCCATACCAATTGCCTTCAAATCCGTGAACCGGGGATTTTTAGAGTCTACTTCCAGCGCAACCAGCCGACCAAACCGCTTCACCGCAGAAACCGCGTTCTGGAGTTGCGAATGCCAAAGTCCGGCACCGCTGCCGATAATCTCCCACATGATCAACTTACGCATGTCATTCGGGATTTTCGAACAAATCCGCACATAGGCTTGCCGATGTGACGAAATGTTCAGTGTGGAAAAATGGACCGGGATAATAATTATATTAAGCAACCCTTTGTCACGACACTCCAAAAGGTCAACAATTGCCCTTTGCAAGAGAAGGCGGTCAAGAGCAGCGACCGTACCGGGCTCCAATTCTTCCGGGAGGTCCTCAAAGGTCCATGAGGATTTATCCAACATAATATTTGAGGTCAAACGATATGAGTGAATGGCAGAGACTGCAGGTTGCAGGACCGGCCAGTAGTAAAGCTCCATTTCTGCTTCGTCCAAGCCATCTTCACTATCGGCTGCCTCTTTGAGTTTGTCTTGCAACTCAAGGCTTGGAATCACGGTATCCTGGATATTATCGTAGAGTTTTTGGGTATCGCTAATCAGGGCATTCAATTTCTGTGATAAGTCACTGACGGTAAAGTCGCCGGCGGTGTGAGAGTCATGAACGAATGACTTCCATTGCGGCGTATTTTTGTTCAGCTTTACCAACTCGGTGGTATCGTTGAAATGAGAGACTATTTCGTCTACCCCGTTCATCATGAGCCTGAAATTCTGCAACAGTTTTTCGGGGTCGTCCTCGGCGTCTGTGTGGCCGCTCGGTATTTCAATGGCGTCTATTCTGGCGGAGATATCTTTAAACGCCTTATTTGCAGCTTCGGGCGTGATCGCTTGTAGCGCATTTTTTGGGTTGACCGTATTTGCTGTGAGCAGGCTGTTGGCGATAGAATCCTTTATCGACCGTTCTTCAAAGACAACACTCCCATCTGTTTTGGTAACGGCAATGGAGGCGCCAAATTCATCCGATGACCAGGCGTCTCCGAATATCTGCTCACCAATTTCCTTCGCAATCAACGAGCATTTTATGATGGCTTCCTCTTCCGTCAGCCGCGCAAAGACAAATACATAGACATCTTCACCAACCCGGTAATAAAGGTCTTGGCTGGTTATTCGGCGTTCGATAACTTTTTCGGCAAATTCATGGACAAAGTCGGAATATTTAGGCCATTTCTTGCCGAGTTTTTCCTTGATGCGGCCAAGGTTTACGAGGCTAACCTTGCCGTTTACCAGAAAATCATTTTCTGCAATCAGGGCCAGTATTTCCTGATCAATCTCGGAAAGTGAGGCATCGCGTTGTTTCTCTTCTGACTTCTTCCCCTTTTTGCTAGAGCTGGCGTTTGGGGGATCGGTCCCATCAAAGGAAAATATTTTCCGCGATAGTTTTTTCCAATTGGTCTTCAGTATAGAGAAACTTGTGTTTGACAATATCTTCTCACTATTAATTCACGATCAAAATTTACCCTATTAGTTGTATTAATTATTTATATTACTAACTTACAATAGTGTGCGAGGCCGATTTGTCAAAATACATTTTGACGCAGTATTTTCGTGAGTGTTTTTTTCAGCTTTGGGTCTGAGATTCTCCAAAATACCCTGAGAATCCTGTGTCATTAACGTCACCCCCCAAAGGGTCGGCACCATATTGCCGCCAGTTTTAGCTTGTAGCGAATTACAGGTCATTGGGTGGTAGGCCCAAATGCTTAGCGATACCTGAAACCTTCTCTGAAGGTAAGTTCAATAGAATAAGGGCCTAGCCGTTTCCGGCTAAGCCCTTGAAATATTGGTGGAGCCAAACGGGAACTCATACACCAATAAAAATATTCCGTAATTTCAATACATTAACATCAACTGACAAAATTGACTGTATCACTAAACTGGATCACTTTTCAATATATTTGCACTTAAGTGCACAGATCATTCTACATTTACGTTCACTGAGAGAACCGATGATTACAAATAATATTCTATCGATAACTCAGGATTACCGAAGACTTTTAGGGATAGAAGAAATAAAGGATTTTTCGGAATCGGTTATCTCCGATGATCCCCACTTTTCGGTGTTATTCGAGAGTAATTGTGCCAAATTTGTGCCACGGAGATACCAATTGATTATATCAAACTTGCTTAAATCAATTAGCTAATAGTGACATTTCGGTATGACAATCTCTATTTCGAGATCACCAAGAATGCATTTCAAAATTCCCTCGCGTAACCACAGCAGTTGCTTCTTTGGTTAGCTGAGCAACTGATGTAATCGTCGCTTCGGCGGTGATTGAGTAAGCGTATCTTGTTGGCGTACTAAAGAGCCGCCTAGGAACACCTAGTTGTCCAAGCTTTGCGATATTTGATCTGTAGTTATTTGATAAGCTCGCGGCTTCCGCTAACTGCTCTGAATTCGGTGCTGTCAGACGAATGCGACCACGTCTCTGTTTGGCGTAAAATGGCGATAAGGTGCCCCTACTATGCCGCACTAAGTTGCTGCCACTCGACCAGTGCGGCATTTCGTTGAAGCTTGAATGCTTCTCGATTGGCTAGGTGGCGCTCATGGTTGAAGTGATTATGGACTGATGAGTGGATTGAGACGAATTTCTGCAAACTTCGCAGGCGCTTGAATTGTAGCATCACCTGCTCTCTTCGTCGGAATGGGAGATGGGAGTTTTCACAGCGATTATTCAACCAGCGGCCAACCTTTTGTGCTGTTTCATTGCCAATTATCTTCATCGCAGCACGGTAAGATCGTAATCTGTCCGTTACGATTTCGTGCGGTCTTCCATATCGCTTCATGATTTTCTTGAGGAATTTCAAAGCAGCCTTACAATCTCGCCGCCTGGAAACAAGGGCTTCCAGCACTTCGCCCTCATGATCAACAGCACGCCACAGGTAAAGTGTTTTGCCATTGATCTTCACAAAGACCTCATCAAGATGCCATTTCAGTTTGAATAATTCTGAGACGGATGGATCCGCTTCTTCCGTATCTCACTTGCGAACATTGGGCCAAATTTGTTCCACCAATAGCGTACTGTTTCGTAGCAAATTTCGATGCCGCATTCATGAAGCAAATCTTCAACGTTGCGAAGTGAAAGTGGAAACCTGACGTACATCATCACCGCAAGGCGGATGATCTCGGGCGATGTCTTGAAATAGCGGAATGGATTATGATTTTTCATTCCGAGATTTTATCGAATTGCTGAGATACGGTCAAAGTCCAGTTTTCCTCTGAAAGTGCCATAATTTGCCTACGCATGTCGTAAGTATAGAATGAATTTCTGGTATTTATGAGGGCAATCTATATAACTAATTTGTAACTTTCTCCAATATCTCAATTGCAATGGGGAAAAGTATCGAAACCTATCATTGCCGATTTTTTTGGCCTATGCCATTAAAGAACGACGCGAACCCATTATATGTCAAATGTTGCCGGTCATGTAGCCAAACTGTGACAATTTGTCCGTTGACAAAAATGTGGGAAAAAGTTCTGATAAATCTATGGCATCTGTTTTCTCAAAAATAGGGACGATCCTGATCGTGCTCTTAATTGCCGGTCTCGTAGGAAACACTCCGGCCGGGGCAATGAATTCAGGCAGCATGTCTGTAGAGGTAGTGGATTGTCAGGATTGCGGCGTGGCCGGGAATATGCAAAGCACAGGTGCTGTATGTGCAAGCGTCTGCATCGTTTCAGTAGCGGTTGATAAGATAGCCATTGTTACGACTCCTTTACATAATGTCAAAAGATCCCAATTTGAACGGCTGATTTCTCGTCTGCGCGAACGCGACGAACACCCTGAGCCTCATCCCCCCAAACATACATCCTGATTACATGCTAGCCCGGCGCATCTGTCGCTGAAGGCTGGCCTATGCTTGGTTAGCAATAGATTGCTAACCAAGCAGTTGCGGTCGGCAAAAACATTTGAATTTTTTGCGGCTGGATCAACACCTGACGGATGTTCAACTTATGAAAAATCAACGAGTTCCGATGTTTACGCGGCGAAGCGTAATATCATCGACCGCAGCCGCCTCGATCGGGGCAGTAATTCCGAGCTTGTGGGTGCCGAATAGCAGTGCATCCTCTGACATGGAGATAATGCTTCATGCCGCACCAGGCCAAAGTAACATTTATTCTGGTTATGCAAAGCCCGCAACTTTATGGCGATTTAATGGATCGGTCCCGGGGCCTGAAATCCGTGTTCGCCAAGGAGCGCGTTTACGGGTCACCGTAGAAAACGGGCTGGCGGAAGATACAACTGTCCATTGGCATGGCGTTCGCACGCCAAACGCCATGGATGGGGTGCCTTACTTAACCCAGCAGCCAATTTCACCGAGCAATCAGTTTGTATATGAATTCAATGCGATTGATGCCGGAACCTACTGGTATCATCCGCACCAGCGCAGTTTTGAGCAAGTCGGCCGTGGCTTATATGGTCCCTTGATTATTGAGGAAGCAAACCCGATACAGGTTGATCGTGATGTAACTTGGATGCTGGACGATTGGCGGCTGGAAGAAACGGGAGAGATTGAAAACGATTTCGGAAACTCCCACGACATGAGCCACAGTGGCCGAATAGGAAATTTCGTCACGATCAACGGCAAGAAGCAGGCAGTTTTTTCGGTCAGTAAGGGAGAACGTATACGCCTCAGGCTGATAAATGCTGCGAATGCCCGCATCTTTGGGCTGGACTTCCAGGGGCACGACCCATTAGTCATTGCATTGGACGGACAACCTATAACCCCACATCGCCCAGAAAATGGCCTAGTCGTTCTAGGCCCGGCCATGCGGGTTGATCTCATATTGGATATGACCGGAAATCCCGGAGAAAGCGACGAAGTCATAGATCGCTTTTACGATGGCCTTACATATCAACTTACACGCATCAAGTATTCCGATGAAGTTATCCGGAACAGCCCACCCGACTGGCCAATTCAGTTACCAGGCAATCCTTTGAGAGAGCCGGACCTGAAAACCGCGAAACGCCATGAAGTAATGTTCAGTGGTGGCATGATGGGCAATATGGTCGCGCGTGACATGGGCATAAACACGACCACGTCTAGCTCAATGATGGGGATGATGCACTCCAAAAAAATATGGTTTATAAACGGGGTCGCAGCAGAAGGCCATATCATGGACCCGATGCTTACACTGGATATTGACCGCAGTCACGTAATTTCGATGACGAATGCCTCTGCCTGGTACCACCCAATACATCTCCACGGTCACTCCTTCAGGGTGATTTCTCGAAATGGAGAAAAAACACAATATCAGGAATGGCAGGACACAGTCTTGATGGCGCCGCGCGAAACGGTTGAAATAGCGTTTGTTGCCGATAATCCGGGTGACTGGATGTTTCATTGTCACATTCTGGAGCACCAAGCAAGCGGCATGATGGGTGTTATTCGCGTTGCCTGAAAATTCACATTTTGAAGAAGGATAATTTCAATGATCAAGAAAGCTTTGGCATTTATTACAATTGGCGTAATTGCCGTCGCGGCCTATATATTTTATGGACAGGATGCAGTTGCAACGGAAGTAGCGCTCTATAAAAATCCACAATGTGGATGTTGTGAATCCTATGCGGATTATCTTCGGAAAAATGGATTTACCGTTACCGTAAAGCCGACACATGATCTGGTGCCAATGAGCAAGAAAGCGGGCATTCCAGAGGATTTTCAAGGGTGTCATCTCGCCTTTATAGATGACTACGTGGTGAGTGGACACGTACCGATTGATACGGTCAAAAATCTCCTTTCGGAAAAGCCCGATGTAAAAGGCGTTACGCTTCCGGGCATGCCGACAGGTTCTCCGGGTATGGGAGGCCCAAAAACCGGACCGTTCACGATCTATCAGATCGGTGACGAGCAACCGACTATTTACACAACAGAGTGAAGGAGCAGGAAAATGATGACCGACCCAAGCTGTATGTCAGGCGGAATGATGATGTGGGGGATGGGGATAGCAGGCCTTCTGGTCGCTATCTTGTTGCTGTTCGCAATTGCCGCCCTCGGCAAGTATCTCTTCAGCGGCAAGCAAAAATGACAAGAAAAGCCATTATTGTAAGTTTGCTGATAGCGGTATTGGTAGGTGTTGTTCTGGTAGGGTTTAGTCAGATATTCAACGCTGAACAGGACAGCTTTTCGGTGTCGATATCAAATGGCGACAGCGCCAAACAGCCAAGCATGATGTCTCTCAATGAAAAGCCGCGTTCGCTCAAGCCGATTTCCTTTACGGATGCAGAAGGTTCCGATCTCGACCTGTCCCATTGGCGCGGCAAGTTCGTTTTGCTTAATATCTGGGCAACATGGTGCGCGCCCTGCCGGGAAGAAATGCCAACCCTCGATAGCTTGCAGCAGCAATTGGGCGGACCAGATTTTGAAGTCGTAGCTCTTTCAATAGATCGGGCAGGTGTTGGCGTCATAGAAAAATTCTTTGAGGAAATCGGCATCAAGCATCTGGGCATCTATGTCGACCAAACCACGAAGGTATCAACAGATCTGGGTGCCTATGGGATTCCAACAACTCTGCTGATATCACCGGAAGGACTGGAACTTGGGCGTCTCGCTGGACCGGCAGTGTGGGACAGTCCGGAAATGATTTCCTATTTACGCGCTCTTTTTTTCCAGAAAGCAAAGGAGAATTGATAATGAAGCCTGCTGTAGATCAAAGCTCAAATATACTGATTGACTATCTAGTCTATCAGTACCGAACCCGCCGTTCTATGGTCCTGTTAATCGGCGGAATCATTATTGCGACTCCATTATTGGCATTCAACTGGAGCTGGCTAACAGCAATAGGAGTGTCGACGATACTAATCAGTGTTTTGCCTTGTGTTCTCATGTGCGCATTCGGGATGTGCATGAAAGGTGGCAAAGACTGCTCAAAGAACTCGGTTACCAGCAATACCCCTGATGAAGGCGGCGGTAGCCAGTAAAGCCTGGGTTTCCCAGGAAAACTCGTAAACCAAAGGAAAGTACTATGAAAATAACTTCAATTATAACAGCGGTAGCTATCGGATTTTTAGGATCGATGTCACTCGCCTTGGCAGATAGTAATCAAACTGAAAGCCAGAACATGAAATCAGGCTCGATGATGCAGGATGATCAGTCCCAGGGAGAAGAGGGAAAATCGAACAACATGATGGGTATGATGAATATGATGAGCAAAATGGAACCTATGATGAAGCAATGTAGTGAAATGATGGAGACTATGAACGATCATATGAAATCCGAAAAGGACGCGTAAAACCTTTCAATCTCTAGTTAAAGCAATAGACCTCCGGCCTATGAAATTCTGGCCGGAGGTTTGTTAAATGTAGGAAAAAATGAAATCGATATATTTTATATATGTTTTGATTAGCGGCCTGATATTAGCAATGACGGCAAGTGCCAATCACCCCGGCAATAATCTTGACGAGGTGATGAGTGAGAAAGAAACTTATTTTCAGGCAATTGATGAACCGGTTGCACCTCCGTTTGAGTTAGTCAACGCAAGTGGTGAATTAATAAAGCTTTCAGACTATGACGAAAAAATTGTCATCCTGAACTTCATATTCGCAAATTGTGCCGGTGTTTGTCCTCTACATTCTGAACGGATTGCTGATCTCCAGGATAAAATCAATGCCACTCCCATGCGGGATTTGGTTCAGTTCGTCAGTATCACGACAGATCCGGCCAACGATGCGGGGAGTGCCCTGGAGGAGTACGGAAAAACACATGTACTTGATCCGGTAAATTGGGCTTTTTTGACAAAAAAGCCGGACGATCCGGAAGATTTCACCCGAAAGCTCGCTGCTGAGTATGGTGTAAAGTTTGAGCCTGAAGAGGCAGGTCAACAAATGCACAGTGTAGTGACATTTATTTTAGATCGGGGGGGTCGTTTTGCCGCCAAGTTTCATGGCTTAAAATTCAAGCCAACCAATCTCGTTTTATATGTGAACGGACTTTCACATCGAGAAAGGGAGTCAGAAAATAATATTCCGGCACGATGGTGGGATACGGTTCTACATTTTTTCAATCAATAGATTTGCAGTGAGCGAGCAGAAAGTTACGATTGATGATTGAAATTTCAGGAATTGGTATAATTGCGACGTTTTTGGCGGGTGTTATTTCGTTCCTGTCGCCTTGTGTTTTGCCGCTCATTCCAGGGTACATTTCCTATATTGCTGGCGGTCAGCCTATAGCCGCCTCTCCTCAATTCAAAGCGCGGGAGAAGTTCACAGCGGCCGCTCTGAGTATGTATTTTATACTGGGCTTTTCTACGATATTTATCGCTTTGGGAGCGAGTGCCTCAACTATTGGCCAGATGATTATTGGATACAGTTATGAACTCAATCTGGTTGGTGGAGGAATTATCATACTATTTGGTCTGTTTATGATCGGACTGGCACAGTTAGATATTCTGCAAAGGGATTTTCGATTTCATCTTGCAATCCCGGGTGGACGTCCGGTCTCCGCCTATGTCCTCGGTCTTGCTTTTGGGTTTGGCTGGACGCCCTGCATTGGTCCCATACTTGGCGCGATTCTAACCGTGAGCGCCACAACAGCAACACTCCGGGAGGGAATAGTGCTATTAGTGATCTATGCGGCAGGTTTGGGCGTCCCATTTCTACTTGCGGCAATTTTTACGGACACTTTACGGCTCAAAATTCGTGCCCTAGGACGACTGGGTCGCCGACTCCATCAGGGGGCAGGGTTCTTGATGATCGTAATGGGCGTTACGATGATGACTGGGCAACTCTCCAGGTTTTCGTATTGGCTTCTGGATGCGTTTCCAATTCTGGGGAAAATCGGCTAATAATTGCAACGTAATTCATTGAATAGCTGGGAACAAAATGCCCTAGATAACTTAGCCGGAGGCACAACTCTTTCTAAGCTTCTGGATTTTCCTGCCACTTAAGAAAGAACCTCTCCCCAACAAAGATAGCGACAACCCCAATTAATGCTGCGTAGACAACCAACATATCAGTTGACGCTTTTACAATCAGGAATGCACCTAGGACGAACACATCGAAAACAATCGCC
>Ga0098035_1001142_pt1 | contig 12963 bp, 11 predicted proteins | sample 3_EtaG_FD_75046 | JGI IMG/M metagenome (GOLD analysis project Ga0098035, IMG submission 75046) | Marine viral communities from the Subarctic Pacific Ocean - 3_ETSP_OMZ_AT15126 metaG | ecosystem: Environmental > Aquatic > Marine > Oceanic | place: Pacific Ocean | collected 2015-01-07
ATTACGACGTCCTTGTCATCGGTGCCGGCCCGGGCGGCTACGTTGCCGCGATCCGCGCCGCGCAGCTCGGCTTCAAGACCGCCTGCGCCGAAGGGCGCGAGACGCTGGGCGGTACCTGCCTCAACGTCGGCTGCATTCCTTCCAAGGCGATGCTCCATGCCTCGGAATACTTCGAGCAGGCCGCCAGCGGCGCGATGACCAAGCTGGGCGTCAAGGTCACGCCCGAACTCGACCTGGAGGCCATGCACGGCCAGCGCCGCGATTCGGTGAAGGGCCTGACCGGCGGCATCGAGTTCCTGTTCAAGAAGAACAAGATCGACTGGCTCAAGGGCTATGCGCAGTTCAAGGACGCGCACACCGTCGAAGTTGCCGGCAAGTCGGTAACCGCCAAGAACATCGTCATCGCCACCGGCTCCTCGGTCACCCCCCTGCCCGGCGTCGAGATCGACAATGACAAGGGCGTCGTCGTCGATTCGACCGGCGCGCTGGAACTGGCTTCGGTTCCCAGGAAGATGGTCGTCATCGGCGGCGGCGTGATCGGCCTCGAGCTCGGCTCGGTCTGGCGACGCCTCGGCGCGGAAGTGACCGTCGTCGAATTCCTCGACCAGCTCCTGCCCGGCATGGACGGCGAAGTGCGCAAGGAAGCGGGCAAGTTGTTCAAGAAGCAGGGCATGACGCTCAAGCTGGGCACCAAGGTGACCGGCGTCGAGGTGAAGGGCAAGAAGGCCAAGGTCACCGTCGAGCCAGCCGCGGGCGGAGATGCCGAAGTGATCGAGGCCGACGCAGTGCTCGTCTCGATCGGCCGTCGTCCCAACACCGAGGGCCTCGGCCTCGACAAGATCGGCCTCGAGCTCAACCAGCGCGGCCAGATCGAGACCGACCACGACTTCGCGACCAAGGTCGACGGCGTCTGGGCCATCGGCGACGTGATCCCCGGCCCGATGCTGGCGCACAAGGCCGAGGATGAAGGCATTGCCGTGGCCGAGAACATCGCAGGCCTCACCGGCATCGTGAACCACGACGTCATCCCCGGCGTGGTCTATACTTTCCCCGAGATCGCCGGCGTCGGCCTGACCGAGGAAGCGGCCAAGGAGCGCGGTGCAGTCAAGGTCGGCAAGTTCCCGATGCTCGCCAACTCGCGTGCCAAGACCAACCACGAGCCCGACGGCTTCGTGAAGGTGATCGCCGATGCCGAGACCGACCGCGTGCTCGGCGTGTGGTGCATCGCCTCGGTTGCCGGCACGATGATCGCCCAGGCCGCGCAGGCCATGGAATTCGGCGCGACCAGCGAAGACATCGCCTATACCTGCCACGCGCACCCGACCCATTCGGAAGCGATCAAGGAAGCGGCGATGGCCGTGACCGGCAAGCCAATCCACATCTGACCGTCTATTGTAGACTGACATGAAGGCCGGTGCTGCCCCGCAGCGCCGGCCTTTTGTCTTTCCGGCTCCCGGTGCAGATCGCGTGCAGCACGACAACGAGACTCTCGGGAAACAATCGGGAATTGAAGCGGCTCTATCCGGGATATGATCATTTTTTGATCACTATTGCCTAATTTTTAAGCAGATAGAGATGGATTGATATGTCGCTGGCCCTGATTCCCCTTGCCCTCGTCACTGCAACCGCTCCCACCCACTCCATCGACATCCACCACAGCGGTGCGAACCATGCCGTAGAGTATCGCGGCGTGATCGAGACCAATGCGAAGATCCGCAGGACGGGCGCCCCCACCCGCGCCCACAGCACCCGCTGCGATCTCACCGCTACCGTCTCCGTCGAGCGCCACATCATGATGGGCGCGAGCACGCCGGCGCTGACCAGCACGATTGCCCCCACCAAGGTTCTCGAACAAACCGCATACGGCCCCTGCGCGAACGCGGCGGAACGTCTTGAAAGGCTCGTGGCCGCACATCACGGGAAGATCTTGAAATTCCTCGCCTCTGCTGCAGAAGCGGACCGCCCGTCTGCGCTTGCCGCCATAGAGGCGGTGCGTTCGCTGGCCGTCAATTGAATCGAACCAAGGAAAAGACTTGTCCCTTAACCCACACTACGCCCTTGCCGTTGCCCTGCCGCTCATCCTCGCAGCCGCCCCGGCCTGTGCGCAATCCATGGAGCAGACCGGCGCCAGCATCGAGGCCACGACCGACTATCGCGAGGACGGCCTGAGCTGGAGCGACAGCGCCCCGGCCCTGCGCGCCGAAGGCACGCTCGCCCTGAGCCATGATCTCTCGATCTCGGCCAGCGTCGCCACCCTGCGCGGCAGCCGGCGTCACGGCGGCAGCGATTGGGGCTTCACCATCGCCCCGCGCTATTCCACCACGGCGGCGGGCTGGGATCTTTCCGCAGGGATTGCCGGCCACCTGTTCGCCGGGGCCGATGATGGTGCGAAGGGCCTCGACTACGTGGAACTGGAAGGGCGCGCAGCCCGCACGCTGGGACCGGCACAGCTGGCCCTGGGCGTCAGCTACGCGCCGTCTCAGGATGCCATCGGCGGCAGCTATGGCCATGCCGGCGCCGACCTTGGCGTCGGCCTGCCCGGCACGCCGATCACCGCCTATGCCGGCGGCGGCTACGCCTTCGGCAATTCGAACGGCGATGCCAGGAGCACGCGCCTGCGTCCAGACGGCAACTACGCCAACTGGTACATGGGCGCCGAGCAGAGCTTCGGGCCGATTGCGGTGGGCGTGCTCTACTCGGACACCTCGATCAACCGGCACCGCGCCGCAGCCGTGGAATATGGCGACAAGGGCACGGGCGAACGCCTGAGCGCCTACGCCCGCGTCTCCCTTTAACCCCTTGCCCCCGCAGGACCAGCCTGCGGGGGATTCCCGAGACACTCGCCGCGCGCCGAATGCATGCCTGCGCGCGGCGAGCCGAAGAACGCATTCTCCCGTCACTCGTTTACCCGAGGCTGCGCCTCCACCGGTCGAAAGCCGATGGAATGCGCCGCCCCGATCGGCGAGTTCGCTTTCCGGGGCCGGTCCCCGGGCGATGCCCTGCACCGGCCCCGGATCGCGGGTCGCACCGCCGCAAGAGGCCCCACGGCGCAGGGCAGGAGTAGCGTTTGAACAGGATCGAATGTCTCGACGGCCTGCGCGGCCTTGCCGCGCTGTGGGTACTGATCGGCCATTGCCTGATCCTTACCGGCTTTTCCCTCCCGATTCTCGGCAAGCCGGACCTGGGCGTCGACCTGTTCATCCTGCTGTCCGGCTTCCTGATGACTTTCCAGTTCCAGCTGCGAAAGGACAGGGAAGACTGGGCACGCCCCGCCACCTGGGCTGCCTTCTGGACCCGGCGCTTCTTCCGGATCTCGCCGCTCTATTTCGTCCTGCTCGCCGCCGCGTTGCTGGCGGGCAAGGCGATCTACGCAGACCGCGTCGTGATCGACAGTTTTCTCGGCCAGCCCCTGCAGGCGCCGGAGCGCTATACCGACGCGAGCGCCTCGAACATCGCTCTGCACGTCACCTACCTGTTCGGCCTCCTGCCCGAATATGCCTTCCGCACACCCCTGCCCGACTGGAGCCTCGGGCTGGAGATGCAATTCTACGCAGTGTTCCCCTTCGCCGTACTCCTTGCCGGACGCTTGGGCTGGATAAGGACCGCGCTGTGCGTCTCGATCCTCTCGGTATCGATTGCCCTGCTGGCGGGCGCACTGGGCGCGGCCTATCCGATGCCTTCGTTCCTGCCGCTCAAAATGCACCTGTTTGCCGCCGGCATGCTCATCGCGGCGGCGCTGGAAAGGCAGCAGGCGGCCTGCCTCGCCGCCGCTGCCGTGCTGGTAGCCATCCCCATCGGCGGCAAGACCGACCTGCTCCACCTCGTCGTGCGCGAGGGGATCTTCCTCGGCTTCTTCGCGCTGGTGCACTGGCGGGCGATACCGTGGATCGACCGCCTGTCCCGCCTGCTCGGAGCGCCGCCGTTCCACTGGCTGGGCGAGCTGTCCTACGGCGTCTATCTCGTCCACCTGCTGGTCCTGCACCGCGTTGCCGCCTGGACCATCGAGGAATGGGCGCAGGACATGCCCGCGGCCGCCCGCTTCACCCTGACTTTCGCGATCACCGCGCCCATCGCCTACGGGCTGGCCTACGCGAGCTATCGGCTGGTCGAGCTGCAGGGACAATCGCTTGGCCGGGCCGTCATCGCCCGCTTCGGCCGGCGCAAGCTTGCGCGCCAGACCCGGGCAGAAGAATACGCTGCCCCCTGAGGCAGTCCACCACGCGACTAGCTGGCGCAGGTCGCGCTTGGCCCCGCCCCGCATTGCTCCTATTTCTGATGCCATGTCCCTGCGCCCGTTCCATCTCGCCTTTCCCGTCCACGACCTTGCAGCCGCGCGCACTTTCTGGGGCGAACTGATCGGCTGCCCGGAAGGGCGCAGCAGCGACGGATGGATCGACTTCGATTTCTTCGGACATCAGATCGTGGCCCATCTCCTACCCGGCATGGCTCCGCCCGACGCCGGAGCAAACCCGGTAGACGGGCACGACGTGCCGGTGCCGCACTTCGGCGTGATCCTCACCCTGGAGCAATGGCGCGAGCTGGCAGAGCGATTGACGGCGGCCGGCATGGACTTCGTCATCCCCCCGCACGTGCGCTTTCCCGGTCAACCCGGAGAGCAGGCGACGATGTTCTTTCGCGACCCTTCGGGAAATGCCATCGAAATGAAGGCCTTCGCGGATTTGGGTCAGCTTTTCGCGCGCGCATGATCCGGCGGCGCTCCCGCCAGGATCTTCCACACATTTGCTAACCCGGCTAAGTTAAATTGCTGATATGCCGCTTGAAGTGATTATAACCCAGTTCCTATTTAACGTGATGCAAAGCATTGCAAAGGGATTGGGGTGAAGGCGGCCTACTATCAGGAGAACGGCGGACCGGAGGTCCTGCGTTACGGATCGGTGCCTGATCCACAGCTGGCCGAGGACGCCGTGCTGATCCGTGTCGAGTTCATTTCCGTAGAGGGAATGGACATGGTGTGCCGTCACCTGATCCCTTTCGAGGAAGAGCAGCATATCGCCGGTTGCCAGGCGGCTGGCACTGTCGAGGCACTGGGCAGCGCCGTGAGCGGCTTTCGCATCGGCGACCGCGTCGTCGGCTTCCATTTCGGCGGCAGCCATGCCGAACTTTTCGCCGCGCCGCAGGGCAGCGTCTGGCACGTCCCCGAGGGCATGGACCTCGCCCTGGCCGCCGTCGTCCCCCTCACCTTCGGCACTGCGCACGATTGCCTTCATGCCTTCGGACAGGTTCGGCCGGGCATGGACGTGCTGGTCCATGGCGCGACCCTTGGCGTCGGGATCGCCGCGGTCCAGCTTGCCAAGGCCGCAGGCGCCAAGATCACCGGCACTGCCCTTGGCGACGATCGCCTGTCGCGCATCGCCCCCCTCGGACTGGACCATGCCATCGACTATCGCGATCCCGACCGGGTCAAACGCTTCCGCGAGATCACGTTCGGCAAGGGCTTCGACCTCGTGATCGACTCCGGCACGGGAATGGAGAAGGATTCCGTCGTCCAGTCCATGCGTGTCGGGGGCCGCTACGCCATTGCCGGTGTCGCCAACACCCGGCTGCCGCAGTTCGGCTATCTGGAAACGATCATGCACGGCCTTGTCGTGGGCGGCATCACCATCGCCCATGCCATGCACACGCCGCGCGGCCATGCCGTCGTATCCGAATTGCTCGAAAGCGCCGCGCGGGGCGAGATCGAGATGCCGATCGAGCACGAATTCGCCCTGTGCGAAGCCGAGGAAGCCCACCGCTTCGTCATGGAAGGCCATCCCTTCGGACGCGTGGTCATGCGTCCCTGAGGGGCTGTGGACGGCCTTTATCCAACACCGGCATTATCCCCCGTCACCCCGGAACCGATCCCGGGTCCCGCTTGCGCAGGGATGACGGGGAAATGACTTCCCGAATCTGCGATCAGATCGCGTCGGGATAGATCGGACGGATGTCGACCGGCAGTGAGCCCATCGAGGCGATGGCGGCTTCGGCATGGGCGTCGAGCTTCGCCCACTTGTCCATGAAGGCCTTGGTGCCCGCGTAATCGCCATGGGCCTGCAGCATCAGAATGTCATGCAGCAGATCGCGAACGCCCGCTTCCATCCGGGTGTTATCGATGACGTAGCGGCCCGCGGCCTCGTCCCAGCGAAACGCGCCCTTGTCCAGCAGGTAGGCGTATTGCAGCGCCGCGCCCTTGCCGTGCGCCTCCACCGCGCCGAAACGCACGGCGCGGAAGATGCCGGTGAAGTAGGTGGCGAAGAGCTGCGGCTTCTCCGCCGCCGGGATCTCTCCCTTGCGCATCATCAGCAGGATGTTCCAGACCCCCGCGACGTCGGCCTTGGCCTCTTCGAGCGCCGAGCCCTGTTCCTTGAGCATCTTGTCGACCGTCGTCGTCTCGCCGTTCACGACGATCGTGCCCGGCCCGAGGCTGTGCGAGAGTTCATGGAACAGCGTCTCGAACTGCATGTACTTCTTGTCGACGAGCGCGGCCTGATCGGGTTCCAGCACCAGCGAGCCCATCGGCTTGAGGATGCGTTCGAACTTGGCGCCCAGCACGTTGGACAGGATCACCTTCTTCGCGCCCTTCGCCTCGCGCACGCGCTCGTCGTTGGGCAGGTTGAAGGCAATGGTCTGGACGCCGGGCACGTTGTCGCCCCCGCCGTGGACCTGCTCGGCCACCGCAATCGGGCTGGCGAAGCCGCGCTGGAAGTTCTTGTAGCGATCCTCGATGGGAAGATTGGCTTCCATGTCCTTGAGATAGTTCTTGTACTTGGCAAGCGCTGCGGACTCCTGCGGGTCCTTGAGCGTCACGAAGCTCTCGAAGGCGGTCTTCGCGCCCATCAGGCGGTCGGTATAGACTTCGTATGGCCCGATCGCGACTTCGATGGGCGTGCCGGTCAGGTCCATCCAGGCCAGCTCGCTCTCGAAATAGTCGTCGGTGCGGAAGGCCCTGGCGCGCAGGGACAGGAACTTCTTCAGGCTGGCGTTGCCGGTTCGCGCGGCAGCCTGCTCCAGCAGCTGCGCGGCGGGTTCCAGCCACTGCCTGTACTCCACCGAGTACGGCACCGCGACCAGCCTGTCGCCCTCGCGCTTCACCACCGTATAGGGGCTGAGCAGTGCCTCCTTCTGGTCCGGGTGGGCCGCGATATAGGCCTCCAGCCCCTCGCGCGTCAGATCCTCGGGATAGAAGCCTGCGCCTTCGGGCATCGGGGTCGAACCCCAGAAGGGATGAAGTTCGGCCAGTTCGTCCCAGGGGCCGAAGTTGCGGTCGAACATCTCGACCAGCAGGTCGCGGTCGGACCGGCGGTTCATCGAGACCGCGCGGCGGACCTGCGGGTTTTCGGCATAGCGCTGGCGCAGGTAGATCTCGCTCATCAGGTCCGATGCCTTGATCAGCAGGTTGACGACGTCGCGCTGCTCCTGGTTGAGGAAGCCGGTCTCGACGTCCATCCGGATCGTCGCCAGCTTCTCCTTCTGCGCCGGCAGGTTGTAGTCGCCATCCGCCTCGGCCGGGATCGGACGGACATCGGGCGGCGGCGCCGAGGCGACTTCGCCGGGGGCCTGCGTGCACGCTCCGCCGGCAAGCAGGAGGGGAAGGAGCGAGAAGCGCATCAGCCTGGACGCGGACGTCTTTTCCGTTGCGGGCGTTCTGTTCGTTGCGGGCTTGTTATTCGTTGCGGGCATGGGGGGAATGTCCGTTGATTGTGTGTGACCTGTCTCGAGACTTAGCGCCCTGCCATGGCGACGCAAGGCCCCTGCCCTGTGCTGTGGATGGTGCTAAGGGACAGGCATGATGCCGATGCTTTCCGCGATAACGCCGCCGCCCGTGCCCGCCCTGCCGCCGATGCTGGACCTGCTGGGCATTGCCGTCTTCGCGCTGACCGGCGCACTGGTGGCCGCGCGCCTGCGCCAGACATTCGTGACCGTGGCCTTCTTCGCGCTCGTCACCGGCGTCGGCGGCGGTTCGGTGCGCGACCTGCTGATCGGCGCCCCGGTATTCTGGATTCAGGACCCGCTGGTCGCGCCCGTCTGCTTCGCCGTCGCCCTGATCGCCTGGTTTACGCCGGTGCGCTGGTGGGAAGGCAAGCTGCTCGAATGGGCCGATGCGCTGGGGCTGGCGACTTATGCAGTGTTCGGCACGATCAAGGCGCTGGCCTGGGGCGTGCCCACGGTCGCTGCGATCATGATGGGCGTCATCACCGGCTGCGTCGGCGGCATCGTGCGCGATGTCCTTGCCGGCCAACCCTCGATCCTGATGCGCCCGGAACTCTACGTCACCGCTGCTGCGCTTTCCGCCGCTCTGGCCGGTCTCGGCATCGCGCTTGGGCTGTCGGCGCAATTGACCTGGGCGATCGCGGTGTTTGCCGGCTTCACCATGCGCGGTGCGGCGATCCACTGGTCCATCGCCCTGTCCGGCCATGCCGGCGCGCCGGAGGACTGAGGCGCCGGCCGCCTCGCCCGTCGCCAGTCTCGAGAAGCGTCGACCCTGGCGTGACTGGACGGGAGATCAGATCAGGGCATGGCCGTCGACCGCCACCGAGCGCACGCGCCCCTCGCGGTCGATGCTGCAGGCAAACTCGCGGCCATCCTCAAGCCGGCCTTCGACGCTGTAGCGTTCACCCATGCGCGCGACATTGTCGACGGTATCGATGCGACGTTCGCCGCGTTCGATCTCGTCGGCGCAGCTTGCCACCATGTCGTCGAAGCTCTCGTTCCAACGGGCGCCCTCGGGATAGTCACGCGGATTGCCCCGTTCCTCGCGCGGGACGTCACCGTAACCGCGATCCTCGGGCGCATCGTAGTCCGGCCCGCCGGGGTAGCGGGAGGGTTCCTCGACCTGCTTGTCCCTCGCGGACTTGCTGGCAGCGCTGGCGATGGCTGCGATGCCGCCGACGATCAGCAGGCCGGCCAGAACGTCACCGCCATCGAGGCCGCGGTCATGGTGGTGATGGCGATAGCCCCGCCAGTCGCCGTAGCCGCGGGCGAAAACCGGCGTCGCGGTCATGGACAGGGCCGCAGCGGCGGCAAGCGAGACAGCTATGCGTGAACGGAAGGTCTTCATTGCAGGTCAGTCCCACATCCGGCGCGCACGATCCGCGCCGCCCATCATCGACATGAAATAGGCGGCCCATGCTTTCTTCGGCATGAACCGCCCATCCTCTCAGCCTTTCGGCTCGTCGCAAATGTTACAGGCCGCGAATGCCCTTGAAGTCGAGGTCGCGGATCCCGCCGCGATAATCGACCTTGCACTCGAACGAACCGGAATCGTAGCCGCGCAGCGAGCTGTTCCAGCCCCGGTAATCGCGGTTCCAGCCCCGGCCATAGTCATGGTCGCCCGAGCGCCAGTGACGGCCCATGGCGTTCACCGCGATACGGCCCTTGACCTTGTAGCCGTAGCTCTTGCGATCGACCTTGCGCACGTCGGTTACCTTGGCCCTGCCGCCATAGCTGTAGCGGCTGGCCGCCCGCTCGGCCGTGCGCACGCATTGCTGCACGGCATCGCGCGCGCTCATGCCCCGGCCATATCCGGCCCGGCCATAGTCGTAGCGCCCGCGGCGATCGCGGTCGTAGCGATAGTCGTAGCGGTCGTTGCCGCTGCTGGCGGCCGCGGCAACCGCAGCGATCCCGCCGATGACGAGGGCACCGGCAATCACGTCCCCGGTGCCGATCCCGCCGCTGTGATCCCGGGCCAATGCCGGGCTGGCCGTCGCAACCGCCATGGCACCGGCGGCCACGGTGCCGACCACATTCCTGGTGAACTTTTCCATGGCTTCGTTTCCTTTCTCATCCGGACGCCATGTCCGGGCATGAGAAGGTTCTAGCAATCGGGCCATGAGGTGACGCTGAACCCCGGCTACAGCCATTGTTCAGCTAAATAGTCATTTTTCTGAACGCTGGCCGCCTTGCGGAATCTTCAGCCCGGTCCAGCGCGCAATGAAGGCGAGGATGTCCGCGCCTTCCTCGATCGCCTTGTCGGTGGGCTTGCCCGAACCGTGCCCGGCCCGCGTCTCGATCCGGATCAGGTGCGGCCTGTCGCCGATATCGGCCGCCTGCAGCGCCGCAGTGTACTTGAACGAGTGCCCGGGCACGACGCGGTCGTCGGTGTCCGCCGTGGTCACCAGAATCGCGGGGTAGTCCACCCCGCTGCGAATGTTGTGATAAGGCGAATAGGATCGCAGGATGCGAAAGTCGGCTTCCCTGTCGGGATAGCCGTAATCGTCCACCCAGTACCGCCCGGCCGTGAAACGATCGAAGCGCAGCATGTCCATCACGCCCACTTGCGCCACGGCGGCCGCGTAGAGATCGGGCCGCTGGTTGACCACCGCGCCGACCAGAAGTCCGCCGTTGGACCCGCCCTGGATGGCAAGGCCGTCCTTCTTCGCGATGCCCTCGTCGATCAGGTACTCGCTGGCGGCGATGAAGTCGTCGAACACGTTCTGCTTGTTCGCACGGCGCCCCGCATCGTGCCACTCCCGCCCGTATTCGCCGCCGCCGCGCAGGTTCGCCAGGGCAAAGGCACCGCCCGCCTCCAGCCAGGCAAGGCGCACCGCGGAGAAGCCCGGAGTCAGCGAGACGTCGAAACCGCCGTAGCCGTAAAGCAGTGTCGGCACCGGCCGGTTCATCCGCGCCACCGTCTTGCCGCGCACGACGAACATCGGCACGCGGGTGCCGTCCTTCGACCTGAAGAAGCGCTGCTCGACCGAATAGTCCTGCGGATCGAAGCACAGCTTGGGCTCGGCAAAGGGTTCGGTCTCGCCCGAAGCGATGTTCATGCGGTAGATCGCGGCGGGACAGTTGAAACTCGAAAAGGCGTAGAAGGTCTCGGGATCACCCGGACGGCCGCGAAAGCCCGAGGCGGTGCCGATACCGTTCAGCGTGATCGTGCGCCCCGGCCTGCCATCGAGTCCGATGATCTCGGCATGACTGGCGGCATCGCGCATGTAGTTGAGCACGAGCTGATCGCCGACGATGCCCGCGCGCTCGAGGATGTCCGTGCGCTCGCCGACGAGTTCGGTCCATTCCGGATGGTCCTTGGACAAGTCGATGCCGACCAGGCGGTAGCGCGGCGCATCCTTGTTGGTGACGTACCACAAGTGCTCTCCGGAGCCTTCGACGAGGCGCCAGTCGTCGGTGAACCCGGAGACGATTTTGCGCGCCTTCCAGCCCTGCTCTGCGCGCTTGTCGAGATCGATCACGGAGACCTCGTACCGCGCATCGGTGCCCACGGACGTGGTGATGATCGCCAGCCTGCCGTCCTGCGTCACCCGCGCGAAGTGATTGTACTCGGGATGATCGGGCGTCGCGAAGACCACCTCGTCTTGCGACTGCGGTGTGCCCAGGCGGTGGAAATAGACCGTGTGGTTGTAGTTCAGCCCCTGGAACGCCGTCCCTTCCTCCGGCGCGGGAAAGCGCGAATAGAGGAAGCCTTCCTCGCCGACCCAGGACAGGCCGGTGAACTTGGCCCAGCGCACTGCGTCTTCCAGCGGCTCTCCGCTGCGCACGTCGAGTACGCGCAGGATGCGCCAGTCGCTGCCGCCGTCCTGTACGCTGTAGAGCAGGAAGTGCCCCTTCTCGGAGGGTTCCCAGGCGTCCAGCGCGGTCGCGCCGTCGCTAGCCCAGGTATTGGGATCGAGCAGGAGCTTCGGCTTGCCGTGCAGCCCCTTGCGTACGAACAGCTGCGACTGCGGCTGCAGGCCGGAATTGCGGGTATAGAAATAGCGCTGCCCCGCCTTGTCGGGCAGGCCGTAGCGCTCGTAGTTCATGATCTCGCGGATGCGCTGGGCAAAGCGCGCGCGCTGCGGCAGGCCAGCGAGGTAGTCCTCGGTCACCGCATTCTCGCGCGCAACCCACTCGGCCACCTCGGGCGACTGGCGCACGTCCGCCTCCAGCCAGCGGTAGGGATCGGCGATCTTTTCGCCAAAGTGGGTTTCGACGATGTCGTCGCGGCGCGTTTGCGGATAGGTCTGGTCAGCCATGGTCCCGGCACAGATGGGCGTCGCCAGCGCCAGCGACAAGGTCAGCGCCAGCGGCAGGGTCAACGCCAGCGAGAAGATCGGCGCCCGCGACGGGGCCCCGGCCACAGGGGGCAACCAACCCAGTGCGACTGCCTTGAGGCGCCGCATCGTTCTCTCCCAATCCCAAACGCAAGAGCGGCCGCGACTCTAGCACTCGCGACCGCTCACGCAATCTTGTCGATGAATGCGACCGGGCTCAGGCCTCGGCGTATTCCTCGGCTTCGTTCATCACCGGACCCGAATCCTGGCCCTTGGCTTCGACGTCACGGTCGACCAGCTCGATGATCGCGATCGGGGCTGCGTCCGAAGCGCGGATGCCGGCCTTGATGATGCGGGTGTAGCCACCGCTGCGACCGGCATAGCGCTCGGCCAGAACTTCGAAGAGCTTCTTTTCCTGGGCCTCGTCCATCAGGCGCGAGTGGGCCAGACGGCGATTCGAAAGGCCACCGCGCTTTGCGAGCGTGATGAGCTTCTCGATGTAGGGACGCAGTTCCTTCGCCTTGGGCGTGGTGGTCTGGATCTGCTCGTGCTTGATGAGCGCGGCAGCCATGTTGCGCAGAAGGGCGGCGCGGTGGCCCGAGGTGCGCTGCAGCTTACGCTGACCGTACTTGTGACGCATGTTCATTCTCCGTTCGTAGGGGGCCCGTGCGAGGTAGCCCGATCCAGGTGGCCGTCAGGGCCGCCACCTTTCGCCCAAAGCATCGACCCGGCTCGCGCCGGGTCGACTGGTTCCTTATCCAAGGAGCTCCTGTTCGAGCTTCTTGGCCATCTCTTCGATGTTCTCAGGCGGCCAGCCCGGGATGTCCATGCCGAGGCGCAGGCCCATCGAGGAAAGGACTTCCTTGATCTCGTTGAGCGACTTGCGGCCGAAGTTCGGCGTACGGAGCATCTCGGCCTCGGTCTTCTGCACGAGATCGCCGATGTAGATGATGTTGTCGTTCTTGAGGCAGTTCGC
>Ga0098035_1001144_pt1 | contig 12948 bp, 9 predicted proteins | sample 3_EtaG_FD_75046 | JGI IMG/M metagenome (GOLD analysis project Ga0098035, IMG submission 75046) | Marine viral communities from the Subarctic Pacific Ocean - 3_ETSP_OMZ_AT15126 metaG | ecosystem: Environmental > Aquatic > Marine > Oceanic | place: Pacific Ocean | collected 2015-01-07
AGATTCCGCCTGCTCGCTGACCGCCGTGGCTATATTGCTGTCAGAGGCGGTTACACTCCGACCGAGACCTTGGGTTAGTGCAAGCTGTTCCTGAGAGGTGCTTGTGTTGTTCAGCGTATCTGTCAGACCCGAATTGAACGTATCACTTGAGGACTTCACGTCCTGAAGAGCCCTTTGCGAACCCGTTGAGGCCGCAGCGCCAAGCTGCACTGAACCGGTTTCGCCTTCCCGGCCAGCCATTTTGGTGATTCCAGATCCAAATTGAGAGCTACTCGCCGATCCCACACCACTGAGAGCGCCGACGCTCATTGCGTCAGGCTGAATAGACTCTGCTGCTGCATCTGCACCCTTGGCGGTAGAAGAGGATATCGAGTTTGCGAGGCTTGCCGCGCCGTACATGGAGCCTGATACCAGGAAGAGAGAGATCATTGGGACCGCCGTCGCCATATAGCTACCGGTCCCGATCCAAGTTTTGGCCGTGTCGTAAGCTGCGTTCATGAAGTAGATCGAATTTGCCGTTGTCACGCTTGAACCGGCAAGGGCCAACTCTGAAGAGGCACCTTCAGTGATAAAAAGGTCAACGATTGAAAGCAGCGGCATCCAAAGCTGAATCCAGATCAAAAGCATGAAGTATTTGATGCCCAGCTTGATCCCGAACGCACCCATCACCATGAGGAAAGCAATAAATGGGGTTATTGCGAAGCTCAGGCCTTCAAAGAAGGTCATCATTGGATAGATGGTTTCTTGGAAGAATGACGCTTGTGCGGCCCAGGAGATGTTGCGCTGCTCGATGGCGTTGGTCATGGCGATGGCAAGTGTTTGGTCCTGAAAGTCCTGGTACTTGCCCTGAGCCGCCTCCAGCATGATTGGCTCAACGATCATGGTAATAGCCATCTGCTGAGCAGCAAGACCACCACCACCAAGCCCAGCGAGGATCTCTGAATTCGAGAGGTTCAGTTTGTCCTCCCAGGTGGGGGCACCCGGAGCAGTGCTTGTGGCATTCAGAGCCTTGTTGAGAACCCGCTCAACTTCTGGCTCGTTGAACATACTGGAGAAGACTCCATCGAGAACGGACCATGCTTGACTGCAAGTCATTTCAGACGGCCCGCCAGCTTGGTAGATCTCAGTGAAATATACTTGGCTTTCGAATCTGATGGCCTCGGTCAAACCCGAATTCTTCAGGTCTTGCTGGTTGGCCAACCCGAGATCGAATTTTGGAAGAGTGCATTCCTTAATGTAGTTGTAAACGGACTTCCGAAAATCGGCTTGAGCCCCGCCCATGGACTCGTTTGCAGCCGACATCATGTCTGCGCTGTAGGCGCGGGTCCGGAGGTTGACGAGCGCTTGTAGGGAGTCTGCGTAGCTACCCCCAGCTGTCATTGGCGTCTGGTTTGTACTGCTCACTGATGTATATATCGACTCGAAACCGCTCGAAATGTTGTTGCCGATATTCGAGATGAGATAGGCAGGAACAGACACGCCGGCAGGTACGTTGTCGACAACGCGCACCCCGCCTGTCCCACGATCTTCAATGATGACCCTCGTGGTAACTGTGTCGAACAGTAGGATGAATGCACCGATTCCGATGAAAATTGAGGCTACGTCAATCTCTTTGCCCCCCTTCATCATCGATTGTATCGCTGTGGCGAAGACGCCAAGCAAAGCAGCTGTCGCCACGGTTGCAGCGAATCCGGCCTGACTGGTGTAAATGGCGACTGCATTGAGAATACGCTCGATAAACGCAGAGTCACCCAGGGGATAGATCGTTAATTCCATTGTTTGACCCTCAGTTCTGTTCCGTTAGACGGACGTATTCTTCAGAGCTGGTTAGCTCCATGATGTCCTTGTACATTTGAGTCAGCTTGTGTGAATCGGAGAACTTGTGAGCCCGGAGACGGTCGTATTCGCCCTGAAGATCCGCCAGCCGTTTCTCAAGCTTCTCTTTGACCTGTTCTTTCCCAACTGCCTGCAACGAAGAAACGCCTGCGATCGTCTCTTTAATGGCTTTCTGAGCCAGCTCAAAGCCGCTTTCCAACGCCATGCTCCTCGCAGCTTCTCGGGCGAAGCCTCTGACAGCATTTGGGGCCTTCAAGGACAGGTTGCGAACTTGGGCGAATTGAGATTTCGGCATAGACAGCGCTACGCCTTGCTCAATGTTTGTGTAGTTGCCGACGTTAGTTTGCAGCTTGGTGATAATGCCGGGACTTGTTCCATCGCCGAGCAGGGTCGTCTCGATGAGCTTTGAGAACCCCTCGAAGTCTGAGTTTTCGACCGTGGGCTCCTCACAGAACTTTATGTCATCGGCGCTTGAGCCGCAGCGGTAGACCTGAAGCGGCGATGCTGTTGCGCCAGGTGCTGGAGCGGAGCTTGACGCAAAGTCACCGGTCATAGACCCAAGCACGAATTGTTCAAGAGTGAAGAGGTGTGCGGATTCTTCGGTAACAGTGACCTCAAGTCCCAGCTTGTCACCGGCACCGTTCGTGTTATCGATGGAGCCCGTTTGTGTTTCTCTGGGTCGAATAAACACCCCAATTAGGCTCAGAATGTGCTCAGCCATGTCCTGATCACCATCCGGGAACGCATCCATTACCTGACCTTCCTGAATGGCCCTGTATACGAGATTACCGCGTCGCTCTTCGTACATGGCTGCGGTTTCGGGACTCTCTTTGCTGTCTTTTGGAGTCCAGTTGGAGGTCATCGTGTCGTAAAAATCACTCGCAGCCCCGGTCACGTTTGCAAAGGATTTGAATTCGTTGTTGTCGCGGTTTTTCCAGGCGTCTACGCCGCCATCAACCAGCCCCTGAGCCATTTGGCAGGAATTGCCAAGATATTGGTTCATGGCCTGCATCTTTTTCTGAAAGGTTTCGATCCATGCAGCTGCTTCGGGGTACACGGCATCCAGCGCCAGCTGAAAGGCATAGCCTTCGGCGTTTGCAGCGACTTTCTGGAGCGTGTTGACGATTTGTTGGCTATCAATGAATGAGAACGAGCCACCGTTCAGATCGATGCCTCCACAACCGCCAGCAGCACTTGGAGGTACCCAAGTCACAACATTCTGATCGATAATCGGTGTCCGCATGGTTACGCCGCCAAAGGCAATGCCACCACGAGTTTGAGTCTGAAAAGTGCCGGGAGCCGTTACGTTGGTCATCTGGCCAAACATGCTTTCCATTTGGTCCTGCATGCCGGCGTGCGTTGTTGCTGAAAAGAGGATTGAGGTTGCAGCAATGGCTGAGCCTGCCAGCACCTTCAATTTGGAGGTGTTAACGTTCACTTGTTCAGCTCCTGTTTGATGATTCGCAGCAATTCGTTAGGCGGAATGAATCCATCCTTGTCGACAGATTCGGAATCAGCACTGGCGTAGGCCTGAGGAGCTACAGCGCCAATCAGGTCTTCCTCTCGCTTCAGCTGGTTCTGGGTTGCCATGTACTCTTCGTCTGATATCGCTCCCTGCATCTGGGAAACCAACAGAATTCGATCTTCGATCAATGGGCGGGCAAACATGCCGACGCCGATCGGCTTGGTCGTGTTGTCATTGAATGCGACGAATGTGGCAGGTACCTGCTTTACACCCATCACTTTGGACTGGCCCTGATCGACAACCACTTTTGCCAAGAAGTCATCGGGGAGGGGCGTACCGTCCGTTGAGACGGCTAGGACATCGATGCCGTAGAGCTTTTGGATGTTGTCGATAGTGCGGGCCTGCTCCATCGAGTATTGAGAGCCGTTGAAGAAGTAAATCAGCCCCACCTGATCTTTGATCCTTGAGAGTAATTCCTTTCGAGCCTTCTTCGTCTCGGCTTGGAGCCTCAGATTTGCTGAAGTAGTGGTTGGTGCAGTCGAGTTGGCATCCAGCACTGGGTCAGTGGCAACTACCTGCTTCCAAACATCTGCAAAGTTGGCAGAACGGTTCATGGCCATCTTCTGCACATACAGAAACGCGCTCACATTTTCTGGCGTCGGGTTTTCCCAGGCGCGATCCTTGTATTTCTTGATGTTCTTCCGGAACCATTCAGCACTCATTGCTGCTGGTGGTGGGGGAGTAGCCGGCTGAGCGGTCTGGGGTTCTGGCGCAGGCTTTTTTGGCATGGCCATCGTTTCCACAGAGGACTCGGGGGGCTTTTGCTCGGGCTCTTTTTCAGGCTTTGCTTCTTCAGGAACGGGCTCATACCAGAACCAACCCTCTTCACCGCGCTCCAGGAACTCTCCTCGGCGCTCGGGGTAATCCAACTGGGATGCAGCAGCGGCTCCAGAGGCCGCAAGAAACAACATACCGATGACGAATCTGTTCATAGCTCTACAAACACTTGTCCAATGTGAGAACCATTTTATGAATCGCTGATTCGCCGGGGGTCAGAGTGGGTGCGAAAAAACACGCACTACTCGCAAGAAGAGGCGAAAAATCACTCCTACATGGGGGTTGCGTTTTGGAGGGTTGCGGTAAGGTAGAAGTAGATAAACAGAAAAGAGGAAACGTTATGAATATGAAAATGTCAGTTGTTGCTTCTGCACTGTCCATTGGCCTGATCAGTGGCTGTGCTTCTAACCCTAGTGCTCTGGATCTCGCCGAGCAGCAGGCCGCACTGGAGGCTCAGCGGGCTGAGATGCTGGCGGAGCAGCAGGAACGTGAGAACGAAAAGCTTGCGGAGAGCCTGTCCAACATTCCCGATTGGGCAATTGATCCGCCGAATCCGGACGTGACCGGGATCTACGGTGTTGGCATCGCTGAATCCAGCAATGTCGCTGTTGTGATGAAGAAAGCGCGGCTCCAGGCGGAGTTTGATCTGGCCGCTCAGATGCAGCAGGAGATCAGCGGTCTTGAGCAACAGTTCACCGAGGACTCCACCGGGAATGAAGCCAATCTCCGCTTCGAGAGCGCGGTTGAGCGGTTCGTGAACTCTGTTGAAATCGCCGGGCAGGAAATCGTTGAGCAGGAAATCGCTGTTGCTGATGGCAAGTACAACGGGTATGTCCTGATGCGTCTGAGCTTTGACTCCATGGAACGCATGCTTGAGCAGCGCAACAACATGGAGGGCTATGACCGCATGAAAGAGGCGTTCAAAGAGCTTCGTGAGCGGATCGAGGCCAGTGAGCGCACAACCAACATTGTTGGTGAGAAGGCAGTCAAAGCCGAGGGCGCGTAAGCGCTTTCGGTTTAACGGATCTTGGAGGAAGTTATGGGCATTTATCGCAGAACCAGTTCCACAAGGCTGTTAGTTGTTTGGTTTGTCGCGGCCCTGGCTGCAGCCATCAGCTTCACAAGCGCTAAATCTGCGGATGTATGGTCGCGAGAAATGTCTGTGAGCTTCCAGATGGGCGAAGCGGACTCGCGGCTGACCGCTCTTGAGGGTGCCAGAGAGAAGCTCCGTGAAAAGGCGCTGAGTGAGTCTGGTGCCTATGTAGAAAGCCGTCAGGTACTGTCTGAAGGGCAGTTCAAGGAGTCGCTGAGGCTTTTGCGATCTGCTTTTGTGTCCATCAGTGATGAAACCGTCAGAGTCCGGACGAACCCCGAGAACCAGGTTTCAACGTTGTATTTGGATGCAACAGCTGTCGTGGATACCGGTGTCCTTCGTGACCGGGTGAAGGCTTTGGCCGAGAACACCACATTCCAGCAGAAGATGCAGTCACTCAGCCTTGAAGACCGCAGAATTGTGGAGAGCCTCGATCGGCTATCTTCAAAACTGCGTAAGACGGGTGTTGAGGGCGCTCTGCTGGCGGATTACAAGGAGCTTCTAATCAAGTCCAAGGAAAGTACCCGCCTTCGCGTTGCTGAGCTTGTTCCGGGACAGCAAGCCAGTTTGCTGGAGCAAGCCCAATACGGTGCTGGACTGTTTGAACTGGGAAAGCTGGTGGCACTGGAAAAATACTATTTGGATGTCGTCGCACCATTGGCAGCTGATTTATCGTTGGAAGCGAAGATCGTGTCAGCAGCGCCCTCTACGAAGATGCAGGGAGCAACTGAGGTCAAGGTTGTCATGGAAGCTTTTTATGATCCGGAGTCTCCTGTCGCTATGAAAGTTAACAGGCTGGAGCACGACCTCAATGATATTGTGAATGGGGATTTTTGGCTGCCTTCTTCGCCCCAGGAAAAGCTCTCAGACCTGAAGCTGGCGGCTTACGATCAGTGGGTAGAGGCTACGCTCTTGAACATGCCGCTGCTGGCAGTAGTGTCCCTCGGGGATCACAAGGCTTATTTTCCAGTTCTTGGCAACCGGATCTCAGTTAGCTCGAAGGGCGAAGATCAAAAGTGGGGGCATGGTTTGACTTACATGCCTGAGGTTCGATTGAAGTCTGCCTTCAAATTTGCACCAGAGTTGACCAGACGCGGATACAGGGATCACCGCACGATCACGCAGTCCTATACGTTCCAGATCCCAAATGCTGATGCGGCAATGATCAGCGATGTCGACGTTGACCTGAAGCTGGTACAGATCACGCCCGAGGGCGCGTAATAACGCGCCTTTTGGGGCTATTCAGACTACCGCCCCCCAACAAACATCAAGAACAGAACGGCCACGATGACGGCCACAACTATTCCGAAGGGGCCAGAGTCGTTCACCGCTCGATTGCTTGGTTTCCCTTTTCCCTTGATATCGGCAATTTCCGCTTTCAAAGCCGCCTGATTGCTCTCAGCTTCGACGGAATCGCTCGTGCTGCTCTTTTGCTTTACCAGCGCAATCTCAGCAGAGAATTTATGGACGGTGAACTTATAGTTCGAGTTTGTCCAGGCTGAACCTGTGCGCGAGCCGCGTTGGAGCTTCAGTACCGCATTGCAGCCAACACTCCGGGCCTTTTGCTTCAGGATTACAACGGCTTCATTGGGATCTTTGTGCTCGACTTCGACCCTGCCAAGAGAAAACACAGCTTCGTTGTCCCGACCGCAGGAATTGGTTTTGCTGACTATGATATCGCTGCCAGGTGAAACGTAGATCGGGAAGGTTTGCTCTGCTGTGACTTTCTTCGCTGCCATTCCCTTTGGAGTTGGAACGTCCTCAAACTGGACATCCGCGCCACGCCGAATGTCCTTCTTGTTCTCCATCGCCACATCGTTCAGGTGAAAGAAGTAGCTCTCACCGTCACCAGACTTTATGAATCCGTACTTCTTTTCCGCCGAGTATGAGACAACCTTCCCGGATTTCACTTTTTCACTCCTGTTTGGGATCAGATTTAAGCCTCAGCTGGCTTAGGGGAAGAGGCTTTGAAGTCCTCAACGGCCCGGTCCAGTGCCTCATCGAGCTGATGGGAGTATGCGGTTGCCCATTTGGCTTCTTTGAAATGACCAACGAAGTACGCAGCGGTGATGGCTACAAATGAGAGGAGCATCGTCGTAAACCACCCCTCCGTGAAGAAGTCCTTAAAGCCACTGAAAAGGATAATCCAGAACAGTCCACCGACGATGCCGGCCACAAACAGTGCGCGTCGGCCTAATCGGTCCTCCGGCGTCGCGTAGTTCAGTGACATGGATTTGTCGTCCTTTGGAAATAAAGCTGCCAACCCGATGTATTGGCCAACCAGAGGAGTAAAAAAGGTGAAGGCAACTACAACAACATGGATTAGGTATTCCGCACTGTTTGAAACCGTGCGTCCCCCAGTGTGCACCGTGTTGCACTGGCCTACTGCACGATAGGATTTACCGGTGGCATGGTTGTGGATACGTTCTATGTCTTTCGTAAGGTCTGACTCAATGACAGTAAGATTTTGGCCAGGGCGAACCTGAAGTTCAGTGTTTGAAAAGCTGAGCTGCCGCTCTTGTTCCGTATCCGGATCTTTGAGCCAGATCTTTTGTTTGTTGTGGTGACTCACGGATGATTTAACTTCGGAGCGCTGATCAACGATATTGCGAGTTGTATGAACGTGCGTTGCCGCGTACTGGTTGTTTGATTCGCTCAGGACTTCGTAGGTCTTTGCATTGATGGTGTTATCCAAAACACAGCTCCGTGTGGGTAGGGTTGGGAAAGGACATATCGCCGAACTTCGAGCAATCTATGGGATAGGCGACTGATTATCAATAAGCTATTGATAACCTGACCTATTTTCCACTAGGGATTTTACGATAATTGACTAAGAGAGATTTCTAGGGGCGTTTTTTGCGGGTTTTTTCCGATCTTCGGGAGTAAAGGCACCAGGCCGTTAGTAATGATGCTCCACCAATACCAATGCCCATCGCCAGCAAAATATAGCTCTCCATAATCAACCCCAGTCGAAATCGTCGCCAGTCGAAGTTAGCCGTTTCTGAGCCTCAAGCCAGTGCTCAAGATGTCCAGGCAGAATCAATTCATACCGAGCGCGTGAAGCACCGACGTAGATCATCGATAGAACGTGTGCCTGTAGGCTGGCTTGATTGATTTTTCCGGGCTCGATGAGAAGGTCCGGTGCCAACATAACGCGGTCAAACTCGGTATTCCTCGCATCTTCTGCCAGTCCGAGCACGATGGTTGCCTTATCTGGCGTTGTAACCACATCCATCGCCTGAGCGAATTCATGCTGGCGGCCTATACCTCCTGCGAGCATAGACTCAACACGCTGAAACGCACCGCTATGGCCTTTGTCTTGCCGTAGCGAATCCCAGTCCGGGTAACGGAATAGGAGTGAGGATTGCGCTCGTATCCCTTGGAAATACAGAGATACGAGTGACGCGTTAAAGGTAAAGAAATTCTGTACCGATCCAGGAAGGAGAGAGAAGGATGTTCCAGCTTCGCGGAGCCGATGAAACCACTCTGTCATCTCGAAAAGATCGGACACGAGAATGGTGCATTTCTGCTTGGGTATGCGTGGCCGCTCCGGATCGTAGTAGGTTATGCGGGTTCGCATGTGCCGGCTTCCCTGAAGCGCAACGCTGGTCTGGGCCGGGTGCTTCTCGATCAGTGTATTGAAAATATCCTCCACCTGGTTGCTAGCGCGAACCGTTAAGCCGATTTCAGAGCGACGGATGTGCTGTGCCTGACGCGGTACGAAGCCGCGTAACCGTTGGTATGGGTCGCCCATCGTTTGTACTGACTGGGGGCTCGCATCCAGGATCTGCTGGAGCGGTGTCGTCAGATCGTGGGCCTCATCGATTATGAAGTGAGTGTATCGCTCGGGAGCGGTAAAGCCTCGCAGTGCGCAATACTTGATGAGGTGGTAAGCCCGAACCGGCAACTGGGAGTTCGGATCATTCGGCTCGACAGTTTCATCCCACAGTTCTTGGGCATAGCTGACCAGAGCAGCCTTATCGATCTGGCTCAAACGGTCGTGAATGGTCGGCAGGTGCCATTCCCGCAAACGATCATGGCCAGACCGGCAGAACCGACGAACGGCCTTCATGGCAATATCAGCGACGGTACCGGGCGTAAGTCGACCGACAGCATTGAACTGGAGTCTCCGCGCCGTCTCTCCCGCAGACAGGAAGTAGTTAGGGTCTCGACGCTGGCCGGGTCGCCAGTGTGTCGGCAAATTCTGAGCAGCCAGTATTTCGCCGGCAAGCTGGCCAAAAGTGCGGGCTTTTGTCTCTGGCGCCTCCAGTCGCTTGAGCAACCCCTGAAGCTGGGCTTTGGTTAGGGCCAAAACGACGGGATTGAACTCTTTGTATTGCTCAATGACCCCCAGCATTTCCTTGGCCATGAAGGTCTTTCCACCGCCGAAATACGACATCAAGCTGGCGGATTCGTCCGGCTCCGACAGGAACTTATTGAAGAATCGCGCTTGAGGGTCTGTCATTCTTACTGAGCTGCCACTGGGTAGCGGCACTTCTTGGCTGAATGGATTGCGGCGTCGATGCTGGCGGGCCGTAAACTCAAAGTCCCAGTTGCCGTGCTCATCCAGGAAGTCAGGCGTAGGGGAGGGCTCCTCATCCGTTGCCCCGATGAAACTCAGATCAATGCCTCCGCCCAAGGAAGGTTCAGCCTTGCCGTCCATTTCGCTCTGGCGGAGCACATCAATCCCGTTGGCGGCCAGCTCCCGTGCTCCATCTGCAAGCTTTGTCAGGTCAAGCTGCTTCGGAATCGAGTCTCGGAGCGCCTGTTCCTCTGCCTCTCCCTTCACCGTTGCAACAAGTTGTGCCAGAACCTGCTCAAGCGAGGCTGCCACAGGCCGTTTTTGGCGAATCAGCGCCGGCACCTGCTGGATCAGAATGGCACTGATCAGCTGCTCAATAGGCGCATGGGTGGCCCAGTCTTCAATCTTGTCGTGTAATTCGTCCAAATCCGGGTTCTTCCGCCATTTAACGAGCGTGTTTATCTGAGAATCTGTGATCGGGAGAATCAAGCTTGGAGCTTCGGACATAATTGGCCTTAAATCTGGTTCTGAGACTCGATCTGTTTCAACCGCTGTCTGCGGTTATCAAGGAAGCTTTCGAACTGAGTGTCGTTCATCTTCTCACACTGAAAATTCAGGCTTGAGATTAGTCCAGGTGGAGATGCCCGCATTGAAAGGTCTCCTCGATCCAGTTCAAACATCGTGTTTTCACGGTCATCTTGCCGTCCAAGCTTCAGGTCGAAGAGAAGATAATCCGTGCCCTTGTAGGCCTCATCAATGTTGTAGCTCCAAGCCACCTGTGGCGGCTTTTCTATTGAGCTGGAACTGTTGACCAGTTGGGCGGCAGTTATGTGCCCTGACTTTTCGTTGTACTTGAGGATGAAGTGCGCGTAGCCAACAACGTCGTCGGCCATATCGGCTTCAGTGTTCGTGCACACCAGGCGCGTGAAGTCTTTGAAGACTCGATCCTCCACGGTTTCCCGATCCTCAGCGCAACCTACCATTGCGATTAATACAACAGTGGCGGTGACGAGGTGCCTTACTTGTTTATATGGCATGCAATCTCCCCGGTTTGGTTTGTAGGCATCGTAAACCTGATTCGCAGAATGCAATGACTCACAGGCCTTCCGGAGAACAGAGCACCCTGTCGCGTGTCCACCAGGCTTTTTCTGGCGATACAAAACATTACTGAGCACGATTTTAAAGTTAGCAGGCTAGACGATACGCTGAAACTGATTTAATTCAGGAGGATACATGTTAACAACGTCAAATTTTGTCAAAGTTTCAGCCTCGATTCTGGCCGTGGGGATGCTTCATGGTTGCGCTTCAACCGGGATCACCGAAGCTCAGCCCGACCACAGCAGGGCATGGAACCTCACACATAGTGTTGGAATGACCGATCTTGAGGATTCAGAGGTGCCCGAAGACCAAATCCCCAGCGGTCTGGGATCAGCTACAGGCATGGCTATCGATGTGGCCTACTTCATGAACAGTTCGACGCTTGCCATGTCATTCGGTGACGCGTTTGGCCTCGGGCTTTTGGGGGCGCTCACGAACACGAGCAAGAGCCATGCGGAAAGGAGCACTATCGTTGCCTGGGCACCAGATGATGAGGTTGAGGGCCGCAAAGACGTAAACATCTGGCTTGGCAACGAGATTAAAGATGCCACGATGCAAGCCATGAATGAACTTGGAATCGAGGGCGAAGCTGAATTTCATAATAAGCTGACTGATAACTTCTTCAATGGCAGGTTCACGGAAACCAAGATTTCAGGCATCAAGGCCGATGGCACCGAATGTGGGGCGTATTTCAAGGTTTATCCGGAGCAAGTGTCGGAGCTGAAGAGCATTCCGGACTTCATCGCACCGAACACAAAGGGTTATCAAGTCTCTGCTGGGGACGAAATGGAGTATCCGCGATTCTCGGCCTACTGCCTGAGCGATACGTCTCTGGATCAATACGTGGAATTTGTGAGTGCTATCAGCAAAAACTTGCCCAAAACGGTGTATTTCTACACGCGTCAACTTGAGCTTGCGGACCACACGATCCCGCCAGTTGTCTATGATCACGGTAAGGCACTGCTCTTCTTAACAGCGGAGAATTAATCCCAGGCTACGGAAAAGGCCATCTATGCCGGCCTTTTCCGTTTGTACCCATCACTTCCCTGCCTTTTCTTGAGAAGCTTTGTATAGCTGAGCAAAGTAATCAGCTTGAAGCGAGAACGAGTTTCGGTACCGAACAATATATTGATGATCGCCCCTCAGTTTCTCAAGATAACCGTAGGGACGCCCCGATAACCTGTCCAGAAAGGCTACCATCGATTCGACGGGCAGAATGATCGCCGCCGCTTCCTCATTACTCAGTAGGCGTTGCTGTCCCAAACGACGACGGTCGTTGTCTCGCCGCTTCAGTTCCGCCAGTCGCTCCATCCAAGGCCAAAACCCAAACCACTTTTGAACCTCATTGGCGATGCGCCCAGCGGAAAAGGAGCTTCCCAGTCCCGCCATCATGATGAATTCCTTCATCACATAAGCTTTCCATATCAGGGGATGGGTTTTTACGATCCAGTCGCCTTTTGTTGAAAATTCAGAGCCGTGCAAAGGACATGTGGTCTGAGTGAATCCGAAGGACTCCATGAGGCGTTGGGTCTTCCGGATGTCTCTGGCGCATCGTTCATAAAGTCGATCCCGGAATTCATCAGCTTTTCCCTCCCCAGCCATTCTGAGTGCTTTCTGTAGGTCTTCGATGAAGGGTTCCCGCTCAGCCCGCCGCTTCTCATCAAGAGATTTGAGGAACTCTTCATGTTCCCGGCGTTCTTTTTTCGCGGCCTCCAGCTGGCGGAGGTATCGGTCCTTGTCTTGCCGGTGCTTCGCGTCGAGGGCTTGCTTGTCGGGAGACATTTCCAACTGCGTATCCATCCATGAGCACCGGTACCATTTGCGGGGTGCAGATTTCAGGACGATATCTTTCAACTTCACAATATCTAATACTTGATCGCGGTTTACACTACTCAGATCGATTTCCATCACATTGTCGAGCGCCTCAGCCTTGGCGGGCTCAACTGCATGAGTAACGAAGATCTCTATAAACAGCTGCGTACCGTCAGCCAGCGTTGCTGTCAGATCAGGCCGAAGGTTTTCCCGTGTGTTTTTCTCAGAGACCACCTGTTGGGGTTCTAGGGATTTTCCGTCCAAAAACGACAAAGTGCTCTGGAG
>Ga0098035_1001149_pt1 | contig 12914 bp, 8 predicted proteins | sample 3_EtaG_FD_75046 | JGI IMG/M metagenome (GOLD analysis project Ga0098035, IMG submission 75046) | Marine viral communities from the Subarctic Pacific Ocean - 3_ETSP_OMZ_AT15126 metaG | ecosystem: Environmental > Aquatic > Marine > Oceanic | place: Pacific Ocean | collected 2015-01-07
CTGTCGGGAAGCTGCGGCGGGACTTTGGAACGAGCAGCACATCATACGGTAAATGGGCTGCGTCGGCGTCCGGGCGTTTCGGCCTTACGCGATTTCTGACGCTGGAGGCGTCGGCAGAGGCGGCTGGCGACCACCGGTTGGCCGGCGTGGGCGGCGTGCTGCAACTCGGCAGTCTGGGTGTCGTCGATCTGTCGGCCAGTGCCAGTCGCCAACTCGGGCGGAGCGGCAATCAGGTCGCGCTGGGCTACCAATACACCGGTCGTGGCTTCAACCTGATGGCAAGGGCGGTGCGGCGCAGTCCGGAATATGCCGAGTTGTCCAGCTATGCGACCAAGCACTATCGATTGCCGTCCCGCCAGTGGCAGGCGCAGGCGAACGTCGTTCTCGGCAGGGGACTGGGCAACCTGGCCGTCAGCTTTGTGGAGACACGACAGGGAGATCGGCGCTTTCGGCTCGCGAACCTTTCCTATTACCAAACGCTTTGGGGCAGGAGCAGCCTGCACCTGTCTGCAGTGCGCGACATTGAGCGTGAGACGACCAGCGCGATGGCGCAGTGGGTGGTCCCGCTGGGACGGCAGGGAAGCGCAGTCGCCGGGATCGAGAGAACGCAGCGGGGCAATGCGCGCGCCGTTGTCGATTACGGCAGGGCGGTGCCAAGCGAAGGCGGGCTGGGCTGGTCTGTTGGTGCCTCCCATGCAAGCGGCGATCGCGATCGCTATCGCGGGGATCTCACCTGGCGCAATAGTGCCCTGCAACTCCAGGCTGGGGTATTCGGCGCGGGGCCGCATACGACCACCTGGGGCGAACTTTCCGGGGCGCTGGTCATCATGGACGGTAGCGTCTTCGTGGCCAATCGCATCAATGACGCCTTTGCCCTCGTATCCACCGATGGCGTGGCGGGCGTACCCGTCCAATATGAAAACCAGAAGGCCGGCGTGACCGACGCCAAGGGTCACCTGCTGGTCGCGCGCGTGCCGTCTTATTATGCGGCGAGTTTCGCCATCGATACGCGCGATCTGCCGGCAGACGTGCAAGTGCCGGTTACGCGCCAGCGTTCTGCGGTGAAAAACGGTAGCGGCCGCCTCCTGCGCTTCCCGGTTTCGAGGAGCAGGGCAGCCCATGTTCTTCTGGTCGGTCCGAACGGCAAGGCGTTGCCGGCAGGCTCGAAGGTCATCGCGGCAACCGGCGAGGAAACCTGGGTCGGCCTCGATGGCCGCGCCTACCTTCAGAACTTGCAGGACGACAATCGGCTTACTGTCACGCGAGCGGATGGCAGTCGCTGCCTGGCTGCGTTCGATTACCCTGCCCGGGGCCCCGGAGTGGGACGCGTGGGGCCGTTGCCATGTCGGTAAACGCCTTGCGTCTTACCATGCGGACCGCCCTTGTGCTGCTTGCGATGCTGTATTGGGTTGCCGTTCCCGACGCTGCGCGCGCTGCCTGCTCGGCGACCTCGGGATCGGTCAACCTTGGCAGCGCCAGTTCCTTCACTGTCGCGTCCGCAGCACAGACGGCAGGCGGAGCGACCGGATTTTCGTGCACCGGCAGCCTCCTGTCGATTGTCTCGACCAATACGATTACCGCCACGATCGCCAGCGCGACCAACAGTCAGGGGACGCAGCCTCGGCTCCGCGATGCGACGACCGGCGATTCCATTCGCTATGATATCTGCAAGGATTCCTCCTGCAGTGCGACTTACGCCGTAGGCAGCACGATTACATGGAGCAGCACGACATTCCTGGGCATTCTTGGTCTGTTCAATGCGACCGGCGGCACCCTGCCGATCTACATACGCACGCAGGCCGGAACCCAGGTGGCTGCAGGGACCTATACCAGCACGATTGCCCTAGACTGGACATGGCACCTGTGCTCGGCCGGTGCAGTCACGCTTTGCATTTACGACGATGGAGCGACTTCCAGCACGCTCACGGTGACTATGACCGTCAGCGCAGATTGCGTCCTGTCCGCGCCCACCGCCGACTTCGGAAGTGCGGCCTTTGTCGGCAGCTTCGATCCGGTTGCCCAGACAATTACGATCCGCTGTACCAAAGATGCATCCTATACGGTGGGCATCGACGATGGGCAGAACTACTCAGGCACCCGGCGTCTTGCAAATGCCGGTAGCTACATCGCCTACGAGATCTACTATCCGCAAGGTTCAACCAGTCGTTGGGGCCACCTGGGAACGGAACGCCGCAGCAGCGGGGAGGCAACGACCAATGCCGGGACCTATACAGGAGCCACGGATCAGACCTATACCTACCGTGCGGAAATCCTGAGCGGCCAGTCGACGCCGCCGCCCGGCACCTACACCGACACCTTGACGGTCGATGTCGAGTTCTAGGCGGTTTCGGTCAGTTTGACGAACAAGCAGGTATTGCCTGCCACTGATAGGCCTCGACTGTTTCGCCGCGCGGCTTGTAGGTAACTTCGAATTGCCTGCCGTCCCGTTCGATCTGCAGGGTCAAAATCGCATTCTGGTTCGCCTGCATGGCGTCTTGCGGAAAGCGATTGAGTATCCGGTCGCCATTGCGCAGCCCTGCTGCCTCGGCAGCCGAGCCCGTCTTCAGGCCAGTGACGATGCGTTCCGAAGTCGACAGGACCAACGGATCGAACCCGAGATCGAACCGGCGCAGGGGCTTCGTCACGCGCTCGAAGCAGGGGCCGAAGGCGTCGGAGGACGGCAATATTGTTGCTCCGCCCAACATCGCGTCGAACTGCGACAGACCTTTCGCGCCAAGTTCCCTGGCCAGCAACTTTTTCCATAGGGCCAGATCCATGGGGCGACCGGCGCGGCGCTCGGCCAGCATCTCGCGGACCATGTCGTCCAGTGAACGATCTCCGCGCGATGCAGCTTTGATCTGCGCATCGACAGTGGCGAAGTAGAGAGACCCGCGATCATAGGGCAGCACGCGTATGCGTGTGTCCTTCCAGAAACCGGCGGGGATATCGTCGTTGGGTGTGCCGATCATGGCATTGGTGTAGTATCTCCCCGCCGTGGAATTGAGGTCGTCGAGGAAAGCCTGCCTGCTGATCAGGCCGGCGCGGTAAGGCAGCAAGCGCTGGTAATGGACGGCGAGGCCTTCGCCGAACCAGGAGAGTCCGAGGCCGCGGGGAGCGTCCATCGAATTGCTGAGGGAGTTGATCCACGAATGGACCATCTCGTGAGCGAGCAGGCTTTCGAGATCCTCCAGCGTCGTTTTTTCGCTGAACGTGAAGGCAAAGCTGTCGGTCAGCCCGATGCCGCTGCCGGGGTTCAGGTGGTTGGTCCGCGCGAAAACGCCGAAACTGGCAGGCTGCTGATCGAAAAACTTCGCGTAGAACTTCTGCAGGCGGGCCGCCCAGTCCATCAGCTGAGTGCCATCGAAGCTGAATTGTCCCTGCCATGTGCCGAAGAAAGCGTCGCGGGCGAACGTTCCGACTTTGCCGGCCATGTAGTAGCTTGATGCGACCTGTTCGGTACGCAGTGGCCTACTCGAATGACTGTCTCCGGGGCCGAGGCTGGACACGCCCTTGGCCACCGAACCTGCGCGAGAGAGGTTCCAGTGGACGGACACATTCCGTGCTATGTTATCGGCCGGAAGGATCAGGAAGGCATTGCCTGCACCAGAGAGGCCCCCGTCGCTGGCGCGAAGTTCGTATTGGGGACGCGCCAGTTCCGGCTGCCCAGGATCGATGGTGACCCGATAGGCGACGGTTACAGGCCCTGCAATCGCGCGCTGCGCCGTCCATATGCGCTGCGTATTGTCGTCATCGGACTTGCTGTCCTGTACGCCAACGGGGATCGGGCCGCGGGTGTCACTGAAGGCCAGCCCTGCCATGGCGTTGGCTGATGTCTCCACCGTGTTCGCGCTCACTGCCATGCTTGCCAGCGCAGCATCTTCTTGCGGATGTTCGAAGCGGATGGCGACGTCGAGCCGGGTAAGCGCGCCTCCCTCCCCCGCGACCGGGGTAAGCCAGATCGAGAGATCTGTCGCTTGCTCGGCGCGGGCTGCAAAAGCGGGCATCGCGGTCAGCAGCGTTGCGGTGAACGTGGTAAGGCCGAAGCTAAACTGTTTCATGAAAGCAGGCTATCAGGCACAGCGGCCAACAGTCTGTGCAATCTTTGCCGTAATTCGCTACGCTTGTGCATCAATTATGCGCAGATCAAGCGGGTAGCGAGGGCAAGGGCAGGCGGTGGGTACACTTGAGTTCGGACAGCGTCGCCGTTGAGCGTACGTCCTCCACACCTGGCAAGCGAAGCAGCGTGCGGAAGGTGAAATTCTGGTACCATCCGATATTGGGTGCGAGAACCTTGAGCATGACGTCGAGTTCGCCGAACAGGGTGTAGGCTTCGAGAATTTCCGGGATCGCCTCGATGGCATGGACGAAGCGGTCGCGTTCCTCGTCCGAAAGCCGGGACATCTTGAGCTGGGCGAAGATGAACATGCTTTCGCCGAACTTCTCGCGATCGAGAATTGCGACGGTGTGCCGGACGTAGCCTTCCTCCTTCAGACGCTGCATGCGTCGCCAGCACGGCGACTGGGACAGGCCGACGCGATCGGCGATTTCGCTCGATGATTCCGATGCGTCGATCTGCAGGCGATCGAGGATTTTCATGTCGAGCCGGTCCAATTCGCCTGGCAAAATTATGCTCCCTAATGGTCCTTGTTGGCTTGAACATGCCACGGACCGGGCCGGCAGCGCAACAAAGCGTGAAATATTCCCGTGACAGACGCTATCACTGATGCTCGGAGACGAAACTTTGAAGATCGGAAGGGTGGCCGGATTATGAAACGCAGTGAACTGGCGGTCTTCGATGTCGAAGACGTGCGCGCCCTGCTCGATTATCCTTCGTGCATCGGCGTCGTGCGCGAGGCCATGAAGGCTCTTTCGCGTGGAGCAACCCGGCAACTGCTGCGGACGATGATCCACATGGGCGAAGGACGAACCTTTGCACAGATGCCCGGTGCCCTGGCGGATGACGGCATGTTCGGGGCCAAAATGATCAGCGTCTTCGCCGAGACGGACAATCCCGGCGTGCGCCGCCATCGTGGCCTCGTGACCATGTTCGAGCCGGTCGAGGGCAAGCCCGTCTGCGTTGCCGATGCTGAAGAGATAACGCACATCCGCACTGCGGCGGCGACGGCGGTGGCGACCGAAGCTCTGGCCCGAAGCAATTCCAAGGTTCTGTTGTTGATGGGAACCGGCGGGCAGGTTCATTCCCACCTCCATGCGATGCCGCTTGTGCGTGACTTCGAGCGCATCCTCATCTGGGGACGCGACGAGACGAAGGTGCACGCCGTGATCGATGACTGGTCCTCCAGTCTGCCGGTGGAGCCGGCAGGCGCTGTCGAGGCCGCCGTGGGCGAGGCGGACGTGATCTGTACGTTGACCGGCGCGCGAACGCCGATCCTGCTGGGTGAGTGGCTGCAGCCCGGAACCCACGTCAACATCGTGGGATCCAGCGGACCGGGCCCGGTCGAAGTGGACAGCGCGCTGGTTGCGGCTTCGCGCTTCATTGCCGACAGCCGGGCGTCCGCCCTCGATGCTGCCGCGGAGTTTCTCGAAGCCAAGGCTGCCGGCGTGGTCGGGGACGAGCACATCGTCGCGGAGATCGGCGAAGTCCTCCTTGGCCTCGTCCCGGGGCGTCGCAACGATCGGGAGATCACGGCCTACAAGTCGCTCGGCCATGCAGTTCAGGATCTCGCGGCCGCAGCCCACATCTATACGTCTTACGCAAAACGGAACCAGATCTGATGAAATTCAACCGTCCTGCCGCCCTGCGCCTGCTTGCCAGTTCCGTCATCGCCCTGAGTGCCAGTGCCCTCCACGCCGAGGAGCAGCGCTTCGCCGTCATCGACAACGGCGAAAATGTCGGGCACGTCTTTGCCGACATCGATGGCAAGACGATCGCCATCGACCACGACGTCAAAAGCAATGGGCGCGGGCCCACCATGCACGAGACGATCGTCCTCGACGACAACGGATTGCCGCAAGGCTGGACGCTTCAGGGGACTTCGCTATTCGGCAACAAGGTCGACGAGCAGTTCGTGGCGAAGGGCAAGCTGCTGACCTGGACGGATACGACCGGCAAGGGTTCGATGCAGGTCAAGGAGCCGACACTATACGTAGCACAGGAAGGCAGTCCGTTCTCGCTGGGGATATATGCCCGCGCGCTGCTGGCTGATGCGGACCATTCCTTACCGGCGGCGCCGGGGGGAGGGCTGTCACTTGAGCAAGAAGCGCCCGTCACCCTGGGAGGTACGAGCTATCGTTCCTACCTGATCAAGGGCATCGGGCTGACGCCGAGCGCGATCCTTCTTGACGATCAGGATCGATTGATCGCTGCCTATTCGCCAACGCATGTCACCGTGCGGGAGAACCTTGCGTCATTCGCGCAGGAACTCGGCACTATCGCGGCTACGCGGTCGGCCCGGCGGTATGCGGCGATCCAGCAGAAGGTAGCCCATAATTACGAGATGCCGATCCGCATCCGTAACGTGCGGGTTTTCGATCCGGCGAGCGGCAAGCTGGGTGATCCGGTTTCGGTGGTCGTATTCAAGGACCGCATCGCTTCGGTCGAGCCACTGGATAGCCCGCCGTCGCCCGAAGAAGCGCTGGTGGAGGGCGAAGGCCGTACCATCATTCCCGGCCTGCATGACATGCACGCGCACGTGTCGCTGCAGTCAGCCCTGCTTTATATTGCCTCGGGTGTGACTTCAGTGCGCGACATGGGCAATGAAAATGGCTTTCTGCTCGATCTGACAAGCCGCATCGACAAGGGCGAAGTGGCTGGGCCGCACATCATTCGCAACGGCTTTCTGGAAGGGCGCAGCCCCTATTCCTCACGCAACGGCTTTATCGCCGACAACGAGGCCGAGGCGTTGGACGCCGTGCGCTGGTACGGGGCTCGCGGCTACTGGCAGATCAAGATCTACAACAGCTTTCATCCCGAATGGGTGCCGGCGGTTGTGAAAGAGGCCAAAAAGCTGGGACTGGGTGTCACCGGGCATATTCCCGCATTCACCAACGCCGATGCTATGATCGCGGCTGGCTATGACGAGGTGACCCACATCAACCAGCTGATGCTCGGCTGGGTGCTCAAGCCCGAAGAGGACACGCGCACGCCCCTGCGTCTCACTGCCATGCGCCGGACTGCGGGTCTCGACCTCAATTCGCCGCGGGTGACGCGGACACTGGACGCTATGCAGGCCAAGCACATCGCGCTTGATCCGACAGCGGTGACGCTGGAATTGCTGATGCGGGCGCGTAACGGCAAGATCAATCCGTCCGTCGCAGGCTATTTCGATCACCTTCCGGTCGGTGTGCAGCGCAATCGCCGGCAGGGCATCGCGCCGATCCATACGCCGCAGGATGCGGCCGACTATGACGGAGCTTTCGCCACGATCAAGGCACTCCTGCTCGACTTGTACAAGCGGGGAATCACGTTCCTTCCTGGGACCGACGACGCGACAGGCCTTTCGGTGCACCGCGAACTTCAGATCTATGCCGAGGCGGGTATTGCGCCTGCCGATGTTCTGCGCATCGGGACGCTGGGCGCGGATCGCTACCTGCACCGCGATCAGTCCTTCGGTTCGGTAGAAAAGGGAAAGTACGCCGACTTCGTTCTGCTCGATGGCAATCCCCTTGCCGACATGAGCGCATTGCATCGCATGGCGATGGTGGTGAAGGGCGGAACGATCTACTATCCATCAGAGATCTGGAGTGAAGTCGGCGTTACGCCCTTCGCCGCGCCGCCGAAGATCGTGGTGCCACAGATCGCACCCAAGCCAGTGGCCCTGATTCACGGACAGGGCGCCGAAGCGCATGAGGACTTCGCGTTCTGAGAAGGAGAGGCCGGTAGGGGGCGGCCTTGTGCGCCCCCATGCTGCCCGGCTTTTAATTGCGCCTAAGCCGGTACCAGGCAGCGCCCAGCAAGCCCCAGACCAGCAGAAGCGCATAGGGCCGCCAATCGGCTTCAAACCCGACCAGTACGAGGGCTGCGGCGCAGATTGCACCGGCTCCGGCAAGCGCGGTCATGCGTTGACGCGACGGGCGGAAACTGGCGCTGGCATGCAGCTCGGGATGGCCGCGGGCAACGCGCAAGGCGCAAAGGCAGATGCTTGCGTACTTGACCAGGTTGGGAATGTTGACCGCCAGGAACAGGAAGGTAAGTTCCATGGGCAGGAGCAGTCCTGCGCATCCAATCGCGAATACCGCGAGCAAGGCGATGTGAGGCACCTGCCAGCGCGGCTGTATGCGGGCCAGGGCGCGTGGCAGCACGCCGGCCTGTGCCATCGCGAAGAGGCTGCGGCTGAACATCGTGAAGATGGCGTTCAGGCTCGTGCCGATTGCGACGATGGCAGCGACGACGATCACCGGGATGGCCAGCGGTCCCATGAAGCGCTTTGCCACGTCCAGGATCGGCGCCTGGCTGGCTGCAAGCGGTTCGGCACCCATGACCGTCAGGGCGACGAAGGCGACTGCAGTGTAGAGCAGCGTTGCCGAACCGATGGCCAGGGCGATCCCCAGGGGAATGTTGCGTCGCCCTTCAGCGACCTCCGAGCCGGCTTCGGTGGCTGCTTCGATCCCGAAGAACAGGCCCATGAGCAGCGGAGCGGCGGCAATCGCACCATGGATGCCATGGGGAAGGAACGGCTCGAGCCGGGCCGGTTCAGCAGCGGCGATGCCGCCCCAGAGCGCGAAAAGCGCAAAGAGAATGACGAGTGCGCCGATCATCAGTGTCTGTGCGCGAGCCGCGATGTGAACGCCGAACAGGTTGGCAAGCAGGGCGAGGACCAGGACTGTGAACATGGTTGGCTTGACCGGCAGTGGGACAAGCATCGAGACATAGCGCACAAGGACGAGGGCCAGCACGACCATCGCCCCCATGTTGGCGATAATGCGCATCCACGCGATGAAGAAGCCGAGTGCTGGATGCAGGTACCGCGAGGGCCAGACGAAGCTTGCACCCGAAACGGGGTCGGCAGAGCCGAGGAAGGCGTAACTCACCGCGATCAGGTACATCGGCAGGGCGGCGACCACGACTGCGAGGAGCATCCCGGGTCCGGCAAGCGCGGCGGCAGGGGAAATCGCCGAGAAGATCGATACCCCGACGGCAGTGCCCAGACCCATGGAAACTACGCCCCAAAGGCCGATTCCCTTGCGCAAGGTGTGTTCGGGGGCGCTCACCGGCAGGTATCCGCCCCGATGAAGGCGGCAAGATCGGACTGGAAGCGCACGCGGCTGTGGTCATCGGAATAGAACACGTGTCCGCCCGCATAGCGCTCGTTGCGATAGCGATCTTGCGGAAGGCTGGACTGCGCGAAGAGATAGTCCGCAGCGCCGATCGTCGTGGTGGTGTCGTATATGCCGGTGCCGACGAAGAGACGAAGGCACGCGTTGGTCTGTGCATGTCTTTCCACGACGGACATGAACGGCCAGTCGGCAAAGGGTGAATCGGCGCTACCATAGCTCCAGTCGCCCTCGAAGCTCGCGATCACCTTGTACCGATCCGCGCCCGGAATGTGCAGGGACCCGGAAACATACTGGAGCATGGCATTCTGGTAGGCATCGGAAATCGATGAAGCGGGATCGCCCGGCATGAAGGTCGCCACGCCGTCGGGACGTTTGGCAAGGTATCGTGCGTCGTAACGCCCGGTTACTTCTCCCTCGGCACGAAGCAGTTCGACGCGGAAGCGCTCCTTGGAAATGCGCAGGTCGTGCGCCAGATAGAATGCGCCGGGAATGCCCGTCAGTTCTTCAAGGCGCTGGGCCAGGCGCGCACGATCGGTCTGCGGAAGGTCTCGCCCCCGGTACAGGGCAGGCAGGTATTCGTTGCGAGCGAAAAGCGCGGCTTCGGCCGTGATCGTCTCGGCGGTGCAGGGCGCTTTCACCTTGCCGTGATAGCAGGCGATGGCAGCGAGCGTGGGCAGCGAGACGGCATATGTGACGATGTTGTCGGGACGCTGCGAGGTCTCGATCATGTTGAGTGCCTGACCCAGGAGGACGATGCCACGCATGTTCCCGGAGAGGCCAAGCTTGTCCAAGGCATCGAGCATGGCGACGGCGCGGATCGTGCCGTAGCTTTCGCCTAGCAAATAGATCGGGGCATCGCGCCGACCATGACTTTCAAGCCACTGGCGAACCAGATCGGCCGCCGCCGCCGCGTCGCCTTCGACCGACATGTAAGGGCTGAATGCGGGGCCTTCCGGACGGGGCGAAAAGCCCGTGCCCGGCGGATCGATGAAGACGACGTCTGCCAGGTCGTAGATCGCCGCCGGCCCGGTCACGGAACCGAGCGGTGCATTCGCACCTGCTGCCGGATCTTGCGCGAGATGCGCGAGCGAAGGCCCGAGCAGCCCCATCTGCAGATAGGCGGAGGATGCGCCTGGACCGCCGTTGAAGGCGAAGATGACCGGACGTCGGGCCGCAGCTTTCTTTCGGCTATACGAGAGATACCCAGCCGTGGCGGGGGCTGACCCAGAGCCTGCAGAGACTGGGTAGTTTCCGATCTCTACATCGAGCGTCCTTGCGAAGCCCGCCGGTTTGACCTGCGTATCGAGCAGGATCTCGCCGGACTGAGGTTCTTGCGCCCGAACCGTCAGCGATCCGCAAATCATTGCAATTGTTGCCAGCGCGGCGAACGCAGGCATGATCCGCCGCGCTGGCTCGGTGCGACCCGAGGGATGCAGTGATGCCTTGATCATGTCTTGTGCTTCGTCCGGTTCTGCTCGCGGTGTGTCAGGAGACTGTCCGTAAGCGCCTGAAGCCCATAGTCCAGTCGCGAAGGTTCCATCGCGAAGCCGAGGCGGACATGGCCTGGCGCGCCAAAGTACTCACCGGGCGCGACCAGAACGCCGCAGCGGTCGGAAAGCCAGCGCGAAAAGCCGAGGGTGTCCGCGATACCGACAAGGCGCGGAAACGCGATGCAACCATGTTCGGGCAATGCACCTTCGACCAGCCCGAGCGCGCGCCAGTGATCGTGGTAGGATTCGATGATCGGCCGGGCCTGGGCAAGAACCGAAAACGTGTTCTCGCGAAAGTCGACGGGATCTTCGATAACCAGCGCGGCAATGCAGTGGGCAAGGTTCGATATCGCGAATTCGACTTCGCTCGCCAGGTCACGGATCGGTGCGATGATGGCCGCATCGCCGACGATCCAGCCGCAGCGCAGTGTGCTCAGACCATAGATCTTGGTCAGGCTGCTGACGGAGAGAAACCGCCCAGAAATGCCCTGTGATGCAGCCGGGGTGAAGTGTGCCCCGGCATAAGGGCCGTAGACTTCGTCGAATACGAAGACGACCTTGCGCCTCTCGGCGATGCCGGCAAGCGCGCTGAGAACTTCGGACGCGATCGGTGTACCGGAGGGATTGTGCAGATTGGAGAGCACCACGAGCCGCGTATCGGGCCCGATCGCTGCTTCCAGAGTCCGCGGATCGATGGCGAAGTCGGGGGCGGTGCGCTCGAAGATGTCGACTGGATTGCCGGTCGCCGCAGCGAGGTTTTCGAAAAGATCGAAACACGGATTTTCGACCAGAATGCGATCGCTGGGCCTCAGAAGTGCGCGGTAGATCAATGATAGCGCACCGGTCGCGCCGGTCGTGGTCAGAACCTGGTCTTCGCCGACGCCGTATTCCTGCGCCAGCGCAGCGACGAGGTAGGGGTTTCCGCGCACGAAAGTGCTTGTGTAGCGTGAGGTCACTTTCTTCTCGAACCCTTCGAGAATGACCTCGCGCAGCAGTGCCGTGGGTTCCGGTACCGAGCTTTCGAACAGGCTTACGAGCAGATTGCGCGAGTTGCTGTTGCGGACGATCGATTCCCTGATCCACCGGGCATATGACGTATTGGTTTGGGGGGAAGGGCTTGCCGCCATTGTGCTCGTATCTGCCGGATAGATTGGGAGTGAGTCGATCAAGTCGACGCCGGGCGTTGGGAGGAGAGGGGGCCCGGCGCCGCCAGCCCGTTACATCTTCAGCTTTGCACCCACCCAGAAGCGACGTCCCAGGATGTCGCCATAGGCAATCTGCGGGTAGGAAGGCTGCTTGTCGGTGAAGTTGTCGATGCCGGCGCGGAAGGTCATGCGTCCGGTGTCCCACTGCATCGAGATCGAGTGAGTCAGGTTGTTGTCGAGCCGCGGATTGGGATTGTTCTCGATCGTGGCGTAGTAATCGGCCCTCGTCGAATCCAGATAGTAGGCCTGATAGCTCACCTTGACGGGCCCCTTGGTCCAGTCGAGGTTGAAGCGACCTTCCCAAGTCGGCTTGAGATAGGTGTTGTCGGTGCGCGTGAAGGTCTCGCCGGTTACCGAAGTGGTCAGCAGCGTATTGTGCGTCGCATTCACGCCGAGGTGGATGGTGCCCAGGTCGCCCGGCATGAAGACGTAGTCGAGCGCATAGACTTCGCCGCGGTACTTGACGACGCCTGCGTTGAATGTCGTGGAAGTGCCGGTAACGATGGTGCCGCCGGGGCTGACGCCATCCGAAGCGGCAAGCCTGGTGAAGGCATTGCAGACGGCAGGATCGGGGTCGGTATTGTCGTAGCAGGTGGCCGTGAAGTCCGAGGTGATGAAGGGCGATAGGCCGTCCTTCAGATCGATCTCGATGCGGTCGGCGCTGATCGTCAGTCCGGGAATGAATGCCGGTTGGAGGACGATACCGTAAGTGAAGGTGTCCGAAACCTCATTACGCAGGTTTGGATTGCCTCCCGTGGTAATCGTCGCGCGCTCGAAGTTTTCGGCCGGGTCCTGGAAGTTGGCGAGGCGGTCCGCCGCGCTCAAGCCCGCATTGGTGCCGTCGAACTCAACCCCATAGTTCGGGTTGGCCTCGAACAGGGCGAGGCAGTTGGCGTAGCGAACGGAAGGATTGGGGCCGCTGGTGATGCGGTCCGAATCGCAAGGGTCCGCGCCGACGGAGCCGAGCTGGGTCGATGATGGA
>Ga0098035_1001150_pt1 | contig 12911 bp, 21 predicted proteins | sample 3_EtaG_FD_75046 | JGI IMG/M metagenome (GOLD analysis project Ga0098035, IMG submission 75046) | Marine viral communities from the Subarctic Pacific Ocean - 3_ETSP_OMZ_AT15126 metaG | ecosystem: Environmental > Aquatic > Marine > Oceanic | place: Pacific Ocean | collected 2015-01-07
AGATTCGCGGCAACCTCGGCGAGCCCGATCTCGTCGATGTCCATCGGACGGGGGTTTCATCGGCGGCCGACGCGCGGTCCGCTTATCGGCCGCATGGTGCTGGTGGGCTTCCTGTTGGTCCAGGCCCCGGCGATCCGGGCGCGGCTGCCAAGGCCATCGCCGAGGGAAAAGCTGCCTTGGACGGAGATCGCGCCGCAGCGCAGGCGGGACGTGCTTCAAATCTGCAGGGAGGTGCGCGGGTTCAATCGGAGGTCAGCGAAAGCCAGAATCGCGGGTTCTTCCTGGATCCCGATCTGCGGAAATGAGAATGACGCTACATCATGAACCAGTAGGCGAGCGCGGCCGCGCCGACGCCGTAGGCAATCAGGTATGTGATCATACCCACCCGCGTCACATTACCGTGCTCGTCGGTCGCTGGTTCGATGGGCGGAAGCGGATCGTGCTTGGCCGTGATGGTGGGCCCACCAGTCAGATCCTTAGTCCTAATGTACGTGTCGACGTCGAACATAGCCTGCTTGCCCGTATAACCGCTCAAAGCCGATTAAATATACAGGTTTCGAGATTTGTTCACAAGCGGGCGGGACCGAGCGCTGATCGTGGCTGACCGCAAAAGCGCCGCGTCCGATCGACAAGCGGTCGAGGATCTCGACCTGACGGGAAACCTCGCGTTCGGCTTCTCCTGGCTGCTCGTCATGGCGATCGGGCTGATTCCGGTCTACGACTCCGCGCTTCCTCACAACCCGACACCTTCGACGTCAGCGTTGATCGTCTTTTTCGTGGCGGTCGGCTCAGGGATCGTGTTGAAGCGGCACTACAGCTGGGTTGGCGTCGTGATGCACATATTCGGGCAGATTTTCATCTGGCTTTCGATCTTCTGCATCTCGCTGGCGGCGGTCCTGTACGCTGCGGGCTGATTGCGGCGCTAGGCAATCGGTATTAATTGGACGATCTGGACAATTCATGCAATCCGTGCCATATAGTCCTCGAGCATTCGAGGAGTTGGTCACATGTCGAGTCTAGCCGTAGAGCGTCCGCGCATCCAGGGACTGAGCGCTGGCGATGTTCGCGCTGCCCTCAAAAACAGCAATCCCAAGGCACCTGCCAGCGACCTGAGCACGATGGCGGAGATCATTGCGGTTGTCTCGAACGTCCTCGCAGAACTCCCCAAGGCGGAGCGGACCGAGCTTGCACTGGAAAAGGACGAGGTCCGCCGTATCTTGATCGAAGCCGCAAGCCACGGCCGCGCCGACCAACGCATTTCCATCAAGCCCGCTGGCCGGCTCGAGAAGAGCCGTGGTGCCGGGCTTGGTGAGGTGATCGCGCTGGAGGAGGGGAGGGAACGTCTCGCCCGCTTCGCCACTGCGCGGCCCCTCGAGAGCTGGGCCGGTCCGGTCGCCGGCGCTGGAGAGATTGAGGAGACGCTCGGCATTCCGCGGTCAACCCTGAGCAGCTGGCAGCAGAAGGGGGTGATCGTCGGACTGCTGCGTGGTGCGCGCAAACTCGCCTATCCGCTGGATCAGTTCGTCGATGCGCGACCGCTCGAGGGTATCGCAGACGTCCTTCGGGTAGCTCCCGACGCTCGCTCGGCCTGGCTGTGGCTTCGGCAGCCGCACGGCTCGCTCGAAGGTCGCGCCCCGCTTGAAAGGCTCAGGGCCGGCGATCGGGTGGCCGTCGCGATCGCAGCCGAGCGTGATTTTCTCTAGCGGAAGTAGCTTGACTATGCACCTTATATAGTACATAGTGGCGTTGATGGGATTGGGCAACGCGCAGCGCATCGAATTGGTGTTCTACCAGACCGAGGCGGGCAATGTACCTGTTCGCGACTGGTTGCTTGGTCTGCCGGAACTCAACCGTCGGGAGGTGGGCCAGGATTTGCAACGGGTGCAGTTCCGCTGGCCGGTTGGAATGCCGTTAGTCCGCCCTATGGGAAAAGGGCTGTTCGAAGTGCGGACGTCCCTGCCTGACGGCACGATCGCTCGCGTCCTCTTCAGTTTCCACGAGGGCGAAATCTACGCGCTGCATGGGTTCATCAAAAAGTCACAGAAAACGCCCGCGGCTGATTTGGAATTGGCCCGCAAGCGCCAGAAGGAGGTTGAAAATGGCTGAGAACAAACATCGAGGCCCGACGCTGGACAGCTTTCTGGAGAAAGAAGGCGTCCTCGCGGAATTTCAGGCCAAAGCTATTAAGGAAGTCATCGCGTGGCAGCTGGCCGAGGCGATGCGCGAACGTAAACTCAGCAAGAAGCGTCTGGCGTTGCTGATGCACACCAGCAGGACGCAAGTCGACCGTGTACTTGATCCCTCAGATGGCAATGTGACGATCGAGACACTGCAACGCGCCGCGGCTGTTGTCGGCCGTAGGGTTGAACTCGCGCTGATTTGATTCCGCAGACCGCTCGACTGACGCGTTCTCCTTATGTCCGCCAAATCGTCTGGCGAACAAACCTTGAGGCGACGCCGATTTCAGCCAGACGATCCATGATACAACCGATCTGGATGGGATCCTCTACTATTCACGCCTTCGCCGGCGCGACTACATCGCCATCTATGAGCGTGCAGTTACCCTCCTCGACGCCGGCGATGTTATCGAACTTGGAAGCTTGGTTAATTTGGTTCCGGCGCTAAAAAGTCTGAAGATCAAACTGCTGAAGGATGCCGCTATTGGATCGTGAGGGACAAGGCGGACAAGCGCGGCCTGGATCCTCTCGGTATGCAGAATAGCGGGATTGTTCTCTATCAGTCGCTGCTGCCGGGCATCGGCAACGTGACGCTGCGCATGCACTCTATGCGCTGGTGTCGGCTCGTGCCGAGGCATCGGAGGGGTGCGCGATCTGCATCGACGACATGTGCTCTTGCTTACGAAGTAGTGTGATCAACGGGGGGCACATTTTTTCGGCACTTATTGACAAGTGCCGACATTTCATAACGTCAGGCCCTATAGAATCTGTTGAGACGCTGTCGGACAAGGCCCACTGTCTGCTCGCCGGAATAACGCGGCACGGGATTTTCGTGAGGCGGGTGCCCGTCATCGAGATCGAAGGCGCCGTTACTCTTCTGCCTCGAAGCTGCGATTCTCGCGGCAATGCCACAGGCGTAGGATGAAGATCGTCCCCGCCGCGATCTCGTAGCGCATCTCATAGTTGCCGACGATGATCCGGCGGACCTCGCGGGGCTTATAGGCTTCCAGCTTCTCGCCGATCCTCGGATAGTCGAGAAGCCGATCCGGCGCGTGGGCGAGTTGCTGGACAACACGTGCCGCTGCCTTGGGCGCGACAGGACTCAGGTGGTCGTGCAGACGGACGAGGTCCGACGACGCCTTGCTGGTCCATTGAAACTTCATTTGATCGGCGAGGGCAGCGGCTTGTCCGTTCCGAGGCTGTCGGCCCATGCCTGAATCGCCTGATGGTCGATCACCCGGCCCGCATCGACATCTTCCAGGGCTTCGAGCGTCATCCTGTGACGCTCCTCCTCCTGATCGACCCAGGCAGCAAGCGCCTGTTTCATCACCCAGCCACGCGAGCGCTCAAGCCGCGAGGCCATCGCTTCAACCTTCTCCGCAAGCCCCAACGGAACATGCGCGGTCAATACTTTCGTTTCAGTAGCCATCTGCATCACCGACTATCAATACGATTAAAATATAATCGAAACCTTTTGGAGGCGCAAGATTCGATCGGCGATCACCCACCTATGCCAAGCAAGCGCCGTCTCGAAGGAGATATAGCTTCCGGGAAGCAGAGCCTGAGCTACGGCGAAGGGATGGATCGGGTCGGTAACGGCTGCCAACGAGGCAAGTCCCGCGCTTGAGACTGATCAGGGAGCCGTCTTTTAAGGCACGATTGACGCGGCCATAGCGGCGGGCATCATCGTTTCCGAGCAGGGCAGCAAGCTGCCGCTCGCTGATTACCCGATCGGCGAGACCCGCTCAACAATCTGCTCCGCTAGCCGCATAAAAATCCCAATACTTCCGTTTATCGGAAGTTTTAAGAATTTTGTAGCACCGGAGATCAACACTGCGCACCAGCGCTCGGGCGAACCGTCTTCATCCAGCTCGGCGTCGAATGCGAGATCAATGGTGGTATATTCCGTCGGCACTTATTAACAAATGCCGACATTTCCTCACATCAGGCCCTATGAAATCTGTTGGAACCCTGTCGGACCAGGCTATCGCCATCGTCCGCTCGCGCGGGATCGCGCGGGCGCGGGATTTCCGTGAGGCGGGTATCCCGCCGTCGAGTGTTGCACGCCTGTGTGAACAGGGCCAACTCGTCCGGCTCGCACGTGGGCTCTATCAGATGGCCGATGCCGAGGAAATCAATGCGGCGCATAATCTGGCCGAAGCCGCGCGGCTCGCACCGAATGGCGTCATCGCCCTTCTGTCTGCGCTGCAATATCACGAACTGACCACGCAGCTACCCCATGCGGTATGGATATGTTTCCACCACAAGGCGCGTATTCCTCAAACACTTCCCTTCTGCATCGAGGCGGTGCGCGCGTCGGGCGAAGCTTTCGAGGCGGGCCGCATGACGGCCTATATCGAAGGTGTTGCCGTGCCGATCTACGACCCCGCCAAAACCATTGTTGATTGCTTCAAATATCGCAGCCGTGTCGGACTCGATGTGGCGATCGAAGCCCTGCGTGACGGCCTACGCCAGCGCAAGGCAACCCACGCCGATCTCAGGCGCTACGCCAACATCTGCCGGGTTCAGAACGTCATGCGTCCCTATCTCGAAAGCATATCATGACGAAGCCGCCGCAGAAACGCGACATGGCGGCGTCGGTGCGTCAACGCCTGCTCGACCAGTCTCGGGCCTCCGGTCAGGATTTCCACGCCTGCTCGTCCGCTACGGCATCGAACGGCTGCTGTATCGCCTTTCCAGGACAGCAGCGCGTGACCGCTTCGTGCTTAAAGGGGCGATGCTGTTTGCTGCATGGGCGGATGCGCCACTTCGGGCTACTGGCGATCTCGACTTGCTGGGCTTCGGGGACGATGACGTGGAAGTGGCCCGAATGACCTTCGCGGAGTCGGTTCGGTAGGCCGTCGGGATGATGATCCGTTCCTGGTCGCGGGCAAGCAGCAAGGGAAAATTCGGCCATTATCCTGTCCTCGAACGCCTCGCAGCCGACTTTTCGCGTCTTAAGGAGGAGAAATTCCGAAAAATCGGGGTTTACCCAAGGGTGTCTCGAACTCCCGTTGCTTATCAAGCGATGTTAGGAAGTTTACAAGAAAACGATAACTTCTCCATCGCTGGCCTACCTGCTCGCAAAGAGTTGCAAAGAGGATGCCGTAAGGCCCGGAGAGCTGAGAGGACGCGGCGAGGTTCGCGGCAAGCCTCACAAGAATGCCACCGATGTCACTTTACCACTGGCGCCCGGTAAAGTGACACAGATGGCAAAAGTGACACGGTGCGGCGCGAACATGTCGATTGTGGATTCACACCGATTCCTGTTTGTGCTTGATTCGTTCCATGATGGAACTGCAGCTCAACATCTCGCCCCGAACGGAAAAGCCGCTCGATCTACCGGGCATCATGCGCGCGATCACCGTGAATTCCGCCAGGCCTCGATACACGTTCATGGTGCTCGACTTGATCGCGCGGGCTGCGGGCAGGGAAGGCGTGGCCGGACCACATGTACGGGATGGCGGGCAGATGGTGCCGATCCGGGAATGGCTGTCGGCCGTGATCGCGCCAAGCGCGACACGTCACCATCTCCGCAAGTCGACCGCGCAAGGCGTTCGGCGACGTATGGAAGCGCAGGGCCTGCTGCCTGACGACATCGCGGAGGCAGAGCGGCTTGTCGAAAGTGAAGTCGCAAACCGGGTTCGCGCTTCCGGCATGACCGCCGTCAGCCGCGCTGTCTCGGAACTCGTCCGAGCCGGTCTCATCAGGCGGCACTACCAGGGCTACCGGGTGGACCACGAGAACAGGGGCGCGCAGCGGCTTGCGGTCTACACGGTACCGGCCCCGGTTCGGTCGGTGCTCGAGCGAGGTTATACGGCTTAGCGGCTGATCGGAACGCGCTGCTCGCCTGGATACCTTTCCCGGTGTGACCGGGGCGAAGATCGCCTGCGGCCAGCACGAGCCACCCGCAAAGAGGGGCAGGATCGCTCGCGCTGACCGGGGCTCCTGCCGGATCAGCCGTTCAGCCTGTCCTTGACCGCCTTGGCGGGCGTGAAGGCGAGCTTCTTCGACGCCGCGATCTGGATCGTCTCGCCGTTGGCGGGATTGCGGCCCTCGCGAGCGGGGCTGTCCTTCACCTTGAATTTGCCGAATCCGTTGAGGCTGATTTCGTCGCCCTTCGCGGCCGCCTCGGTGATCGCTGCGAACACGAGATCGACCAGCTTGCGGGCGTCTGCCTTGGTGCCGCCGGTTTCGCTGGCGACATGGTCGGCAAGATCGTTGTTGTTCATGGAAATCCTTTCAGATGATTGTTGAGCGTTACCGCCTTAGTCGGCCCGTGCACGGGGCGCCATGCCGCTTTGCGGGCGCATCGCCAGCGGTGATGTGGAAAAATTGCACGGCCACCAGCCCATGTGGCCTCGAAGCGATAGGAGCGGCAGATGAGCAACTGCGATGATCTGAGTCTACCGCTGAACAGGATCGTCGGCGCCACAGTCGAGGCGCTAATCGTGGAGATCGACGGCGAGCGCCGACCGCTTGCCTGGACGCTGGTGGAAACGGTCCATGCAACGATCGCGGTTCGCGACGAAAATATGCCCGTCATGGCATTCGGGATCAATGAAGGCCAAACTCAGAGATCTCTGCTCGTCGGCCAAGCCGATGGCGCCTGGGCAGAGCTGAAGGCAGCACTGCACATCGGGTTGCCGGGGCCATTCCGGTTGAGGCGTGGGAGCGGGCTCTCGTAGATTTGCCCGTGGTGTTGCCGGTATTCCGACGAAATTGGAGCGTGTCAGGCCACACGGGCTGACGAGTGATAATCGGGCCGATCGTGTTCGGCGCGAGGATAGCATGCATTTTGTCAGAATTCGCTCAGCGCGCGAAGCAAACGGGCGCCTTCATCTGCTCCGTGGAATAAATGATGTCAGTGGGTGGTTCCTTCAGGCAATCACAAATCCCGTAGGATCGTCCTCCCAGGGATTGAAGATGGCGGCTCCACTGTGCTGCACGTCTTTCAGGTTGCGGGTGACGAGAAACATTTCGTTCTCGAGCGCGGTCGCCGCCAGAAGCGTATCAATCACGCCCGGCGCATGACCGGTCTGGCGTTTTACCGCGCCCGATATCTCTCCCCAACGGCGCACGACGCGGTCTTCAACCGGAAGGATGCGTCCGGCAAACCGCGCTTCGAGTGCATCGCGGGCGGCCATATATCTGGATCGTTCCGCGTGATCGGACGGAAGGTTATGAATTCCCTCGTCATATTCGCCGAGCGTCAGGATGCTGAGGAAGAAACGCTCTTCCTGCTGGGCGGATGCCCAGGCCTTGACGCTCGGTGCCCCGTTGGGATTGATGAGGGCTGCAATGACGTTGGTGTCGAGCAACCAACCGATCACAAGTCGACGTCCCGGCCATGGTCCGGCTCCCGAACCATTGCGAGATCGCTCAGCTTCAGCCCCTCCAGAAAAGCGACCAGCGGCACCTGCGGCGCTTTGGGTGCGAGCCATTCCAGTTCCTCGACGCTCATGATAACCACGGCATCCTTGCCGCGGACGCTTACGCGCTGTGGCCCTTCGCTACGGGCAAGGCGTACGACCTCACTGAAGCGTGCCTTGGCATCTTCGAGTTTCCACCCCCGCCCGGTATGCGCAAAGCGACCGGCGCCCACAGGCCTCTTCCGGCGATCGGGTTTTCGCGCTGCAACCACCGCAAACCTCATCTAGTCAGATAGTCAGTAATAGCTGTATATGCCCGAATTGCCACCATGGCAATTGCCTCTCATCACGGCCGGATAGATTGGGTTTGCTCACAGGAGGCCAAGTCGCGTCACCCGCACACGTCGGGTTGCCGGGAGCATGGCCGCGGCATCGGGCCGGCGCTGGCCACACAGCCGGCAGCGTGTGGGCTTACAGGAAATCCTCGCCGGCATGATCGTCGAAAAGCGCGGCGTCGCGCACATAGCCGGCGACGGTATCGAGCGACTTGTGGCGGGAGTGATCCTTCATCTTGAACAGATTGGCGCGGCGGGCGGCCGCCTCGGTGAGAAACCCCGCGCGAAGGGAATGCGCCGAGTAGAGCGCCGGGTCGAGACCGGCGGCCGCCGCGGCGGTCTTGACGAGGCGTGCGACCGTCTTGTCGGTGATCGCCGCGCTGGTGGGGACGTCGGATCGGGTAAGCCGCAGGAAGACCGGGCCGGTGCGTGGCGCTCCGCTGGCCGGATCGGGCAGATGCAGATCGGCCGCGTGCAGCCAGTGGCGCAGCAGCGTGACAGGGCGGATGAACCGGCCCTCGGGGATGGCGATGACCTGGCCGGCGCCCTCCTGGTCGCGCTTGGATTTGGGGATGGTGATGCGCACGCCCGAATCGGCGAACTTGAGATCGGGCAGGCGCAGCGCCGCCAGCTCGGAGCGACGAAACGCCCCGGCCATGCCCAGCGCCAGGATCGCGCGGTCCCGCCTCGCCCGCACTCCCATGCCCTCGATCGTGGCCAGCATGGCCTTCAGCACCTCAGCCTGCACCGGCGCCTTCTGCTCCTTCTTCCGCGCAAATCGACGGCGCACGCCAGCAAGCATCGCCGCGATGACGCCGGCGTCATCGCGCGCGGTGGGCGAGGCGATGCCTGCCTCTCGGTGGTGATGGGTGATCGCGGCGACGCGGCGGCCGATCGTCACCGGCGCGATCCCGGCTTCCGCTTCGACATGCGCGAAGAGCGCCACGATTTCGGGGTGCGCCGGCATCGCCTCGACATTTCGGGCTTCGCAAAAATCGCAGAAGCGTGCCCAGTCGGCCGCATAGGCTTTGCGCGTCGATTCTGCCTTGGCGGCGGCCAGGGTATCGCGCGCGCCGTCAAGTTCCGCCTGCAGGTCGACTGGGAGCGTTGTAGCGAGAGGCTGGGGAAGGGTGGTCATCAGATCGGGCGTTGTTGCTTCGAGCGATCACGAGCGGGCGAGGAGGAAATCACGATAGTCCTCGGCGTCGGTCGGCAGCGGGCCGAACCATCGGCGGCGGAGACCTCGCGGCATCCAGCGCAGGGGCGGGTGCAGGCCGAGACCGAGTGGAATGGTGAGCCCGATGAAGGCGGTGACGAGGGCGAGTTTGAGGGTAAAGCTCACCATGCCGGGCAGGAAGAATGGCACGATCGCCGTTGTCACGAGGCCGCCGGCGATGAGTGCCCATCCCGTCCAGTTCAGGCGGTAGAGAAGATCGTGCCATCGTTCGATGCGATCCATGAAAGCGCGATAGTAGCGCTCGCTGACAGGGCGGCCGGCGCCATGCTCCCAATAATCCCATTCGGGATCATTGTTGATCCGCAGTTCAGGCCAGTCTGACTCGGGCGGCGGCGCTGGCTTCCAGAAGGTGAACCCGAGAAGCTCGCGCCGGCAGGCAAGGCGTTTGGCGGTGGGCCAGTAGAGCTCATCCCAATGGCGCACACCGTGGTCGTGACCGTTCGCCGCCAACCATTGGGCGACGGGTGCCGGAAGCGGCGGATCGACTTCGCTGTCGAGCCAGCGAAAGCTGAGCCACGCCAGTACGACTCCAAGCGTCAGGACGCCCAGCGAGGCCACCTGCGGGAGTGCCGGCAGCGGGTAGGGCGTCGCCGGATCGATTGCGCGGAAGAGAGCAGGCATGCCGATGCTGGCGAGGCCGACCGCGATGAGGATCGGGCCAGTCATCAGCGCGGCGCGCTGGCGGTTATGAGCGCTGCTTCGCGCCCGCTTGCCGGCCAGAATGAGCCTGTCGATGTCGCGCGCGCCCACGTCGGGCTCGTCGGGACTTAGGTGACGGGCGAGGGCGGCGTAGGGGGTTTCCGGTTCCAGCTCACCGGCCGCCTCGGCGTCCGCCAGCGCTGCGAACAGCTCTTCCAGACCGTAGCGCCGGACAAATCCCGTGTCGTCGAGACGCACGAGATCGTCGGTGATTTGCTGAACTTGCCGAATGGAGAAGTCTTTGGCCCCGTCCTTGATGACGATCACCTCGATGATCCGCGGCGCGCGCTCGATGAACTGGGGCAGGGTGTCAGCCCACTTGCTGCTTTCGATGGTGTCGCGGTGGTGCGAGGCGATCCGCTGCGCGAAGATATCGGCGATGAAGGCCCGGACCGTCGCCTCGTCGTCCTGGCCGCCTTCCAGCAGCCGGGCGATGTGCGGCGAGGGCTGGTAGCCGTTGTCGTCATTCTCGTCGAAAAGCATGGCAAAGCTCCCGTGTCGAAGTCGAGGGGCAGAGGCGGCAGGGATCAGTCGCCGAACAGGCGCTCGACAGTTCGGTGCCGCAGGCGTCAAGCAGCACCAGGTCGGCGATGTGCCGGGCGTTGAGAATTTGCCACGATCCGTCGCCGAAGCGAAGTTCGCGGCCATCGGACGCCTTGGCATATTCGTAGATGCCATAAGTCGGCGTCACGCGCTTCCATTCTCGTGCGAAAGCCGAGCCTGGTGTGATCAGCGCCACAAGCTCGACGCCCTGGCTCGGTGGGGTCATGACGGGTTCCTGATAAGCTTGATGTCGGCGCCGGGCGCGTCGAGTTTGAGCCAGTCGCGATCGGCGGTCCAGATCGGCAGTCGCAGGACCAGCCCCGTGGCGATGCAGGCGCAGTCACCGAGGCCGATGTTCAACGTGCGCGCTTGCGGGATGAGCGTGCCCGCCCGTTCCGCCATCGCCTCGTTGAACGGCACCACGTCGAGGTTGAGCTCGCGCAGCGTGTCGCGGATCTCGGCTTCGGTGCCGCCCTTTTGTCGCATGACCGAGATCGTCTCGGCGAGATTGACCGAAGCGATGGCGCCGCCGGCCAGCACGGTGTCTTCATTGACGTCATGCGCTTCGCCGAAGATGAAGGCGATCAGCACCGAGGTATCGAGGAGCGCATCAGCCACGCTGCGCGTCCTCGACCCGCTGGGCCTTCAGCTCGGCCACGACATCGGAGCCGGGCTCGACATATTTGGCGAACCGGGCGCGGATGCGTTCCAGCGCCTTCGAGGGACGGTGCACCGAAAGCGTGCCGTCATGCAATTCCAGATTGAGTGTCTCACCGGCCCGCAGGTTCATTTCGCGGCGAAGCTGGGCCGGGATCTGGATGCGGCCATCGGCCGTAATCTTGACGCTGTGAACACTCATGGCAGATATCCTGAAGGCTGCGCATTTACGACGTTACACCATACTGCCCGATTACGCCAGAACAAACCATGTCTGTCAGAGATTTTCAGCCCCCCACTTATGTCCGAGAAGAAACATTATCGGACATAAGTGGGGTGGCTTGGGTTTTTGAGGGCATAGCGTGGAAAGTACGCTAAACAACGCTAAGCAAGAACATTTGGCGAATGGTCAGGCAGCGCTGCTATGTAGCGCTGCAATCAATGGGCACGTAACGTTGCCATGATGGGCGTCACACTTTTTGACCAGTTGCGAGAGCACGGCCTCCATGCGGGCCAAGTCCGCGAGCCGCGCTCGCACATCCGCAAGCCGCGCGCCGGCAATTTCAGCCGCTTCGCTGCAATGCGTGCCGTCTTCGAGTTTCAATAGCTGCCCGATTTCGTCCAGACTGAACCCCAACCGTTGCGCGGCTTTGACAAATCTGACCCGGGCGACATCTGCCTCGCCATAGCGCCGGATGCCGCCATAGGGCCGGTGCGGTTCGACAAGCAGCCCCTTGCGCTGATAGAAACGGATCGTCTCGACATTGACCCCGGCCGATTTGGCAAAGGCCCCGATGGTCAGATTGTCCAATGCGCATTCCTCCTGCTTGACTCCGTACCTAAGTCCGGAGGTAGCCTTAACTTACCTGGCTGATTCGAGGAAGGAGACTGATGTCGGATACACCCATGTCGGAACCGGTAAAGGGGCGCGGTGCGCTGGCCGCGGGCGGCATTGCCGCCATTCTTGCCTCGACCTGCTGCCTCGGCCCCCTCGTGCTGGTCGCGCTCGGCTTTTCGGGCGCCTGGATCGGCAATCTGACCGTGCTGGAGCCTTATCGACCGATCTTCATTGGCGCGGCGCTGATTGCATTGTTCTTCGCCTGGCGGAGCATCTTCCGTCCTACAAAGGCCTGTGGCCCCGACGATGTTTGCGCAGTGCCGCAGGTGAGGACGGCCTACAAGATCATATTCTGGATTGTGGCGGCGCTAGTGCTGCTCGCTCTCGCTTTCCCTTACACCTTGCCGCTGTTCTACTGAAAGGAACCGTCCATGAAGAAATTCGCCATCCTTGCCGCCCTGGCTGCCACGCTCGCCGCGCCGGCCTGGGCCGCCACGAAGACCGTAAGGCTGTCCGTGCCCGGCATGACCTGCGCCGCCTGCCCAATTACGGTCAAAAAGGCACTCACTAAGGTGGAAGGCGTCGAGAAGGCTGAGGTCAGCTTTGAGCGCCGCGAGGCCGTCGTGACCTTCGACGACGCCAAGACCAATGCCCAAGCCCTGACCAAGGCTACCGAGAACGCGGGCTATCCCTCCATGGTCAAGAAGTGAGGCCTTCAGCATGAGCGAGGCAATCGCACTGCGCATCGAGGGGATGACTTGCACATCTTGCGCCGATCAGGTGCAGCAAGCATTGGAGAAGGTGCCCGGCGTGCGGGCGGCGGCCGTGTCCTACCCGAAGGGACAGGCAGAGGTCGAAACCGACGCGTGCATGAAACCGGAGCCTTTGATCGCGGCGGTGACGGCACTTGGGTATCGCGCGTTGACGACCGGCGCTTCGCACAAGCCGCTCAGCTTGTTCAACACGGCACCCGGTTCATTGGATGCCGGGCCGCACCAGGAACGTGACGGCGAACATATGCTGAATGTCGTCGTGATCGGCAGCGGCGGCGCG
>Ga0098035_1001151_pt1 | contig 12910 bp, 10 predicted proteins | sample 3_EtaG_FD_75046 | JGI IMG/M metagenome (GOLD analysis project Ga0098035, IMG submission 75046) | Marine viral communities from the Subarctic Pacific Ocean - 3_ETSP_OMZ_AT15126 metaG | ecosystem: Environmental > Aquatic > Marine > Oceanic | place: Pacific Ocean | collected 2015-01-07
AGATCTGCGATACAAAACACCCAATGAAACCCTGACCGCTGAAGAAAGCCTTGAATACTGGGAAACCGAACGTATGGCGGTTGCACGTGGTAATGCGGTTGCCGTTGCCGATGATCGTACCCTTCGCGGTGATGTTCTGACGGCACGGTTTGAAGCAGGCAAGAATGGCGAAAACGAACTGAGCCGCATTGACGGTGATGGAAATGTTACCATCCGAACGTCAACCGATTTTGTGGTTGGCAATCAAGGCGTTTATGATGCGAAAACGGGTATCGCAACCCTTGTCGGATCGGTTAAGATCACGCGCGGCGAGAACCAGCTGAATGGGGATCGCGCTGTTGTCGACCTGAATACAGGTGTCAGCCGATTGACCGCCAACGGAAATGGCGATGGCAAAAGCCGCGTCCGCGGTTTGCTTGTGCCGGAAAAAGACGACGAAAACAGCCCGGGCCAATCCGGGAATGGCAACTGACGAAGGGTCGGGAATTTGTTCTGGTCGCGCAAAAGCGGAAAATCCGACAACACACATGCACCAAAAACCGGTAGTGGCAGCAATGCATCCTCCGGTACGGGCCCGCGGCTGGTGACAGCCAACAAGGGGCTGGTGGCGCACAATCTTGGCAAGAGCTTCAAGAAGCGACCGGTGCTTAAAGACGTGTCGATGTCGGTACAACGCGGCGAAGCCGTCGGCCTTCTGGGACCAAATGGCGCCGGAAAGACAACCAGTTTTTATATCATCACGGGTCTGATTTCTCCGGATCGGGGGAATATTTCGCTTGATGGGCGCGATATCACCATGATGCCGATGTATCAGCGTGCACGCATGGGAATCGGTTATTTGCCGCAGGAAGCATCGATTTTCCGCGGGATGACGGTCGAACAGAACATCATGGCGGTTCTGGAGGTCGTGGAAGATGACCGGATCAAGCGTGAACAGAACCTGGAAGATCTTCTGGCGGAATTTGCCATCGAGCATTTGCGCCGCACTCCTGCCCTTGCCCTGTCGGGCGGGGAACGCCGCCGTTGCGAGATTGCACGTGCCCTTGCGGCCCATCCGAACTTCGTTCTGCTGGACGAGCCGCTGGCCGGGATTGACCCGATTGCGGTCGGTGATATTCGCGATCTTGTACGTCATCTGAAAGATCGTGGCATTGGGGTCTTGATTACCGACCACAATGTGCGCGAGACTCTGGACATCATTGACCGGGCATATATCTTGCATGACGGTCGGGTTTTGATGGAAGGTGGTCCTGACGAAATCGTCAGAAATGACGATGTCAGAAGGGTTTATCTGGGTGATCGTTTCAGCCTTTGATCACACACCTTGTTTCTAGGGGGTTCGGATTGACGAGGGGTAGTTCATAATGGCCCTGAAGGCGCGGCTTGATCTTCGTCAGTCTCAGTCTCTCGTCATGACGCCTCAGTTGCAGCAGGCGATCAAACTGCTGCAATTTAACAACATCGAACTTTCCAATTTCATTGATAGTGAATTGCTGGAAAATCCGCTGCTGGAGCGCGCAGATCCGGGGCAAACCTTTGCCGAAACAGGTGACGGGGCCGTCGGGAATGGCGATCAGGGTATCGATTCCCGTACCAGCGATGATTTTTCGGATCGAGAAGATCGTTTTGGCACCGACCGCCTGACGTCAAGTGAAACCATGAGCACCGGCGATTCCGGTCCGCTCGATTGTGCGCCAGATGCCCTTTACAACGGCGAAGGTGAAATCACTCCCGATGGTGCCCCGGTTGCCGGAAACCATGATTATTCGTCGCCCTATAGCGGTGGAACGGGTGGTGGAGGCAGCGGCGAAGATCTGCCGGGCCTGGAACAGACGCTTGCCGACAAGGCGACACTTCGTCAGTCACTTGATGATCAGCTTAACATCGCGTTTGCGGATGCTATTTCACGCATGATTGGCAGCTACCTGATCGATATGCTTGATGAAAATGGCTATGTCGCCGGGCCGCTTGAAGAGGTTGCTGAGGCACTTGAATGCGAAATGAGCGATGTATTGCGCGTTCTTGCCGTTATGCAGGGATTTGAGCCAGTGGGCATCTTCGCCCGCGACCTTGCCCAATGCCTCGAACTGCAATTGCGTGAGCTTAATCGGTTTGATCCGGCGATGGCAGCGTTGCTGGCCAATCTGGATTTGCTTGCGCGTCGTGAATTTGATCGCTTGCGCCGGATATGCGGCGTGGATAACGATGATCTTTCGGACATGATTTCCGAAATTCGCACCCTTGATCCGCGTCCGGGGCGAACCGCCGATGGGGAACCGGCAACGCCGGTCATTCCCGATGTTCTGATGCGCGCAGCCGGAAGCGGCAATTGGCATCTTGAACTGAACAGCGATGCATTGCCGCGCGTATTGGTGAACGAGGATTACGCCGTAAAGATAGGACAGGGGCTGCGTAATCGCGAGGAACGAAGTTTTCTTAGCGAGAAGCTTCAAAACGCCAATTGGCTGGTAAAGGCACTGCACCAACGTGCTACCACGATCATGAAAGTCGCAAGCGAGATCGTGCGTCAGCAGGATGGATTCTTCAATTACGGCGTATCGCATTTGCGCCCGTTGATCCTGCGCGATATTGCCGAAGCAATCGGCATGCATGAAAGCACGGTTTCACGGGTGACCAATGGCAAGTTTATGGCGACCCCGCGTGGCGTTTACGAGTTGAAGTACTTTTTCACCACGGCAATTTCATCTGCGGACGGTGGAGATGCGCATTCTTCTGAATCTGTGCGTCATCGCATCAAGTCATTGATAGACGGGGAAGATCCGAAAAAGATTTTGTCTGATGACAAACTTGTCGAGCTGCTTCAAAAGGAAGGGATCGACATCGCCCGCCGAACAGTGGCAAAATACCGCGAAGCGATGAGAATTCCCTCGTCGGTCCAGCGACGGCGCGAAAAAAAGTCGCGGGTTTCCTAGCCAGTCAAATACTGCAAAATATACCTTAAGGTATTGTATATTAAGCAATAATACCCAAATGTTGACTTGGCATTAACGAGGGAATATGGTGCGGCCTCCTGATTGAGGGGCACTGAATGTCCATATGTACTGGGAAGTCACTCAACTGGGGATAGGCGATCCATGCAAATTACGGTTATTGGTAAACAACTCGACGTTGGTAACGCACTCCGTCAACACGTCGTCGAGACGTTGGATCCTGCGGTAGAGAAATATTTCGATCACGCGATCGAAGCCACGGTGACCATCACCAAAGAGGCACATCTCTACATCACGCAGATATCGGTCCATGTCGGCAAGGGCATGTTGGTTCAGGCGAAGGCATCGGCGAATGAAGTGTATCCTGCCTTCGATTCCGCCTGTGATCGTGTCGCTAAACAGTTGCGACGCTACAAGCGGCGTCTGCGTGACCATCATACCAACCGTGATCAGTATGAGCAGGCAAGAATTGATGCGACACATTATGTGATCGCACAGGAAGACGACGATCATTCTGATGACGAACATGTCAATGGCTTCGAGCCTGTGATCGTCGCTGAAACACCGGATCGCATTGATACGCTCTCTGTTGGAGAAGCTGTTATGCGGCTCGACTTGGGGGACATTCCGGCACTTATGTTCCGGAATGGCAAACATGGCGGATTGAATGTTGTATATCGTCGTGCTGACGGCAATATCGGGTGGCTTGACCCATCCGATAAGGAGGCTGGTGCAGCGTGACGGATACAGATTCTTCCGAGCCAAACAACGCAACGCGAAAAATGGACATATCATCGATTCTTTCCCCTTCGGGGGTAATACCGGCCCTGCGGTCCGGTGCGAAAAAGGCTGTCCTTGAGGAACTTGCCGAAAAGGCAGCTGACGTCACTGGGCGTGAAGCGGGCGAGATTTTTTCCGTTTTGCTTGACCGTGAAAAACTTGGCAGCACCGGCGTAGGTGGTGGTGTCGCGATTCCGCACGGCAAGCTGGCGGATCTTGACCGGTTGCACATGATCTTTGCGCGTGCTCAGAACCCGATTGAGTTCGATGCCGTTGACGAACATCCTGTCGATTTGTTTTGCATGCTGATTGCCCCGGAAGAAGCTGGTGCAGATCACCTGAAAGCACTGGCGCGTATTTCTCGCCTTCTGCGTAATCAGGGCATGTGCGACAAGTTGCGCGGTGCGGGTTCTGCGGATGCAATCTATGCACTGCTGACACAGGATGAGGCTGAACAAGCCGCCTGAACGTCGTGAAATCAGAAAATCTGAAACCGGGTGCCATTATGTGGTGCCCGGTTTTATTTTGCCTTGATGAATAACTGTTGGTTAGCCGTCTTCGGTTATCGCTGCTGCGTGCGCGGCTTTTTCTGCGGTATTCTGTGTCATCAGCCTACCGGCCAGGACAACGAGATACAGCACGGGTATGCCAATCAGGGCTGTGCCGATAAAGAACCAGCTGTAACCGAGCGCATCGACGACACTGCCCGAAAATCCGGCAAGGATTTTGGGGAACAGGGTCATGATTGAGCTAAAGATCGCATATTGCATGGCAGTAAAGGAAATATTGGTCAGGCCCGACAGGTAGGCGATGAAGGCGGCTGTTGCAAGACCACCTGACAGGTTGTCGGCCATAATCACACCGGCAAACATGATCTTGTTCGGGCCCAGATGAGCCATAATTGCAAACAGGATGTTGGTAATTGCCGAGAGAAGTGCGCCAAGAAACAGGATACGCACGACCCCGTAGCGAACCGAAAGAAGACCGCCAAGGAAGCTGCCTGCGATGGTCATGAACAGGCCAAATGTTTTGGAAACAGCTGCTATTTCTTCCTTGGAAAAGCCCAGATCGGTATAGAAAACATTGGCCATGACCCCCATGACGATATCGGCAATCCGATAGACGCCAATGAGTGCCAGCACAACTATCGCAGCCTTGCCATAGCGGTCGATGAAATCCTTAACCGGTGCGACATAGGTTTCCTGAACCATGCCGGTTGGGGTTACGCCGATACGTGTGGTCAGCCATGCGAAAAGGATTGCGGCTGCGACAGAGATGGCTAGTTTGAGAAACCCGGCGATGAAACCAGCCAGTTCGTCGATCATTCCGTTTTCGATTAAAGCCGTTTTTAACGGCTCGGTCAGGTCGCTGGCATAGATGTTGGCAATGATGAAGGCGATCACAGTCAGCGCAAACATCAGAAGGAAACGACCGTAATCGGATGTTTTATGAAAATACTTGCTGTCAGTCCGATTTACGGTGGGTTCGCGAATGATCAGCGTGGTGATAACGCCGATCCCCATGGCCAGAGCCATGCAGCCATAGGCAATTGTCCAAGCAATCGGCTCATAACTGCCTTCGGCCTCAAATAGTCCGGCAATGGTCAATGCTCCGGCACCGGCAACAATCATTCCGATACGATACCCACCGATATAGGCCGAGCTCATCATGGCTTGCAGGTCGGTATCTGCTGCCTCGATGCGATAGGCGTCAATCACGATGTCCTGTGTTGCCGATGCAAAGCCAAGCGCAACAGCAGCAAAGGCCATAGTAGTCAGGTTTTCGGCCGGATCGGTAAAGCCCATCCAAAGGATGGCGCCGATAATGGCACATTGGGCAATAATCAGCCAGCTTCGCCGACGTCCAAGAGCCCCATGCAAAATCGGGAACGGCAGCCGGTCAATAAGGGGGGCCCAGACAAATTTGAAAGAATAACCAAGGGCGGCCCAGCTGAAATAGGTGACGGTAGAACGTTCCACCCCGGCTTCGCGTAGCCAGATCGACAGGGTTGAGAAAATCAGCAGGATGGGAATCCCGGCCGACAGTCCCATGAACAGCATGGTAATCACGCGTGGATGAATGAACGCCCGAAATGAATCACCCCAACTGCGCAAGGCTGTGTCGTGCATGGATATTCCCCGTCTGAATGCGGCCTTGTGCGAAATTAGGGGAAACACGTTAAGGAATGCCGAAACGGTGTAGGCGATTGTATGTCTCGTCCTGCAATACGTTGTCAGCTATAGGCGCAGACAATGTCGACTTCGGGACGAGACCCCTGATGAAAAAGGCACGAACATCATAGCAAATGTTCGTGCCTCTCAATGTATAAGGGTCGCCCAATCAGGCGACCCTTCTAAATCACGACCCAAACCGGTTTAAACGGTTTCGGATTCCGATTTGCGGCTTTCGCGTTTGCGCACGTTCGGGTCGAGGTGCAGCTTGCGAATACGGATGCTTTGCGGGGTAACTTCGACCAGTTCGTCGTTCTGGATATAAGCCAGCGCTTCTTCAAGCGACATACGACGCGGCGGGGTCAGGGTGATGGCATCATCCTTGCCCGATGCGCGGACGTTGGTCAGTTTTTTACCCTTGAGAATGTTAACTTCAAGGTCGTTGTTGCGGTTGTGTTCGCCGATGATCATGCCTTCATAGACACGTTCGCCTGGATTGATGAACATCGAACCGCGATCTTCCAGCCCCCAAAGGGCATAGGCAACCGCATCGCCCTGATCGTTCGAAATCAGAACACCATTACGACGACCTGCAATCGAACCTTTGACCGGACCATAGGAATGGAACACACGGTTCATCACGCCGGTACCGCGGGTATCGGTCAGGAATTCGCCATGATAACCGATCAGGCCACGCGACGGTGCCAGGAACATGATACGGGTCTTGCCGCCACCGCTTGAGCGCATGTCGGTCATTTCGGCCTTGCGCAGGCTCATCTTTTCAACGACGGCACCGGCAAATTCTTCGTCCACGTCGACCTGGACTTCTTCGAACGGCTCGGACAGGACGCCGTCGATTTCCTTGATCAGAACGCGCGGACGCGAGATCGACAGTTCGTAACCTTCGCGACGCATGGTTTCGATCAGAACGCCAAGCTGAAGTTCACCACGACCGGCAACTTCAAAGGCGTCCTTATCCGCAGTTTCCGACAGCTGAATGGCAATGTTGCCTTCGACTTCGCGTTCCAGACGGGCACGGATCATGCGCGATGTAACCTTGTCGCCTTCCTGCCCAGCAAGCGGAGAGTTGTTGACCGAGAAAGTCATGGCAAGGGTCGGCGGATCAATCGGCTGGCTTGAAATTGCACTGGTGACTTCCGGTGCGCAGATGGTGTCGGCAACGGTTGCGTCGGTCAGACCGGCAATCGCGATGATGTCGCCAGCAACAGCTTCTTCCTGCGGGACACGATCAAGACCACGGAAACCCATCAATTTCGAAAGACGACCGGTTTCGACAGTGCCATCACCACGCAGAACCTTGACCGGCATGTTCAGTTTTGCGCGGCCCTGTGCGACACGGCCAGTCAGGATACGGCCAAGGAAGTTATCAGCATGCAGCATGGTCGCAATCATTGCGAACGGCGCGTCAACTTCTGCCTTCGGTGCCGGAACATAGTTCAGAACCAGGTTCATCAGCGGCGTCAGGTTTTCTTTCGGGCCTTCCGGTGCCTCGGCAGCCCAGCCATCACGACCGGAGGCATACAGAACCGGGAAATCAAGCTGTTCGTCATTGGCTTCGAGCGACACGAACAGATCAAATATCTCGTCGAGAACTTCTTCTGCGCGCTGGTCCGGGCGGTCGATCTTGTTGATGATCACGATCGGCTTCAGGCCGAGTTTCAGGGCTTTACCCAGAACGAATTTGGTCTGCGGCATCGGGCCTTCGGCCGAGTCAACCAGCAGAACAACACCGTCAACCATCGACAGGATACGTTCGACTTCGCCACCGAAATCGGCGTGGCCCGGGGTATCGACGATATTGATACGCGTATCGCCCCACTGAATTGCGGTCGGCTTTGCCATGATGGTGATGCCGCGTTCGCGTTCCAGATCGTTACTGTCCATGGCGCGTTCATCAACACGCTGGTTGTCACGATAAACACCGGACTGACGGAACATCGCGTCGACGAGGGTGGTTTTGCCATGGTCGACGTGTGCGATAATGGCGATATTGCGCAAGTTCATTGGCGCGGACTCCAGAATAAAAATGCCGCGCGCCGGGATACATCCCTTGCGCATCGGTCAGTAAAAGTTTCAAGGCCAGTAGATATTCAGCTGCCGCAGGACCGGTGTTGCCCGGTCGGCAAGTTCAAACCCGCGCATTAGCGCAGCACTGCACATGCTGAATGTTTACTGGCCCAAAAGACAAATTGCAGTTTGGCTCGGAAGCCGCCCTGTCATAGCCAATGTCGAGGCGAATGACCAGCCTTGTGCATGCCATGCGGGGTTGATTTTTATGCAATGCCGGGTTCTTGCGCTATTAACTGGAGAAAGTCAATCTTTGTGTGCATTGCAAAACGGCAGAATACCGGCAATTGCTACAAAAGAAACGGGACGGCAACCAAATGTTGCCGTCCCGTGAATTTTATCGTGAAACCATGGCGAAGGGTCAAAGAGTCTTCGCAACCAGTTCCTTAAGGTCTGCATCGGGGCGTGCGCCCATATGCGAAATGACTTCGGCAGCACAAATCGAGCCAAGGCGACCACATGTCGCAAGACTATCGCCACGTGTGTAGCCATAAAGGAAGCCCGATGCGAAAAGATCACCTGCGCCGGTAGTGTCAATCACGCGGGCAACCGGTTCGGCATCAACCTGTATGACTTCGTCATCCGATACAATGACCGAACCTTTTTCACTGCGGGTTAGGGCTGCGACTTTGCAGTGTTTACGGACTTCCGCCAGGGCTTCTTCGAAGGTGTCGACCTCGTAAAGCGATTTGATCTCGTCTTCGTTGGCAAACAGTACGTCGATATGATTATGGACCAGATCGCGGAATGATTCACGATGACGGTCGACACAGAAGGAATCAGACAGGCTGATCGAAACCTGTCGTCCGGCATCGTGCGCGACCTGTGCGGCCTTGATGAAAGCTTCCTTCGCTTCGGGCCGATCCCAAAGATATCCTTCCATGTAAGTGACCTTGGCCGATGCGATCAGTTCGGCATCGATATCATCCGGGCCAAGCTCCGTGCAGGCACCAAGGAAGGTATTCATGGTACGATGACCATCCGGTGTCACGAAGATCAGGCAGCGCGCCGTTGGGGAGCCGTTTGTTGCCGGGGTAGAATTAAAGGAAACGCCGATGGCACGGATATCGTGGCGGAAAACCTCACCCAGCTGATCGTTACGCACCTTGCCAATATAAGCACCTTTGCCGCCAAGGGCCGCAATCCCCGCCATGGTATTGCCAGCGGATCCACCGGACATTTCAAGGCCAGGGCCCATTTGGGCGTAGAGACTGTCGGCGGTTTCGGCGTCGATCAGAGTCATGGCGTTCTTTACAAGGTTCAAACGGCCAAGGTCTTCTTCCTTGCAGTGAGAAAGAACGTCGACAATGGCATTGCCGATTCCGACGACGTCGAATTTGGTGTCACTCATTGACTTGAATTTCCTAAGCTTTTTTCGGTATTTCCCGACAGTCAAGGTTCGGCAAGTCATAGTGCTTGGCTGCCATCGCCTTTATGGGTCGGATGATCTGGAGCGGGAGTATAGAGAATGAAAATCGCGGTGCAAGCATCGCGACCGTTTCGCGTCCGGTCTTTTAACCCTGCGTTAAGGACGTAAAAAACTGCATCCGTAGTTTTTCACGCGGCTTTCCGAAATCAATTCAATCTTTGTTGACCGAAATTTTTTGCCATTGTCGGAAATTGATTCGTCGCACCCCTGGTCGCCGATTCCACGATGCGCAGAAAACCGCGCTTTTTGACTCCTCCAAGGCATGATGAGGGCTCTTTACCTATTGTTTGCCGATGTGATGTCTTTAGCGCTCTGTTGCCACTCACAAATATCACTATAAGATCTTTTCATTTATCTTAATTATGAAATTAGCGAATATAGGAGGCGTGTTAAAGTTCAAACAGACTGGTATGTCTTGATCTAGATATATAAAAAATTCCTAAAAAATATAATATAAGCATATACAATCAATCTTATACTGGGAAAAATGGCGGTTAAGTCTGAAATGGCTTCCCCGTCCCTTGACACTACTGAGGAGTTCAGGGTTGACCGGAATCAGGATTTTCCGAGGGATTTTTGTGATCCGTGTTTTGCGACCGGATCGGATATAACTGCACTGGCGTATCTGAATTTGGCACGTCGCGCGTGTCATTCTTGCGATCAGAAGATTGATGACCGAGGCGGTCACGCAGTTCTTCGACAACAGCACTTATTCGGGTCCGATGCATCGGGTCCTTACACAGTTCAACGAACCGGGTGAAGGCATGGAGTGCTTTTGCATCTTCGTGCAGGCGGGCGTAAAGCGCGCCGAGCTGATGCCAAAGCCCGTCATGGTCAGGTGCAATCAGCAAACTGTTGTCAATCACACGCGCGGCGAGGGCCAGTTCACCCCGCCGAAGGGCCCTAACCTTTATATTGTTTTGAAGTCGTAACAATATCGCAATATCAGATGCTTCACGATAATGAGCGGGTTGCAGTTCTGCATCTAGCCCCTGAAACGCCTTCAACAACTCGCGTAACTCGGCAGAACCCAATGTGATGCCGCCATGGAAGGGATCGATCATTCTTCGCGCACCCCCGGATTGCAGACGCAGCAGAAAGTGACCAGGAAAATCGATGCCCGTGATCTCTATCTGGCAACGTTTTGCGACATGTACGTAAAGCAAGGCGAGCGCCACAGGAAGACCGCGCTTTCGATCAATGACTGACATCAAATCTGCATTGGCGATATCGTCATAATTTTCCGCATCGCCCTGAAACTGATAGTGACCGGGGATAACATCCTGCATGGCCTGCACGATTAGGTCGACGACGGCACGGCCATCTTCATCTCTTGATTGCGCAGATAGGGAGCCAATCCGGTTGCGGACATCACCAGAAATGGCTTCAAGCAAATCGATATAAGGTGCAATATCACGGTCGGGGTCGTTTAACCGTGCAAAATGCAAAGCGGCCTCGGCCGCAGTTGCATCGGGATATTGGCCGTTACCGTAATCGGTAAGCCATTGGCGATCTTTTGCTGTGATGTCCTTTTCCCGATCAATAATAATGCTCAGGTCCTCTGGCGTTGTGGGTCGTCCTTAAGTCTTACATGACTGACGACGCGTCTGACATAACTGGTAGCGCGTGCATGAGCGATGACAAGGTTGCGCTCATGTTCGCTTTGCGCGATGCCCATGATATGGACGGTACCATTGATGGTTTCGACACTGTAGTTAATCGCATAGACGTCTGTGTCAAACATCAGTGCGGTTTTGATGCGGGTCGTGATCAAAAGATCACTGGCGCTGTCCATTAAACTGCTGCCTTGACCGACATTGATTTCGTTGATGACACGGTTTACGCCATTGACCTGCCAGGCCAGTTCGACCGCTTTAAGTTCGCTGTCGGTATTTTCAACCGTTCCGGCAAGCAGAACTTCCCCCTCAACTACTTCGATTTCGATCCGGCGAAACAGGTTTTCATCTTCGGTCAGGAACTTCTGCCAGATCTCGGCCGTGATTGCGGTATCGCTGACCGCGCCGCCAAATCCGCGTTCCTGTAGGGCGGCCACACCGGCAGTTGCACCTGCACCCACTGCAAGAGACGTGCACCCCGCAAGTGGCATAAAAGCAAGGATCACCAGAACGGGTCCTGCCTGCGCAATATAATTCCTGACTTTAACAATACGGCCCTTTGACCGTCGCAATGTGCGTGACAGCAATGTCATCTATCGGTTTCTCGCCCCGCGTTCCCCCGTCGTCTCAACTGCCAATATGAGCGCAGCCGGTTAAGGAGTTTTAAACTCGAAGCGCGGTTTGAACGATTAATGACTTTTTTCGCATGTGAGTTCGGCCCAACGGCCGGGTGTGATACCAAATGCACGTTTGAAATGCCGATTAAGATGGCTTTGATCCGCAAATCCGGTATCGCCCGCAATATCGACCAGCGGCTGGCGAAGGCTGATAAGGATGCGGGCTTTTTGCAGGCGACGCATTATCAGATAACGATATGGTGTTGTCCCAAAACAGGCACGGAATTGACGGATAAGACGATATCTATCAAGCCCCGTGACCTCTTCAAGCTCGGCTGACTGTACCGGGCGATCAAAGTTGTCTTCAAGATATTGTCTGGCCCGTTCCATGCGTTCCAACGCCAGAAAGCCAATCGGTTTCATTGAGTTTTTGGCGTGACGCGCAAAGCCGGTGGCGATGTCAGAGATAAATTGATCTATCAGAAGGGGATCAACATCTTCATCAAGATGGGCGAGCATTGAGGCAAGGGTTGCTGCCAGCTGCGAGTCGGCAATGACGGGATCAGAAACAAAGGGCAGGGAAGCCGTATCCGTGCCAAGGCCCTGCCGTAGCAGTGATGGTTCGAGATAAAGCATGCGATAGCGCAAACCGTCCTCGGTTCCTGCACCTCCGTCATGTACCTCGTCGGGGTGAAGGATAATCACATTACCGGGCTGACTGGCACAGGAAGAGCCGCGATAATTGAAGGTCTGAACGCCCTGCATGGTGATGCCCAGCGCATAGGTATCGTGGCGATGGGGGGCAAACATATTACCAAAGAAAAGGGCTTCCATTCGCTCGATCCCCGGCAGCGGGGCCGCAGAAATGAAGTGCTCGCGCGGTTTGCACAAACGTTCAAGACCGTCAGATGGGGTTTGGTTTACAGAATCCAGCATTACGGTTTTTCCGACAACCTCCCGAACCTGAAAATCAACGGATGTGCAAATGTTTGATACCAAAGTCGCCATTGTTCTTCGCAATGATCTCGAAAATTGGCAATCGCTGAATGTGACGGCATTTCTAATGAGCGGTATTGTCGCCCAGTTTCCCGAAATCATCGGGGAACCCTATAAAGACCGTGACAATAATATCTATAACCCCTTGTCCCGCCAACCGGCGATCGTTCTGTCGGCTGATGCCGCGACAATGGCAAAGATTCACCGCCGTGCCCTTGAGCGTGGGGTAACCACATCGCTTTATGTCGAGGAAATGTTTTCA
>Ga0098035_1001155_pt1 | contig 12880 bp, 13 predicted proteins | sample 3_EtaG_FD_75046 | JGI IMG/M metagenome (GOLD analysis project Ga0098035, IMG submission 75046) | Marine viral communities from the Subarctic Pacific Ocean - 3_ETSP_OMZ_AT15126 metaG | ecosystem: Environmental > Aquatic > Marine > Oceanic | place: Pacific Ocean | collected 2015-01-07
AACCGCTTCTTCGAGCAGGAAGCGTGTCGGGGTTCCGTGCCGCCCATAGGTCACCTTGCCCGGTGCGGATGAGCCGGCCTTTTCAAGGTCGGCCAGGCTTTCAAACAGGATGGTTGATGCATGAAGAACCGGCGGGTTGACCACGCCGTGATATTCGCTGGATCGACGTCCGGCATGGACCAGTTGGGTTGCGGGCTTTTGGGGGCGGTGACCTGACATGGGTGGCTTTTCTCCTTGGATGCGTCGGGGGTGACGATGCGACGACGCGCGGGGCCTTGAATTTCTTCTATAACTCAAAGCATTTCAGATCATCGGGTTCAAGGTTTTTTCACCGCAAAGAGTTGTGAAACCGGCATTTTGCGATATTTCAAGCCTTATGCCTCGCGTCCGGTTCCGGGCCGCGTTACAACAGGTAAAGCCCGTTTAACACTATCCGACTTGCAGGAGGCCCCGTGCTTGAACTTCAGGATTTTCGCGCCGCGCGTCGTGCCATTTCCGATCACATGCGCCTGACGCCGGTATTTGCCGCCGGTATTTATGGCGACAAGTCGGTTTTTCCCGACCGGGATCATATTCCGGATTTGTATCTGAAGCTTGAAAACATGCAGGTGTCGGGATCGTTCAAGGCACGCGGTGCAATGAATGCCGCCCTTGCCCTTGACGAGGATAAACGCGCGATTGGGCTTTGCACGGCATCGGGTGGCAATCATGGCATGGGGGTGATCAATGCGGCCCGTGTGCTGGGGGTTCCGGTCAAGATATTCCTGCCAACCAATACACCAAAGCCCAAGGTCGAAAAGCTGCGCAAGCAGGGTGTTGATGTGGTCCTGATCGGTGCGGTCTGGGATGATGCCAACCGGGCGGCAATGGATCATGCGCGTGAAAGCGGCATGGCCTCTATCCATCCCTTTGCCGACCCCAAGGTGATTGCAGGGCAGGGCACGATTGCGCTTGAGATGCTTGAACAGCAGGCCGACCTTGATACGCTGGTGGTGGCGATTGGCGGTGGCGGGCTGATTTCAGGGGTGGCGACGGCGGCCAAGCTTTTGCGGCCATCAATCCGGGTGATCGGCGTCGAGCCGACCGGGGCACCGACATTGTTCGAGAGCCTCAAGCATAACGAGGTCGCGACATTGCCAAGCGTGAATACCGCGGCAACCAGTCTGGCGCCGCGTCAGTCATCGGCGTTGAATGTTGATCTGATTGGCAGGAATGTCGACCGGATCGTTCTGGTCAGCGATGATGAAATGCGCGATGCGGCCCGCTGGCTTTGGCGGGAATTGGGAATTGCCGTGGAGCTTTCGGCGGCTGCCGGGATTGCCGCAGTGGCTTCTGACCGGCTGGGTGTTGAAAACCCCGGCAAGATCGGGGTCGTGATTTGCGGTACCGGTTCGGACGGGATGGCGTGATCAAATAAAAAAGGACGAAACCGCTGGGCTTCGTCCTTTTTTAAACCAAACGCCATCCGAAAAACGGATGGCGTGGAAACTTGTAGCGTCGCAAACCGCCAAAGAGCCAAAGCCCTCCGGTGCGGAATTACATCTTCGGCTCTACCACCTGACGACCACGGTACATACCGGTGTTCGGATCAATGTGGTGCGGGCGATGCAGTTCGCCGGTTTCTTTGTCTTCGCGGTACGAGCCCTTGGCGAGCTTGTCATGCGAGCGACGCATGCCCTGACGGGACTTGGTCACTTTTTTCTTTGGCACTGCCATGGGTCATCATCCTCTGGCTTGGGTAAACTCAGGCGCGCTTGTTAACGTGCGCGGTCGGGAAAGTCAACGATCAAAGTGCCGGAATTTTCATTTTCCTGCGACCTTTCGGCTTTTTTGCCGTGATCGGCACCGGCATCATGATCAACATGATGGTCGATGGCCGGGATCAGGCCGGTATCACGCGGATCGTCAACAATATCTGTTCGCTGGTCGTATACACCAAAGCCTGCCTTCTGGTAAGCCCCCAAAGCACTTGGGTGATCGAGCGAACATGTATTGACTGTTATGCGTTGCGGTTTAAGGCCCCAGGCGGTGTCAATCGCCCAGTTCAGAAGGTATTTGCCATAACCCTTGCCGATGAAATCGGGGATCAGGCCCATATAATGCAGGTCGATCACGCCGTTTTCTTCAAGATCGGTCAGGTCAAGTTCGGCAAACCCGGCCGGGACGCCGCCGACATATAAAACGTAAACGTGGGTTTCGGGGCGGGCCAGAATTTCGGCAAGTTCGTCATCACCCATGAGGCGGCGGAACCACCACAGCCACGGTTCGCCGACCGTATCATAAAGGTAGCGATAAAAGGACAGGGTGGGGTTTTCGGCGCGCACGATGGCGACCTTGCCCGGCGGGATGGTTGCCGCAGGGCGATCTGGCGGATCAAGCATTTCAAGGAAGGTGATGACGACTTCCAGCTTGCGCGGGTTGGATGCACTCATGACTTCAGCCTTTTTCGCATAACCACGAAATCATTTCTGATTTCAGGTGTTTGCGGTTTGGTGTGTGGGGCGGTTTCGACAATTTCATAACCGAGCTTGCGATAAAAATCATGCACTGCCGGGTCTGTGACCGTGACCTTGTTTACAGCAAGGCCGGTGGCGGCAAGGATATCCTCGGCCAGGGCCAAAAGACCCGATCCAAGGCCGGTGCCGCGCGCATCGTGCGATACGGCAAGATAATGAACCCAGCCACTTTCACCGTCATGACCGGCCATGATTGTGCCGATGATTGTAGCGTCTTTTGCCGTTCGCGCCAAAATCACGCTGCCGCGCCCGGAATTCAGGCATGTGGCGAGATCACGACCGGCATCATGGCCCGGTCCGGTCAGCCCGGATTTCTGCCAAAGGTCGCCGATGGCGGCGATATCGTGGGTGGTCGGGGATTGCAGTCTTTCAAGAAAAACGCCCGGATCCTTGGCTTTGTCACCTGTGCCGACCGCGTCATATCGGGCGGCATCGGCGGGGGACAGGGTAGGGGATCCGGGCGTTTTCATATCTTTTGTGCGCCGTGTTATGCCGGGCCTTTGTCGACCGGGCTTCCTTCGGTGCTTGCCCATTCGGCCCAGGAGCCGTCATAAACCGCGACTTCCTTTTTGCCCGCAATATAGGCACCAAGGGCGAGCACGCAGGCGGTCACGCCCGAGCCGCAGGAGGCAACGACCGATTTATCCAGATTGACGCCTGCATCGTGGAAAGCGGTGCGAATGGCATCGGCATCCTTGAAGGTGCCGTCAGCATTCAGGAGTCTGTCAAATGGCAGATTCCGGGAGCCCGGGACATGGCCAGCCTTGCCCCAGGGTTCGTCGGCATCGCCGGTGAAGCGTTCGGTTGCGCGGGCATCGACCAGCTGTTCGCGTTTGCTTTTGACGTTTGCCAGCACCTGATCATATTCGCGCAAAAGGAAGCTGTTGGCGCGCGCGGTGAAATGGCGTTCGCGCGGCGGGGTTGGTGCATCGGTCACCGGGCGGTTTTCTGCCAGCCATTTCGGCAGGCCGCCATCAAGCACGGCGACATCGTGATGCCCGAAATGGCGCAGCATCCACCATACCCGGCAGGCGGCAAGAGCGGACCCCGTCTGGCCGTAGACCACGATGCGCACACCGTCGCCAAGGCCAAGTTTGCGGACCTTGGCCGAAAATTTGATTGCGTCGGGCATCATGTGGGGAAGCGGTGCGCTATCATCAGCGGCGATTTCGTCGATATCGAAGAATACCGCGCCCGGAATGTGCTGCGCGTTATAAATCTCGCGCGCATTTTTGTTCTGGGCGGGCATGTACCAGCTGGCATCGACGACGCGAACGTCGGGTGCATCAAGGTGATCCGCAAGCCACTGGGTGGAAACCAGTGCGTCGGAAGTTGGGTTGGTCATCAAAGAGACTCCGGTTTGCAATGGTGGGTATTGCGCGATCCGGGGCGTTTCCGCAGATCTGTAACGTCAAATTCAAATGTTTCTTGTTTTAATTTCTATCCGTCCTGAAAGCGCATGGCAATATCCCGACTGAATTCGGGGATATGCCGATTGCGCGTTTCCGGGGAATTCATTCATCAAAGACGATATTGATGCGGCGGTTCTGACGGCCCTTCTTTTCGATCTTGGCAACCAGAACCCTGCCGATTTCGGCCGTACTTTTGACATGCGTTCCGCCGCAGGGCTGATAATCGATGCCCTCGATCGTGACGGTGCGGATGCTGTTGCCATCCATTGGCGGTTGTACCGACATGGTGCGAACCAGTTCGGGATTGGCTTTAAGTTCCGCCACGCTGATTTCACCGTCATAGACCTCGGCATTGCGTGCGATCAGTTCGTTCAGGCTTGCGGTCAATTCATCCTTGTCAGGCACTTCGTCGGGCAGGTTGAAATCAAGCCGCGCCTTGTGGGCGGCGATATTGCCGCCTGTGACGTCGCCTTCGACAATTGCGCACAGCAAATGCAGGCAGGTGTGAAAGCGCATCAGGCGGTGGCGGGTTTCCCAATCGAGTTCGGCCGTGATGGTATCGCCGATTGCGGGCAGGTCGTGACCCTCGGCGATGATATGCAGGATTTTGCCGCTGTCGCGGTCCTTGATCGTGGTTGCGACCGGCAGAGCGCGACCATCCGCAGTTTTAAGCACGCCGACATCCCCGGTCTGGCCACCTGCGGTGGCGTAAAACACGGTCTGGTCCAGTTCGATGCCGCGGTCGGAAATCGACATGATTTTGGCGTCGCAGTTCTGGCGATAGGCGTCTTCGCGAAACAAAAGGCGGGTCACAGACTCCTCCATGCTTGGTGGCATCTTTGGTGGCGATCAGATCATGCGACCGTCGGTTTACCGCCAAAATCGGGGCGGCGGCGAACGTGCCCTTGATGGGGCGGGGCAGCATCACAGGGACGGTCCGGTCTGAAATCTTGCAGTGAAATCATGGTGCTGCGCGAAGGCTTGGTTTGTCGAGGAGTTTTTGTGAATGTGGTGTTTGTATAAAGTGATACATAATTTCGGGATTAATGTTGATATATGTACGAAATGTATGGTATCCCCTTGGCCCAAATTGGGGGTGAAAGAAACTTGGCTGCTGTTATTCATGTCAAACTGACGGGCGAAGGTGATTTCGGGCCGGTGGATCTTGAATGTGCGATCCCGCCTGCGCGCCTGCCTTTGGTGATGGCGGCCCTGTTTGGCTCCCCGACCAGTTTGCGGGCGGGGGCGGCGCAAGGGGGCGGTGCGGTTGATCATTGGGCAGCTTCTTCGGGGGCTTCGATGTCCTCTGCTATATCGCCTGCCATATCCCCTGCTATGTCCCTTGCGGCATCATCTTCGTCTGCCCCATCTTCGACAGTCGGGCCTGAAGGCTTTTCGCGGGAAATGCCTGCTGGCGGGCAATTGCCTGTAACGGCGCGTCCTGATCGATCCGGCCCGGTTCTTTCATCTGCACACCCGGCTATTGTTGGTGAAGGCGCAACGGATGCGATTGATCCGGCGAACTTCCTGATTGGATATATTGGCAATCTGGGGGATCTGATTGCCCGGCTTCAGCCGCGCGGTTTTGCCGAAACCATCCTGATTGCGGCGATCTGGCTGCATTACCGCGACGGGCGGAGCTTTGTGACGCGCGACGATATCCGGCGGTTGCTGCGGCGGCAGGAACATCTGCGCATGCCAAAGAATTTCGGGCGCGATTTTCATACCGCAATCACGCGGGGCTATATCGAACCGGTCGACGAGGACGGGGGATTTGCCGCGACCGGAACCGGGTATCAGTGGTTTCGTGACGCCTGTATTAAATGATACAAAAAACCGATAAAGTGGTTGACGTTATGTATTGATAATGTATCATTATTGACGTGGGACAAGAAAACAGGCGGGGACAAAATGCGGGAATGGGAAGTACGGACAAGCTGCAGGGTCTGGCGCGGGCGATATGTGATCCGTGGGGGCGTTGATCGCATCGCCAATGATATCGTCAGCCTGCAGCAAAGCCGTTTTCCGGGGATTGAAACCGGCAAGGTTTCTCTTCGGGTTGTGACAATGGCGGTGATGGCGGTTCTGGCCGAGGAATGCTGCGAAGACGGCGTGACGGCAGCGGAACTTTCGTTTTTGCTGACCACATGCCTTGGTCGGCCGATTTCACCGACCCGGATCGAACGCGAAATGGAAACCCTTTCGGGGCTGGTCTGGTCGGGGCCGTGGGGGGCGGAAACGCTTTATGTTCTTGAAAAGCGCGGTCTTCGCTTTTTTGAAAGCGCGCGCATGATGGCGATGAACGATACTGACGCCAAAAACGAGGATTTGACAGAATATACAGGCGCGGAGGAAGGCGGGGTTTTGCCGAAGATCGATCCGTCGATTACGGCAAGCCCCGCCCCACACGCCCGGTACCGGGTGGTGGGATAAACCGCCATTATCCGGCTGATCAACAACACCCGCCTAACGGCTTTGCCCGGGCGGGTGTTTTGCTGTGTGCAGCATTGAACTGGTGCCCCGGTGGGTTGTTCACAGCAACTGCATCTGCCCGTTGGCATTCGGGCGGACAAAGCTGCTGCAATCAGGCTTGACCTGACAGCATAAGGTACGTAATGATTTAAAGATGGAAAACATTGTTACACATCAGAACGCCTATTTTACGTCGTGCACATAGCGCGGCGCCTGTTGATGTGTTTGTAAATTAAACCAAGACCGGCTGCCCCAGGGCGGCCTTTGTTTTTTCCATAAACCGGTTTGCCCGAGGTGGCCCCACCAACAAGGAAACCGGAAAATGACCCATATCTCCCTTGCTGATCGCATGCCGACACTTGATTTCACGTCCAATGCCCTGAAAGACGGGATCGGGGTGGTGCCGCTTATTCTGATGGCGGGGTTTGCCGATACCATTGCGGCAGCGAGCGCGCTGGTCGCAAATGGTGCTGTCATGATCGAGGACAAACAGATTGTGGATCCTGATCATCATATCCTCAGTTACGCGTTTGATGATGGCGAAGTCTTGCGCCTTACCGTTGGCGGTCAGAGAACGATGCTGATCCGTCGTGCAGAGTGATTGGGGCGGAGTGACCGGGGCGGAGTGATCGGGTTGGTGCCCGCCGGTCGCGCGAGCAAGGCTTGGGTGTGAGGAGGGCGATGTTGCTGGTGATTTCAGAACAGCGACATTTGCCCGTTCGCGCTGGGGCGGACAATGCCGCTGCAATCAAGGTTGAGCGACCGGCCGGTCATGCCGTGTTTTTTGCGTGCGGCATCAAACCGTCTGGCGATCAGGTCGGCAATCGGGCCGGTGCCGCGCATGCGGGTGCCAAATTCGGACTGATAGCGTTCGCCGTCGCGCATCTGGCGGATCAGCGACATGACCTTTGCCTTGCGATCAGGATAATTGGCTTCGAGCCACTCTTCGAACAGGTCGGCGATTTCAAGCGGCAGGCGGACGACGATGTGCGATACCGACGTTGCCCCGGCGTCACGCACCGCGGCAACCAGATTTTCGATTTCCATGTCATTCAGGCCGGGAATGATCGGCGCGCACAGGACCGTGACCGGGATACCGGCATCGGCAAGTTTGCGAATGGCATCAAGCCGACGGTGCGGGGCGGAGGCACGCGGTTCGAGAAGGTTGGATAATCTGTGATCAAGGCTTGTGACCGATATTGCGACCGACGCGCGGTTTCTGGCGGCCATTGGTGCGATCAGATCAATGTCGCGGGTGACAAGTGCGCCCTTGGTGATGATCGAAAAGGGATGCTGGCAATCGCCAAGCACCCTGATGATTGAGCGGGTCAGCTGTTTTTCACGGTCTACCGGCTGATAGGGATCGGTGCTGGTGCCAATGACAATCGGGGCGGGCATGTAGCTTTTGGCGGCGAGCTGTTTGCGCAAAAGGGTCGGGGCGTCGGGTTTCCAGAACAGTTTTGTTTCAAAATCCAAGCCCGGCGACAGGCCCAGATAAGCGTGGGTTGGCCTGGCAAAGCAATAGATGCAGCCATGTTCACAGCCGCGATAGGGATTGATCGAACGGTCAAACGGCACATCGGGGCTTTGATTTCTGGTGATCACGCTGCGCGCGCCATCAATGCCAAGGGTGGTGCGGATGCGCGGCGCGTCCTGATCTTCCATCAGGCTGTTCATCCAGCCATCATCGACCGCCTGATGGATATGGCGTTCAAATCGGCCATCAATGTTCGATACCGCCCCGCGGCCCTTTTGCCGGCGCGCGGGCAGCAGATCCGGATCAAAATCCGGATTGATCCAGCCTTCGCCCGGTTGGGCGGTTTCGATGTGATCGGGTGTTGGTTCGATGATGTTTCGCATATGTTCAAATTATAGAACAAAATAGGAACATTCAAGCGAAATACGTTGTAGCCAGGTTGCCCCCGCCGATATCAACGCGGACAGCGGCAGACCGTTGCTATGACATCATCCGGTTATCAACAGCATTCCTGATTACGGGCAGGTCGGCGTTGCTGTCGTGAAACTGATGGAGCCGGTGTTTGTCCCGCCACCGACATTGCATGTGCTTACATTGCCGCTGTTGCCGGAGCCGGAGAGATTCGTATTGTTCAGGTTAAAGAAGATCAGGTGGTTGTTTGTCGCCCCGCTGACATTGAGTGTGTTGTTCTCGAAGACGAGGTTGTCTGATCCGATGACTGACAGGGCATAGGCGAATGTATCATTACTGGTGGATGTGATCGTGTTGCCGCGAATGACGGTGTTTTGCGCGTTTCCGATAACCTGTATGCCAAAGGACGTGTTGCCCGTAGCGTTGCTGGTCAATGTGCTATTGATGATTTCGACGTTATTCACGCCGTTGATCCGCACTGCTGCGGTTGCCTGCGTGTCGGAGGTTGAGACGGTAACGCCGACAAGGCGGCTGTTGCTGGCCATGTTGAAAATATGGCTTGGACTGCCGAAACCGACCGGAGAGGATCCTTCACCGCTCAGGCTGGCACCCGGTGTGGTAATGGTCACGGTACGACCGGACGGTGTTGTAACGCTGAGGTCGCCAGCCCCCATGATGGTTTGACCATTTTGCACATCAAGGCGGCTGTTCACATTGGCAAAGCTGCCATTCAGGATCACGGTCGAATTGGCACCGGCGGATGAGATGGTTGTGGCGAGGTCGGCACTTGATGTTGTTGCACTGCTGACAAGTGTGATGGTGTTGCCGTTGGCCGTGCTTGTTATTTCCTCTGCCGTGGTGAATTGCCCGGCCTGACTGACGATATCAATGTCGCGTATGATCGGATCGGTCATGCGGCGTTCGATAGCGTTCAGGCGCGGTTTGGGATTGTCGCCAAAATCCTGAAGCGGAATGCGCAGGCGGAAGCTGGCAAAGCTTTGTGTGCCGCGCGGGTCGTCATGCTGGATTTCAGCCCCCAGCGAAAAGCGCGAGCCTTCCCACAGGAACGGTATTTCATCAAAGGTCAGGTCAAGCCGCCCGCGAGGTCCCTGTACCGTGTCCACATCGTCTTCGGTAAAGCGATAGCCGCCTGCGTAAAGGCGCAATTGTTGTGGTGCTGTGGCTTCAAACAATGGTGCGCGCCAGCCGATTTCGGCATCAAAACCGCGAAGGGCGCGTTCTTCGCCCTGACGGTACATGATCGTGGTGCCGGAAAAATCCGCCGTGCTCAGGCTGTCTTCCATATAGCTTGTCCTGCCGACCGGCATATAGGCATTGGCGCGAAAATCCCAGTCAAGCGAAAGGGCTTCGGCCCCGAAAGTCACCTGATTGAATTTGTTGTCATACGCGCTGTGGCGGCGATCAAAATAGCCATAGCCGCCAATATTCCAGCCGCTATCAAGCATCTGGCGAATGCCGACACCGAAATTGCCTTCGTGACTGTTGGCATCATCCATCCGCGCGCGGATATTGGCAAAGGCCAGGGTATCGTCATCCTGCCATAGCGGAATGAACAGATCGGTTTCACCAAGGTTGCGGTCTGTGCCGGCCTTGCCTTCAAGGTCGATATGCGGTCCCCATTTGTTGCCGCCATCTGCGTCCTGAGCATGCGCGGATGGCGCGAAAGCGACGGCGCAGCTACAAACAAATCCAACCGCATATTTTTTCATTTTTGTCTTCAATCATTTTGATCTGGCTTATGCGCGGCGGGAAAAATCGCTGGCATTTTGCGCATCAGTCAGATCGGCAGTTAAGCCAGTTCATGAAATGGAAGTCCGAGGATTAGGGGATTTGCGCATGGGTCGCCACAGCAACGGCAGGGATGCGATATTTTCCTGCGCGAAGTGGATATCCATTGCGTTTTATGGATAGGAAACAGTGCGAGGTGCGCAAAAGCGGACTATTGAGCCCCGTCTTTTTGTCGACCTTTTAAATTGCCTTTTCGATTGTCATGTATCGGTACAATCGCGCGCTTGCCGGTTTTTACAATCCATCTATAGTTTCGTGGCCACCCTTTTTATGGAGCCATTCCGATGGATTGGACACAGTTTGTCAGCTTTACGCTTGTCACCGCCCTTCTGGTGATGTCACCGGGCCCCAATGGCGTTCTGATTGCCAAAACCGTTCCGACATCGGGCCGTGCGGCAGGTTTTGCCAATGTTGCCGGTTTCGTGACCGCCTTTTACCTGCATGGCACATTGTCGATTTTAGGGATTTCGGTGATCCTCGTGCAGTCGGCACAATTGTTCATGATGGTGAAGATTGCCGGTGCGGCATATCTTTGCTGGGTCGGGTTCAAGGCGCTGCGCGAGGCGTGGCGCGGGGTTAAAACCGTTGCCGAAGTGGCCCCGGCCAAACGCCGCAGGACGCTTCTGGTGGCGTATGGCGAAGGGTTTCTGACCAATGCGCTTAACCCCAAGGTATCGATTTTCTATCTTGCGGCATTTCCGCAATTCATTCCGGTCGGTGACGGCGCGATTGCATCGGCCTTCATGCTGGTTTGCGTGCATGCCAGCATCAATGTCATCTGGTTTTCGGCGATGATCATTCTGTTATCGCGCCTGACAGGCGTGGCGCGCAGCGGATCGTTCCAGCGGGCGTTAAAGGCCGTGACCGGCAGCGTGTTTATTGCGTTCGGGATCAAGCTTGCGATGTTCCGGCCCTGATATCGGGCCGGGCCGGAATACGATCATTTCCGGATGGCGATCAGGGCCATGACAGCGGTAAACAGGCCAAACAGAATGCCGCCCACCGGAATGCCAGCAAGGATACCGGAAAGGGCGGCATCTTCGTTGATCAGGGCTTCGAACGCGACCAGCGGCAGGATCAGGGATGCCAGAAACAGAAAGACCGGATTGAACAGTTTGTTTTTCATGGTCTTAACCCCCGATCATCGCAATCAGCAACAGGCCCAGCGCCATGAAGCCGCAAAGGGCGGTCAGAAGCACACCGGTTTTCAGCACGACCGACAATACCGGTCCTTCCTTGCCCGAAAGCCCGACCGTCGAACAGCCGACCAGAATTTTTGACGGGGCCAGCATGCTGCCAAGCGATGCACCGGTTGCCTGTGCGGCCAGAACAAGGGCGGTTGAAATGCCCGAAAGTTCGGCGGTGTGGCGCTGGAACATGCCAAAGACCACGTTGGAATTATTCGTGCTGCCGGTCATGAAGGCACCCAAGGCCCCGATGGCCGGGGCCACCACCGGATAGGCGATGGCAAAGGAGCCGGAAAACAGCGCAGCACCGCCTTCGGCCAGGGCATAGGTCATGCCCGCGTGATCCATGATGATGGCAAGGCCGATGACCGGCACCATGCCGATGCTGGTCGGAAGGCCGCTTTTGACCGTGCGTTGCCAGATACGTCTGGCAATGCCGTTGTCATAGCGTCCGCGGATTTTGAAAAAGGCAAAGCTGATGGCGGCGGTATAAAGCAGCAACGCGCCGGGATGGCCAAAAATGGCAATCGGTTTGGCGCTTTCGGCGTCGATATTCCAGCCCAGATCGGTTGAGATTGCCGGGAAATCGAAGGTCAGGCGAAGGCCGGGCAGGAAATCCTCGACCGGGGGAACAAAGGTTGCCAGACCGACAATCACCATGAAAACGAGGTAAGGGGTCAATGCCTCGATCAAAGGCATGTGGTGATGATCGTCATCCCCGTTTGGTTCGGTGACGTCATCGGGATGGGGTTTCCAGAACCGGGTGACGATGATCGAGGTGACAAGCCCGGCAATCCCGGCGGTCAGCCCGCCCAGCGTCCAGACGCCGTAATTCGCCATCAGATATTGAACGACACCCATCACACCGGCAATCAGCACAAGCGGCACGATCCGGCGGCGCACGGTGCGAAAACCGCCATCCAGCCACAGAACCGCCGCACCACAGGTAAAGCCCGACAGGCCAAGCAGAATGGCGGAATAATGCGTCAGTTCGGTACCGGGAATGCCGGTCACGCCGATCAGGGCCTCGAACGAGGTTGCCATATTGCCAAACAGCACCGACCAGCTATGGCCGATCATCGGGGCGGCAACGGCGATGACGGGCGAGAACCCCATGCCGAGCAAAAGCGGTGCGATGACCGCAATCGGCACACCAAACCCCGCGACGCCCTGCAAGAAGGTGGCAAACACATAACCAAGGATCAGCAATTGCAGCGGGCGATCATCGGTTAGCTGGCGGATGGCGCGCCCGATGGTTTTGATGGCACCGGCTTCTTCGGCCGCGAAATAAAGGATCAGGGCGGCCCAGACGATATAAAGGATATAAAGCGCCAGCATCACGCCCTTGGCCTGGGCGATGATCAGCATATCGGTCGGTGCACCAAACGCGATCATGGCGATGGCAACGGTGACAAACCATGCGGCCGCACCGGCGCGTGCCGCGCCCCAGTTTGCCTTGATCATCAGAAACAGAATGGTGGCGATTGGCAGGGCAGCCAGAAGGAAGTCTGTCATGGGGGCGAGCCAAAACCTTTTGGAACAATGTGTTGCGGTTGATTTTCCAACCGGGCCGACATCTTGTCCCAGTGCTTCTGC
>Ga0098035_1001158_pt1 | contig 12869 bp, 19 predicted proteins | sample 3_EtaG_FD_75046 | JGI IMG/M metagenome (GOLD analysis project Ga0098035, IMG submission 75046) | Marine viral communities from the Subarctic Pacific Ocean - 3_ETSP_OMZ_AT15126 metaG | ecosystem: Environmental > Aquatic > Marine > Oceanic | place: Pacific Ocean | collected 2015-01-07
GGTATCAAAGGATTATCCTAAGATAATCCTTTGAGTAAATCACAGACAAAAAAGCCCCGTGATCAATTAAGATCACGGGGCTGACTACTCCAGAGGTCTTAATCGGTAAGTGATATTTTACCTTCTGGATCGAGCAACTTAGCACACTCGGCTAACTTAGCGGCTGCCGTGGCGGGAACCTTGCAATACAGCAGCGAGGTGTTTTCGCCAGTGATCAGCTTTTGCATAGCTGCTAACCTGACCAGAATACCCTGCTCGACTGGCTTAGCATGTTTCGCATCATGCTCGACGATTGCAGCCTTGTACAAATCCTCGACTTCCTTGCCTGAGGCGCCGGCTGGAATCTTCACAGTCTTCTTAACCTCTAGGATTTCGGCCTCACGGGCCTCCTTCTTGGTCATCAAGTTGACCGACGTACCCATGTTGCGAATCGTTACGCCGATATGCTTGCGTAATGCACCGCGCTCGGCACGTTGTGCAACGTCCAAGTCCCTAACTGCCTGACCCGTAAGTTGTATCAGGTGCTGCTGCTCTGGGCTGTAGTGAGCCTCAACTACATTCCACAGTTGCGTATACCTCGGATTAGGCACAGTCTTTGGTGCCGACTCGTCGGTGATGCTGATGCCGTTAGGCTTAGTCACATCGAAATCTGCAACACGCCAGCCTTCCTTAAACAGCAACTGCGTTACAGTCGTGAGGGATTTTCTAGACTTGCTAAAGTCTGTCGCGTACTTCGTAATTGCCGCTATTAACGACTTGGATAACTCTAACATAATAATATTACTCGCGGGATATGCGTCCCGTGGCGCTGTTCCTGAATGGAACGATTACAAAGCTACAGGAACAAGTGTGTGTAGTCAAGCAGGGGTGAAAACTTCAAGCAAATCAGTAACTTAGAGTCGGCGTTTTAACGCCAGGGCCGAATCTGGGCATGGTGCGGCCAAAATGGCGTTTTAACGCCAAAGAGCTATCCCCACCCCCGGGGCACCCCCCGCGTGTGTGGATGAGCGGCAAGCTGTGCATGTATTATTAATTTACTCAAATAAATCTCATTTTATTCTCAAAACCGACCCCCCACCCCCCTTGTTTCACGTGGAGCACCCCCTATTGGAGTCCCAAACTTCCTTGCTAAAAAAATTTTTATTTCCTATACTGCCCATCTAACGGCTTCTCTGGCTTGCAAAAGGTAGTAAAAACATGGCGTTAGCTCTTAGCCCTGAACTGGGCATAGAAATCCCTGAGAAAATAAGCTACACAGACTTGTGTATACGAGCGGAAGCTGCCTGTGCCACCATAAAAGAGCTGGAGAACCACGGGTTACTTATCTCTCCGACAGATCAGGACAGGGATGTAGCTTCTACGCTGCTCACTTCTTACGCACAGGACGTGGAAAAAACCTCCAAAGCGGTTACCAATACGCGAATGTCTTCCATGACCCCTGCATCATTGGTGCAAACCAACGCCATACTCAAGGAATTCGGCCAGTTAGTAGCAGAACATGCCGCAGAGATCAGGAACATGGTGGTAAATAAACTTATTCTTGAGACTGAAAGCCCTAAAGACAGTACACGAATGCAAGCCTTAATAAGTTTGGGCAAGATGACTGACGTGGGTTTATTCACCGACCGCAAGGAGATTACCGTTACCCACAAGAATGCAGATGAATTGCGGCAACAGTTGCGGGACAAACTTGAAGTGCTCAAGAAAAATACAGAGGGTGTGTACGAGATTGTGTCGGAAGTGCAAAAAGGGTGAATCAGTTACCCCAAAACATCAGTGATCTTAATACACCTGAACCCAAACCCCAGTTTTCGCCTGAAGAAATCCAGCTTATGCTGGACAACATTGATACTTACTCACTCCAAGAACAGGAAGAACTTCATAAAATTCTGGAGGGGATAGAAGAGCAGCAAGCAATTGAAGCCTCTTTTAACGACCTCATCGAATTCTGCAAGGCAATGCAAGCTGACTACACAGTGGGCCGACACCACCGGTTACTGGGAAATCTGTTGATGGAGATAGAACAGGGGTGTGCCTATGACGAAGACGGGGTACCCCTAGACAATACCGGAAAAGACCGGATATGCGTGAATATTCCCCCTCGCCACGGTAAATCGCAGCTTGTTTCTATATATTTCCCTGCGTGGTTCTTAGGGCGTAATCCTGATAAGAAAGTGATGATGGTGTCCCATACCACTGATTTAGCTGTAGATTTTGGCCGGAAGGTACGTAATCTTATTTCCACCCCTGATTACCAGAAGATTTTCCCCACCGTTAAGTTGGCTGTGGACTCCAAGAGTGCGGGGCGCTGGAACACCAATGCGGGGGGTGAATACTATGCCTGTGGTATTGGTTCCTCTATCGCTGGACGGGGTGCACACTTGTTGCTTATTGATGACCCCCACTCCGAGCAGGATGTGTTAAACGGGAACTTTGATGTTTTTGACCGGGCTTATGAATGGTTCACTTACGGTGCTCGTACACGACTGATGCCCGGAGGACGGGTGGCTATTGTACAAACCCGGTGGCACATGGATGACCTGACCGGGCGGGTGGTACGGGACATGGCACATAACGAACAGGCTGACCAGTATGAGATTGTAGAGTTCCCGGCAATTCTGGAAGTTGAGAACGAAGTGGTAGAGAAGAAGGGCCGGAAGAAGGTAACCCGTATGGAAACGGTGGAGAAACCGTTGTGGCCTGAATTTTTTAATCTGGATGCCCTCGCACGTACCAAGGCTTCCATGCCGTTGTTTCAGTGGAATGCCCAGTATCAGCAGAACCCCACCGCTGAAGAAGCTGCTCTTATTAAAAGGGAGTGGTGGAAGGAGTGGACAGAGGCAAAACCGCCGGAGTGTGAGTATTTGATTATGTCACTCGATGCAGCCGCCGAGACACATAACCGTGCCGACTATACTGCCATTACCACATGGGGTGTGTTTATGAATGAGGAGGAGGATTGTTATTGTATTATCCTTCTTAACTCAATTAAAAAACGTGTGGAATTCCCTGAACTTAAAAAGCTTGCCCAAGAAGAATATAAAGAGTGGGAACCGGATGCGTTCATAGTGGAAAAGAAAAGTAATGGAACACCACTATACCAAGAATTACGCAGGACAGGGATGATGGTTCAAGAGTATACTCCCCATCGGGGTACGGGGGATAAAACAGCACGGCTTAATTCAGTAGCTGACATTGTAAGTTCCGGGCTGGTATGGGTTCCCCAGACACGATGGGCTGAAGAATTGGTTGAAGAAGTTGCAGGTTTCCCCTTCATGCCGCATGATGATCTTGTTGATTCTATGGTGATGGCGTTGATGCGTTTCAGGCAAGGGGGTTTTGTATCGTTGCCTACTGATGAGCCTGATGAAATCCGGTATTTCAAACATCGTAGAGGGGGCTATTATTAATGGAAGTCAAGTTAGGGGATAGCCAACAGAGAGTGGTGGAGAGGTTAGCCACATGTAATGACTGCCCTAGGTTGGTTAAAGCGGTACAAGTGTGTAAAGAGTGTGGATGTTTTATGCCAGCAAAAGTATGGCTAATGAAGCAACGATGTCCCATTGGTAAATGGGCAGCGGTTGAGGGATAAATAATATGGCTATTGAAAGAAGTTTGTTCACACCCCCAGAGGGTATGGAAGATATTGGTGGGGCAACTGAGGCTGTAGAGATTGAACTAGAGACTCCTGAAATAGCTCTTTTAGACGATGGGAGTGCAGAAATAACATTGGTAGAGGAAGTTACCGATTTAACCACTGCGCCTTTTGATGCCAATTTAGCTGAGTATATGGATGATGGTCAGCTTACTGCAATGTCTACTGAACTGGTGGCGTGTGTACAAACCGATATTAATAGCCGGAGGGAATGGGCAGATACCTTTGTTAAAGGGCTGGAGGTTCTGGGGTTCAATTACGAAAACCGTACAGAGCCGTGGGAAGATGCCTGCGGGGTGTACAGTACTGTTTTAGCTGAAGCAGCCATACGTTTCCAAGCGGAAGCGATGAGTGAAACCTTTCCCGCAGCGGGGCCGGTGAAAACCAAGATTCTTGGAGAGATTACTCAGGATAAAGAAGACGCAGCCCTGCGTGTAAAAACTGATATGAACTATGAGCTTACAGATGTCATGGTGGAGTATCGCCCTGAACATGAACGGTTGCTTTATAGTCTTGGGTTAGCAGGTTCAGCCTTCAAAAAGATTTATTTTGATCCCAGCTTTGACCGTCAGGTGGCTTTGTACATTCCTGCTGAAGACATGATTGTGCCTTATGGTGCTTCTAATCTTGAAACAGCGGAGCGTGTAACCCATGTAATGCGTAAAACCAAGAATGAAATGGCTAAATTGCAGGCGGCTGGGTTTTACAGGAATGTAGAACTTGGTGACCCGGTTACCTTTTTTACTGATATTGAAGAAGAAAAGGCCAAAGAGGGGGGATTTTCCCTTAGTTCTGATGACCGGTATACCCTTTATGAGATACATGCAGATGTAGTACTTGATGAGATAGATAATGAAGGGGGAGTAGAGCCACGGGGGATGGGATTAGCACGTGGGGAAGACCGAAATGCCGGGGAAGACCCCCAACTTGCCAAACCTTATGTCATTACTATCGAACAAGGTACGGGAACCGTACTTGCAGTACGAAGAAACTGGAACCCTGACGATCCTTTGACGCTTAAGCGTCATCATTTTGTCCATTATGTGTATGTTCCGGGGTTTGGTTTCTATGGTCTTGGTTTAATTCACATTATTGGGGGTTATGCACGTGCAGGAACCTCCATAATCCGTCAATTAGTTGACGCTGGTACACTTTCTAACCTACCGGGTGGCTTAAAATCACGTGGATTGCGGGTAAAAGGGGATGATACCCCCATTGGGCCGGGTGAATTCCGCGATGTTGACGTACCGAGTGGGTCAATACGCGAGAATATCCTCCCCTTACCCTATAAAGAGCCAAGTCAGACGTTATTGGCGCTTTTGGATAAGATTACTGAGGAAGGGCGTCGTTTAGGCGCTATATCCGAAATGAATATCTCCGATATGAGTGCAAATGCACCTGTTGGAACCACACTTGCCCTACTTGAGCGTACCTTAAAGCCAATGGCTGCGGTGCAATCACGTGTCCATTACGCTATGAAGCAGGAATTTAAATTGCTTCGGGCAATTATGGCTGAGTATGCTCCAGTTGAGTATGAGTACATGCCTGACCGGGGTGAGCCGCGTGCTCGCCAAGCTGATTATGCCACAGTGGAAGTGATTCCTGTCAGTGACCCCAATAGCAGTACAATGGCACAAAGAGTTGTGCAATATCAGACTGTTATGCAGATGGCGCAGGCTGCCCCACAGATTTATGATCTTCCTCAATTGCATAGACAGATGATTGAGGTGTTGGGGATTAAAAATGCCGATAAGCTGGTACCCACGGATGATGATAATAAGCCTGTAGACCCGGTTAGTGAGAATATGAATGTATTAACAGGGGTTCCTTTACAGGCTTTCATTACTCAAGACCATCAAGCACATATTACAACCCACGATGCTTTTTTAACTGATCCACAAATGGCCGCGTTTATCGGACAGAACCCACGGGCTAATGAGATTATGGGGGCAATGCAAGCACATTTGGGTGAACACATGGGTTTTCTCTATCGTCAACAAATAGAAACAAATCTGGGAGCGCCGTTGCCTCCACCTAATGAAGAGTATGTGGAAGTGCTGGAAAATTCTATTGCATCCTTGCAAGCCCAAGCAGCTATACAACTTAATAAAGAGAAGCAGGCACAGGCGGCTCAACAACAAGCCCAGCAGATTGCGGAAGACCCACTTGTACAAATGCAGCAGCGAGAACTACAACTTGAAATGGATGATCAAGAGCGGTTGGTTACTAAAGATGCTGGTGAATTGGCATTGAAGCAACGAAGACTGGCGTTGGATGAAGAGAAGGCCAAGGTTGATGCAGTATTAGAGGCCCAGCGTATAGCTTCCCAGAATGAGCAAGCACAGGCAAAGAACGACTTGGCTGAAGCCAAAGCAATAGTAGATGCAACAAAAGAACGGGCGGAAGCGCATAAAGATGCGTCTGAAGCTTACCGCGATGACAGAGAGGATAGGTAATGACGATAACCTTAGACATGTTTGAGGATACCCCTGCTTTTAAGCTGGCGCGTAAAGATGATCCTCAAAGTAGTAAAGATGCAGCTAACGAAGTATCCAGTGGGAAAATGTTAACACTGGTCTATAAAGAGATTGTAAAAGCAGGAGAGCGTGGGGTTACCACAAAAGAAATACGGAGGATGTACCCCTATTTACCCTATAGCTCTATTACTGCTAGACCTGCTCAATTACAAACAGACGGTAAAATATATTACGTAGAAGGGGACAGACGGGAAGGCTGTCGGGTAATTCGGGCGGTAGGGGAATAAAGAATGGACGAGGGAACTTTATTAGCTGATGGGTTTGGTGAAGCACTTATAGGCACCGGGTATCGGTGTGGACAGCCAGAGATTGCCGTTTATGACATTAAAAAGTGCATTTCTCTTTTACAGCAACAAGATATGAGCTACGAAGAAGCTGTAGAGTATTTGGACTTTAATGTTTTTGGTGCATGGGTGGGAGAGCGAACACCTATTTTTGTAGACCTTAAAGAAGAGGTTAACTAATGGCTAAGACCGTCTTTGGCGTGCTGCAAGATAAGATTACAGTCGAATTAACGGCTGCGAAAGACCATTTGTCCAGTGGAGCAGTTAAGGATTTTGCTGAGTATAGGGATTTGTGTGGCTTTATTCGGGGTCTCGAAGTCGCATTACGGGAAGTAAATGACCTCTCGCGCAATTATATGGAAGATGAAGATGACTGAAATGACCGCTTTGGAGATGAAACGGAAGGAAAAAATAGAGACAGACGGGGCAGCGCAAGAAGCGTTGGATGCGCTTATCCCTAAACCTGTAGGGTACAGGGTACTTATCGCCTTGCCTAATGTAGAAGAAACGTTTTCAGGGGGAATCCTGAAAGCAGCTAAAACCCTCCATGAAGAATACATCCTGTCTACGATAGGTGTAGTTTTGGATATGGGGGAGCAAGCCTATACTGATAAAGACAGGTTCCCAACTGGCCCGTGGTGTAAAGCGGGGGACTATGTAATGTTTCGGGCTAACACTGGTACACGTTTTAAGGTCGGCCAACAAGAGTATCGTCTGATGAATGATGATTCCATTGAAGCCGTTGTTGATGATCCGAGAGTTATTTCTCGTGCGTAAGGAGTAAGTTATGCCAATGCAACAGGTAGAGTATGAATTTCCCAATCCTGATAAACAGGAAAAAGGAGGTAAAGAAGTGGAAGTGGAAGGTAAAGAGGAAGAATTTGAGGTAGAAGTTGAAGGTGCCCTTAATCGTGAAGAAGTGGGACAGGAAAAAACACCTTCCCCTGTTGAACCTGAAATTGAAATTGAGGTGGTTGATGATACCCCTAAAGCTGATCAGGGACGTGTTCCTTCTGACCCTCCAGAAGAAGTAACTAATGAAGAATTAGAAAATTATTCTGAAAAGGTAAAAAAACGTATTCAGCATTTCAGTAAAGGCTACCATGATGAGCGACGGGCTAAGGAAACGGCTCAACGTGAACGTGAAGAACTTGAACGTTACGCAAAACAATTGGTAACTGAGAATAAACAGCTTAAGGGGTCAGTTGATAAAAGCCATAACACTCTTATAGAGTCAGCAAAACAACAAGTTCAAACTGAACTTGACATGGCTAAAAAACAGTACCAACAAGCCTATGAAGGAGGCGAATCAGCGGCTATGCTTGAGGCGCAAGAAGCATTGACTCAGGCGAAAATAAGGGCGGATAAAGTAAGTAATCTTAAACCCCGTGAGGAAACTCCTTTACAAACCCCTGTTAATAGGGAAGAATTACCAGCACGTGCCCCTAAAACTCAACGTGATCCTCAAGCAGTAGCTTGGGCAGATAAAAACGCTTGGTTTGGTTCTGATGATGAAATGACTGCGTTTGCGTTAGGGCTACATACTAAATTGACGAAAGAGGGGGTAAACCCTCAATCAGATACTTACTACGAGAAAATTGATTCTCGTATGCGTGAAGTATTTCCTACTCACTTCGGTGATGGGAAACAAAAATCGAGCAATGTGGTTGCACCCGCTACGCGGAGCACAGCACCTAAGAAAATTAGGTTATCGCAAACACAAATGGCTATAGCGAAACGTCTTGGAGTTTCACTGGAAGATTACGCTAAACAAGCTGCGGAATTAATGAGGAAACAAAACTAATGGCCGAGAACAGACTAGACAGAGAATTAGACACCAAGGAAAAGAAAGTCCATACACCCGCGTGGAAAAGGCCAGAACTTTTGCCTGATCCTACACCGCAAGAGGGCTATACTTTCCATTGGGTTCGCGTTGCTACTAATGGTCAGCCTGATCCAACCAACGTTTCTGCAAAATTACGAGAGGGCTGGGAGCCGGTAAAGGCGGTAGATCATCCTGAAATTGAACTTGCGAGTATTGAAAATGATAGATACAAGGACAATGTTGTGATGGGTGGTTTAATGCTTTGTAAAGCCCCAGTAGAACTGGTTGAAGAACGTAATGCTTACTATAAAGAAACAAGTGAGGCACAAATACGTTCTGTAGACAATAATTTAATGCGAGAGAACGATCCTAGAATGCCACTTTTTAATGAGCGGTCTACTAAGGTCACTTTCGGTAAAGGATAATTTTAGGAGTTTAATATGGCTACTACATCAACCCCTTATGGGTTAAAGCCTATAAATGAAATCGGGGGGCTTCCTTACGCGGGGTCAACTCGAAAACTCCCTATTACGTCCGGGTTTGGTACTAATCTTTTCTATGGAGCAGTTGTGTGCATAGCAGCGAACGGTACTATTGAACTTGTGATTACTAACGGGGATAATTCTACACCTTTCCCTGCTGGTACGATTGGCGTTTTTATGGGGTGTTCATATACGGACTCCACTATGGGTTTTGTTAACCGTCAATACTGGCCTAGTGGTACAGTAGCTTCTGATGCGTTGGCATTCATTGTGGATGATCCTAATACTTTGTTCCAAGCACAGGCTGCGGGTACAGTTACGCAAACTGATTTGGGGCAAAATACGCATTTCGACGCGGTACAGTCCACCAGTACGGGTAGTACTGCTACGGGCAATTCAAATACTGCGTTAGATGCAACAACTGGAGCAACTTCTGGATGGGCTTTTAGAATTGTTGACTTTGTAGATGCACCGGGTAGTGAAGTAGGTGACGCATACACTGATCTGATTGTGAAGTTTAATCCAGATTCCCATTCATACACCAACAAGACTGGTATATAAGGAGACTTGAGATATGGCTATTTCACGAGCGCAACTCCTCAAGGAACTCTTACCGGGGTTAAATGCCCTGTTCGGCCTTGAGTATGCTAGATATGGGGAGGAAACCAAGGAAATCTTTGAGACAGAGACTTCTGACCGTTCCTTTGAAGAAGAAGTTAAATTGTCAGGGTTTGGTTCTGCTCCCGTTAAAAACGAGGGTGCGGCCATTGCTTATGACAATGCCCAAGAAACTTACACCGCCCGATATGTGCATGAGACAATCGCTATGGGATTCTCACTGACCGAAGAGGCCATTGAAGATAACCTGTATGATTCTCTTTCTGCACGTTATACGAAGGCATTAGCACGAGCTATGGCATACACCAAGCAGGTTAAAGGTGCAGCTATTCTCAACACTGGTTTTTCTGGTGGCCCTACGTATGGTGACGGAGTAGTATTATTTTCAACAGCGCATCCATTAGTTTCTGGTGGAACTAACGCAAATACTCCAACTACTGGCGTTGATTTAAACGAAACTTCTTTGGAAGCGGCGGTTATTTCAATAGCAGGTTGGACTGATGAGCGTGGCCTGTTGATTGCAGCTAAACCTCGTAAGCTTGTTGTCCCACCTGCGTTGCAATTCGTTGCAACTCGGTTGTTGGATTCTGATTTACGTCCGAATACCGCCGACAACGATATCAACGCACTCCGTAATAACGGTACTGTTCCAGAGGGTTATACAGTTAATAACTATCTCACGGATGGCAATGCGTGGTTTTTGATGACCGACGTTCCAAACGGATTGAAGCATTTTATCCGTACCCCAATGTCTACATCTATGGATGCTGACTTTGACACCGGTAATAGCCGTTATAAGGCTCGTGAGCGATACAGCTTCGGCGTATCTGACCCACTTGGCGTGTACGGTTCTGCCGGGGCTACTTAAAGTTAGATAGAAAGGGGTACTTAGTACCCCTTTCTTTATTGTTTTTTATCCTGACTGCGTTCCATTTGGAAGCGGCAGCCTTTAGCCACGACAGGAGACCCATATGGCTACTCACCACAATACCCCCGTGTTGTACAACGGGTATGGCGCAAATTACAAAGCCTTGCGCGAAATGCCCATTTCTATTAATCCTGATTTTTTTGAAATCTCTGATGATTTTGTTGGGATTGCTTTTAATTCCACTAATGATTGGACGGTAGTTAAAGATTCAGGCGCTGCTGTGGCCCTTGTAGCAGATGCTGTTGGGGGTGAATTAGCCCTGACTTCTACTGCTACCACTGATAATGATGGTGCGTCTATCCAAGGGAACGAAGTTTTTGCAGTCGCTACATCTAAAAACATTTATTTTCAAACCCGTATCAAATGCACTACTGCTGACCAGACGGATATTTGTGCCGGATTAAGTGTTAATTTTGCTACTAATCCTGAAGCTATGCTGACGGCAGCGGATCGTATTGTTTTTCAGGTAGATGATGGTGACGCTTCCATTCTCTGTAAAACTGAAAAAGATGGTACGGAAACTTCTACTGATTCAGGGATTGATTTAGTAGATGCCACTTATATTCTCCTTGCTTTTTCAGTGAATGGGACTGGTACTGTGAAATTTTATATAAACAGCGCTCTTGTCGCTACACACGGCACTAATATTCCAGATGATGAAAACATGACTGTGGCTGCTATGAGCCTTTCCGGTAATGCAACAGGTACTCGTGTTACTACTCTGGATTACATTATTGCTGCTGAAACTAGGTAACAGGGGGCTTTATGGCTACTGCTAAGAAAAAGGCAGCCCCTAAAAAGGCAGCTCCTAAACAAGCCCCCCGTAAGAAAGTGGCTTCTTCTTTGCCTCCTGTAGGGAGTGCAGAGCGGAAAGCTATGGTTTTACGAGGCGAGATTAAGGAGTAAATTATGGCAGATGCAGTAACAACTCAAACCATTCAAGACGGTCAACGTACCGCTATTATGAAGTTTACGAACCTATCAGATAATACTGGTGAAACTGCGGTTGTAAAAGTCAATGTTTCTGATTTAGAAGTTGAAGATGGTACTGGGGCTGCTTGTACGAGTGTTACCGTACAAACTATTCAGTTCGTAACTTACGGGATGTCAGTACAGATTGATCTTGATGCTACAGCTAATGTGTTACTAGCAACGCTTCCACAGGATTATTCAGATACTCTGGATTTTTCAGCTTATGGCGTTCCTAATAATGCAGGGACTGGGGTAACCGGTGACATACTTTTTACTACGATCGGTGCTGCTGCTGCGGATTCGTACATGGTTATAATAACTATGACGAAGAATTATGGGTAATGCCTAATAAGAGTAAGAAGCAAGCACGGTTTATGGCCGCCGTTGCCAATAACCCTGAATTTGCTAAAAAGGCGGGCGTTTCCCAAGACGTAGGGCGGGAGTTTGCTAATGCAGATAAGAGGAATAAAGATATGCCAAGTAAATACAATAGTACGGCTAATAAGCCGGGTAAAGCTGTAAAAAAAGGATATGCCCGTGGCGGGATGGCTCACGACAAGAAAGTCCTACGTAATCTTGACGATGAGGTTTATCGTATTGCCCCTAAAGAACGCATGGGTGGTGCTGAAGGCAGGGATGCACGAGATGAACGAAGGCGTATTAATCGTGAAAAAGATTATGAAAAACGCCATATGGCAACGGGGGGTTCTGTTCAAGATGCCCATGCTCGCCTAGATGACAAAAAGGGTTCTACCAAACCACGCGCATGGGGAAGAGCAGCGGAGCGTGGTTGGCAAGGTGGTTATGATTCCACTAAGCGGCAACGATAACACATTATAGGAGCCTTTACCATGATGCGATCTAGAGGTATGGGGAAAATATGCCCCTGTAAAATGCCTGGAGGTAAAAAGCCTGTTGCGTTGAAAGACGGTGGTTGGATTCAAAAGGCTATTAAGAAGCCCGGAGCTTTACGCAAGGAATTAGGAGTCAAGGCAGGGGAAAAGATTCCCGCTAAAAAATTAAATGCGGCGGCTAAAGAATCCGGCAAATTGGGGCAACGTGCACGATTGGCTAAAACCTTGAGGAAATTATCATAATGGCTAAAAAGAAAGTAATACGTAAACATGGCCCATATGTTGGGGGCATCCCATCAATGACGGTGACAAAAAAGAAAGATGATCCATTTTCAGCAATACGCAGACCAACTCGCATAACAGATGCGGATGTACAGGGAGCTACCACAACACAGAAAACTACTAAGGTGGAAGGAACTGCAACTAGAGGGGATGGTATAGCACAGCGGGGGCGCACTAGAGGACGTGTCACTTAATGGCAACTACTAATACAGCTACGTTTATAATGGACTTCACAGAAATTGCTGAAGAAGCATTTGAGCGTGCTGGAAGAGAATTACATTCAGGTTATGATTTAAAAACTGCTAGGAGGTCAATGAATTTATTGACTATTGAGTGGGCCAATCGTGGTATTAACATGTGGACGATTGATGAGGGGTCTATAAATTTAGAAGAAGGGGTAGCTACATACGATCTTCCCGCTGCCACCATTGA
>Ga0098035_1001159_pt1 | contig 12859 bp, 28 predicted proteins | sample 3_EtaG_FD_75046 | JGI IMG/M metagenome (GOLD analysis project Ga0098035, IMG submission 75046) | Marine viral communities from the Subarctic Pacific Ocean - 3_ETSP_OMZ_AT15126 metaG | ecosystem: Environmental > Aquatic > Marine > Oceanic | place: Pacific Ocean | collected 2015-01-07
GAAAGCAGAACCATCAGTTGTAATATCATATGTTCCTGCTTTCATTGTTGCTGCAGCAGTAGCAGATCCAGCAGTAAGACCACCAAAAACATCAGAGTTTCCTGAACCAACTTCCATGTTTGTGCCGCTAACACTATAAGTACTTCCTACGCGAGTTGCTGCTGTCGCGGCTCCATCTACCGTAAGTTGAGTTGATGTGGTTAATCGATGAATTAAATCGGCTTGTGCTGGTTGTGCCAGTGGAGCCGTCATCAATAGCATAATGAAGGGAATCAATCTTTTCATATGATATGAACTGATAATTGATGTGACATAAGTTATTTAGGTATTTTATCTATTTTTGTTGATGGGAAACTTGATGGAATGGGTGTCTAAATAACAAATGCTATAGGATAAATTTATGAATTGTCAAAAAGTAATTAATGTACTTGCTGTTGCGTCTGCTGCTGTATCTCTTGCCGTTGTTGGCACTGCTGGTTACGTGTTCCTTAATAAGGATGCGATTGTAGATGGAGTTAAGGCTCAGGTTATGGAAGCAGTTACTGGATCTCTTGGAAGTGCTTTGGGTGGTGGACTAGGTGGTGGACTTGTTCCCGAATTACCTACTGGTTCTAATGATCTTCCTGATGATCAAGCTTCTGCTGGTGATGGTTTTCCCATTCCTTCTGGTATTCCTTTTTAAGTAAGGCAATGTAGCGACACTTTGCGTGGGAAAGCCTTGAAGAGAGCAACGGGTGGTTGACAATTTGTGTTAGAATAAATATCCGGAGAAGGCAAGGACTTGTTCCCCCTATTCAGTGGTCCCTCACAGGAATACTCCTTCTCCATCATTTTACCCCTAACTGAGACCATGGGGATTGCCTTGGGGTATTAGTCTCTCATCGCCTATAAACTGACACCTAAAGATTGATAAATAATTGTTGAGAATAATTCTTAACAATGAAATTAAGTAAACCTCTAAAACATCTTAGACTATCCCAGATGAAATTCTTCTACTGGGATCTGAAAGATGATCCAAGAGAACCTGAATACTGGGAGTCCTTAAAGGGCTCTTTTTTATGCTATGGACTTTGATGATCAGATAAAAACTCAACATCTATTCATGGAGAATAGAGTTTGTAGAGTATGTGGAGTTGAGAAAAGTCTTTTGGCAGATTTTTATATGTGCCGTAAGGATCCTACTTTGCGTTCATCTTATTCTTATGAGTGTAAGATATGTGCTAGGAAAAGAGTTTTAAATAATTATTACAAAGATACACTGGGCACTTGTATTACCTGCGGAGCTGGTGAGGTAAAGTTGGTTGAGGGTGTATGTAAGAAATGTAAAAGAGTGATGAGGCAGGTGTCTGGACAGACCCTTTTAAATATGGTAGACTACCTTCAAGTTGGCGGAGAAAATGAAGAGAATTTTAAACTGGATTAAGAAATGGTTGGACTTATCACATGATGAACCTTGGAGTAAAGATGATTAAACCTTTTGTTTTATGCGCCTTATTATTGTCCATACTCCCATCCCCAGCTAATGCAGATTATGATGCAACTGCCAATTCTATTCCAGCGCTAGATATTTCTAGAAAGTTGAGGGAGTTTTGCGATGTCTAAACCAGATAAGATAGACACTCAGGGAATGACAGCAGCTGGGGTTGAGAATTCTAGTATGCTTAAGAGAGCTCATTATCCTGATGGGTATCCTCCCATGCCTGTTGTAACAAAGAGGATGCTTCCTAAAAATGAATCATTATATATTGAACTTAAAGAACTTATTGTTGAAACTATTAATGAGGTATTAGATGAAAGAGGAAGATCGTAAGATGAAACCAGGAGAGGAGAATGATATAAAAGTTAAATCATTCAATGGTATTAGTGTTGATTTATTGAGGGGCGCATTGGGATCAGGATATAGGAAGGACTGGACAGAAGAACAAATAAATGAGTGGAAAGATTATGAAAGAGATATTATTAGAAGGAAAAGTTAAAACAGTATGGTCTACTGATCTATTAGGCGAAGTTATTGTCGAATATCATGATAAGGTTACTGCAGGTAACGGTAGAAAGGTAGATTTTCCTGAAGGAAAGGGTGAGGTTTGTTGTCAAATTTCATCCATTTTGTTTGAAAAGTTGCAACAGGCTGGTGTCAACACTCATTATATTAAGTTGGAAACTCCTACTAGAATGCGTTGTAAGAAGGTAGGTATTGTTCCTATTGAAGTTATTGTTAGAAATGTTGCTGCTGGTTCATTGTGTAGAGAAACTTATCTTCGTGAGGGTATACCACTTCATCCTCCTTTGGTTGAGTTTTATTTGAAGGATGATGATAAAGATGATCCACTTCTTACTATTGATAGGATGGAGCGTATGGGATATAATGAAATATTATATTCTCTTCTTATTTCTAATGCACTTAAAGTAAATGATGTATTGAAAGAGATTTTTTCTAATATGGATTTAGATTTAATTGATTTTAAATTAGAGTTTGGGAATGATCGTGAGAATGGTCATTTACTTCTTGCTGACGAATTGAGTCCTGATAGTATGAGATTGTGGAAGAAAGGAACTAGAGAGAGATTTGATAAGGATTTGTTTAGAAAGGAGGAGGGTAACATAGTAAATGCATATTGCTACATATTAAGTGAGTTAAGGAGATTGGATTAGTGGTCAACTCTTGGAGTCTCCTTTATGATGAATTAAATCTACAGAAACTTAGAAAAGAAATGAATTTTACAGTTTATTCTAGGGATGGATGTCCTTATTGCTCAAAGGTGGTTCAGGTTTTGCAGTTATCAGAGTTGAAACATGTAATTTATAAATTAGGTAGAGATTTTGATAGAGAGGGTTTCTATAGTCAGTTTGGTCAAGGATCTACCTTCCCTCAAGTGACATTAGACGGTACGAATTTAGGTGGATGTACTGAAACTGTTAAATATCTTAAAGAAAATAATCTGGTCTGATGAAAGACGATTTCGATTCTGTATATGATATGTTGGAGCATGCTATTGAGCATGCATTTCACGGTAAGATGCAACTTAAGTTTTATGAGTACTTAAAGTATCGTAAGACTAAGAAGGTGGAGATAGATGAATTTATTCAGAGTTCTACTGCTGTTGAGATAAGTGATATTGTATTACAATTGGAAGGATATATTAAAGGAGGGAAAGATTCGGATCATAAACAATTGAGAGAGGCTTATGGGCATATCCCTAAACCTCAAGCTAGAAAAATTAAGAATTACCTATATGGTATTCTTGCAGATGCATGGAAGTATTCACATGATAGGCGGCCTGGCCGCAGGAAGAAAGGGAAGTAGGGCGGCGGCAATCGGGTCGGGGGATTTGATTGTGTAAGTCCGCTTTTTATGTTATAATGTATAAATAGTTATCCCCCGACTAAAAGAATATGGATTGCTCTAAGTTAAATGAGGTGTTTAATATTGATGGGCCAGATTGGATTGAGGATGATGAGGATATTAGTATTTGGGAACGTCAAACCAGAGAGGAGCACTTAAAGAAGGCGAAAGAAAGATATGCGGATGGTGGATTAGAAAGGAGGAGAGCGTATAAGGAGAGAGATGGTGTAAGAGAAAGGATGAGGGAATGGGGTAGAGAATGGGAGATGAAGAATAAAGAGAGGAGAAATGAGAGGAGGAGAGAATTATACGCAGAGAAATACGCAGAGAATAAAGCATATAAAGAAAAGTTACAACAGCGTGCGAGGGAATACTATTGGAACAAGAAAATGGAGTTGAGGAAATCCCTCTAAATAATGAAGATACTGAGATCAACAGAGGGGTTGAACTAGTATTGAGAAATAAAAAAGGGGGGAAGAGAAAGCCTAAAACATTTGAGGTGAATTTTTGTATCTTTAAGAGGGAGATTACTTTATCTCTTGATATTATTAAGCAACCCACTACCTAGGAGAAAATGGAAGACACTACCGTTGTTCTGGCACTATCATCTGTGATAAGTTTTATGTGTTTGTTGGTAGGAGGTTTGATAGGTTGGATAGCCAGAGAGAATCACTATCAGAAGCCAGGTTTTATACATCCAGAGTTTCTTGATGAGCATGGTAATCTATTACCTGATGACATTTTGGCTGTAACTTTTGTAAATGATCCACCAGAAACAGAAGAGGATTGACTTTCTCTAATAAATAAGTTAAAATGATTTGAGATGAGGTAGATGCATGGGTAAGATGATGACCAGTAGTGGAACACTTTCCGAAGGCGAAGAGAGTGATGCCAATTATATGGGTACAGGAAAGAAGAAGCCAGGTAGACCTAAGAAGAGTGCTCCTCCTGAAAGGCTTCCTCCCAATCCTTTTATTCATGAGATTTTGGATCTAGTTAGTAAGCAGAGAAGCGTTACTAAGAAGGTGGAAGTACTTCAAGAACATAGATGTGATGCTCTTGTGTCAGTTCTTATTTGGAATTTTGATGAGACAGTTATATCTTTAGTTCCAGAAGGTGAGGTTCCTTATGAGAGAAATGAGGTTCCAGTAGGTACAGATCACACTTCTCTACGTAAAGAGTGGAAGAATCTTTATCACTTTGTACAAGGAGGGAATAACTCTTTGAGTACTATTAGAAGGGAGACAATGTTTATTCAGGTTCTAGAGGGTTTGCATCCCACTGAGGCTGATCTTCTGTGTCTAGTTAAGGATGGGTTGCTTGCATCCAAGTATAAGATTACTAGAGGTGTTGTTGAGACCGCTTATCCTGACATAGTGTGGGGTGGAAGAGGTGGCTAATGTCTGGGTTTAAAGGAGAGGCTCCAAAGGATAAGAAGGACAAGGAGTTTGCTCTCAATGTAAATTACAATGAGGTTGATAAACTGATTAAGGAATATAAGAGGATAAAAAAGGCGGAGAAGTCGAACCTTAATACAATCCAGAAGCTGGGTGGTAAGAAGACAGAGGCTGATAGGTTAGTGGACGAATATGGTATTGATGCTGAAGCTTTAGAATGAAACTAACACTTGATATATTCAATGACTTAACCAAGGCATTGAGGACTACCAATAAGAAGGGTGAAGAAATTTGGAAGGATGGTGCTGAAGTAAGAATAAATGTTGGAGAGACTTTTGTATCTGATAAGTTCATAAGTATAATCATTACTAATCCTCCCGAGGAAGTATGAACATTGCTATTATGTGCTCAGGAAATGGAAGCAATTTTGAAAATTTATTTCATAATCTTCCTCCCGAAGATGATATTATGGTGATGATTTATAATAAGAAGGGATGTGGGGCAGTTGAACGTGCTAATAGGTTGGGTGTCCCTGCTTGTTATATGGATAATAAAGATGAGTTAAGTATTATGGAATACTTTAGGGAGCTTAAGGTAGAGTTAGTGTGTCTTTGTGGGTGGATGAGAATAATATCTGATGAGTTGTTGAGGTTATACCCTATTATTAATGTCCATCCTTCTCTCCTGCCAAAATATAAGGGACTGAATGTGGTTCAAAGAGCTATGGATGCTGGTGAGGAGTATGCTGGAGCAACCGTTCATTGGGTCAATGAGTATTTGGATGGTGGTGAGATAATAAGACAGGGTAAAGTGAAGATTGATGGCACAGATAGTGTGGAAACCCTAACAGAAAAGATACATATAGTAGAATATAAAATATACTTGGAGGCAATACAAGATGTTAAGCAGCAACTATCGATTAACGTTGGTTGATATATGTGGTAGAATGATATCAGGACTACCAGTTACTCTGGATGAAAGAGTTTGGATGAATAAGTTGTGTGAGAAAAATATGAGTGCCAAGGAACTAGCTGGGGCTCTTACATGCCCAGATTTTGTAGGGGAAGAATTGTAAAGAAATGCGTGGAGTTGAAGACATCCCTTGACATATATATTATAGGATAGTAAAATATCTGTATCGTTCGTTACTCTTTTGAGTAATGCAAGGTAAGCCGACAGCAACGTTATCGTTGACTTATGTTATTTCCCTTACTTACACTCCTATCTGTATCTCCTCCGGACTATACGTTGCTTAATTGCAGCCAATATGACTGGTTAGTAGATGGGGTTAGGACATCAACACTCCTATCAAGATCGGAGAAGTTGGACTTAATTGTTCTTTTAATGGAGAGTACAGAGGAGGGGTGTTTTTAGGGAGAGATACATAAGCGGGAGCCGACTTATTGGAACGGGCTAAAATCCAAACCAGTAGGAGCAAACCAATGGCGAAAGTCACTTATCGTGGTGTCCAGTATGACACTCAAGAAACCAAATCCTGTCAAGTAGTTGAGAAGCCTCTCATCTATCGCGGGATTAGGCACACAGAAGAAAAAGTTGTGTGTGCTAAGTGAGACAGAAAGGGAGCTTTACAGCTCCTTTTTTTTGTAGTAAAATAAAAATAAAGCTGCTATGGAAAAGGATAAATTAAAACTAATCACTAGAAACTTAAGGTTACTTGTTGATGCTTTAGAGAGTGAGGTGTATTCTGATGTGAAGGCATACACTGAAGGGATACAATATCAGGCTCCTTTGGCTGATTATGATGAAGTATATGAGGATGACGATGGGTAGAAATGATTGGAGATATACTGAAGACCGCTTAGAATTGAGAGGTGAATGTCTAAATATACTATTAAAGAGATTTGGAAGCGCTCACATAGACAAGGTGGGTTATTCTACTCAAGACATATATGAATGTGTAGATGTCTGGGTATCTCAAGGCAACAAACAAACTAATGGTTTGGTTGCATTTTTTCTAGGATATTTTGTTAAGGATGAGATCGACAAAGAAGACAGCGAAGTACATCATTAAACACTCTGATTTATTTTCAGAGGGGGAGATGTTATATGCAAAGAGAGTGCTGCATCAAAAAAAAGTAATGAAGTTATTGAGGAAAATACAAAATGGATCAAGTAAAACTGATATCAGTGACCCCTGACGCTGAGAGGCTGATGGCGAAAATAGCGAGGGTTTCGAATCCGGCAAATCAAGATAATCCTAATGTATCAGGACTTCTGAAGTATTGTATTGAACATGGACACTGGAGTGTCTTTGAGCAAGCCTTTATGACTGTGGAAATTAATACCACCAGAGGTTTGGCTGCTCAGATACTTAGACACAGGTCCTTTACCTTTCAAGAGTTTTCTCAGAGATATGCTGACACTAATCTGTTAGAGGAAATTATACCTCTTCCTGAACTTAGGAGACAGGACACAAAGAATAGGCAGAACTCAACTGATGATGTTGATCCCTACATTGTTCAAAAGTATAGTATCTTAATGGAAGATCACTTTAGACATTCTATGGATCTTTATAATCAAATGTTGGCTGATGGTATTGCCAAGGAGTGTGCTAGGTTTGTCCTTCCCCTTGCCACTCCCACCAGGATCTACATGACAGGCTCTGTAAGGTCTTGGATACATTATATCAATCTAAGGTCTGCACATGGGACACAGAAGGAGCACATGGATGTTGCAGAGCTTTGTAGATGTATCTTCCTGTGTGAATTCCCATTAGTCGGTGAGGCATTAGATTGGGCAAGGATGATGTCTTGTCCAGACTGTGATGACGCTCCCTCTGTTACCATAAACTAAATAAAACTATACATTGAGGATTGAAATGCCAACTTATCCATTAATTAATAAGAATACTGGAGAGAAACAAGAACTCTCTATGACTATGAAAGATTATGATATATGGAGAAAAGAGAACCCTGATTGGGATAAGGATTGGTCGGCAGGTTGTGCTGGGGTAGGAGAAGTGGGTCATTGGTCTGATAAGATGAGCCGGACACATCCTGGATGGAATGATGTTTTACGTAAGGCATCCAAGGCTCCTGGATCTCAAGTCAGACCTTTATAGGAAATTTAACTTTTAATTCCAAAATCGGGCCGAAAAAATCCCAGGAAATTTTTTGACCCTATTACCTTTTTACATTCTCTATGTCAAGAAAAAAATCAGCAGGTATCAGTACAAATCCCGTCCCCAGTGGGATGAGCAGTAGGACAATGAAAAGAAAGAAACCGGTAAATTCTGATTACCTTAAGGATATAACTCCCCTTACAGATAATCAACAAAGATATTTTGATAGTTATAAAGAAGATAAAAATGTTGTAGCCTATGGCGTGGCTGGAACAGGTAAAACATTCATCGCTCTCTACAACGCTCTTCAAGATGTCTTGGATCCGAAATCTCCATATGAAAAGATATATGTTGTTAGGTCTCTTGTTAGTACCAGGGAAATTGGCTTTCTTCCTGGTGATCATGAAGACAAGTCTTCACTTTATCAGATCCCTTACAAACATATGGTGAAGTATATGTTCTCCATGCCTGATGAAGCTTCATTTAATATGCTTTATGCAAACCTAAAGGCACAGGGAACTATTGACTTCTGGAGTACTTCTTTTATCAGAGGTACAACCTTTGATAATACTATTGTTTTGGTTGATGAATTTCAAAACTTGAATTTTCATGAGCTTGATAGTATAATTACAAGGGTAGGAGAGAACTCTAAGATTATGTTTTGTGGTGATGCAACTCAAACTGATTTGGTTAAACAGAACGAAAAGAATGGCATCTTTGAATTTATGAGAGTTTTACAAAACATGCCATCCTTTGATATAATAGAGTTTAATGTAAATGATATCTGTAGAAGTGGTTTAGTTAAGGAGTATATTATTGCAAAACTTGAACTTGGAATGGAGTTGTAATGTTTAATCATGTTGAATTGAATCTTTGTCCTTTGGAGAGAGAAAATATAGATGGTGCAAGATACTATAAGATTCCTGATTTTGAGGAGTATGTTAAACTAGTATCCATCACTTCCATTATTAGTCACATCAATCGTGAGTTTTTTGATAATTGGAGAAAGAGAGTAGGTGTAGCTGAGGCTGATAAGATTACCAGACAGGCTACAAGTAGGGGAACAGATATGCATACCCTATGTGAATGTCACTTGATGAATAGAGATCTTCCTCCAGTTCAACCTTTGTCTGAGTATCTTTTTAAGCAAGCTAAACCACAATTAAGTCAAATAGATAATATACATGCTATTGAAGGTCCTCTTTATAGTCGTTACTTAGGAGTGGCTGGAACTGTTGACTGTATTGGGGAATATAATGGAGAACTTGCAATCATAGATTTCAAGACTTCTAAGAAACCTAAGAAACGTGAATGGATTGATGGTTATTTTGTGCAATGTGCAGCTTATGCTTGTATGTTACATGAAATGAAGGACATTCAAGTTAAAAAGTTTGTGATTATTATGTCTTGTGAAAATGGAGAAGTGGAGGTCTATGAAGAATATGATAAAAAAAGGTATATCAAATTACTCGATGAGTATATTAGAAAGTATATTAACGATAAACTCAAAGAATATGCAACAACCTGAAGAAAAAGATCTCAATAAGATGATTGAGAATAAGTTTTATTGTTCTAAGAAGTTTGCTGTAGAGATTGAGGATATTGTTAAGAATAATAATATGAGTTACATTGATTCTATTGTTTTCTTTTGTGAGAAAAACAGTTTAGATGTGGAAGTGATTCCTAAGTTAATGTCTAAACCTTTAAAGGAGAAGCTTAAAGCAGAGGCTATGGAATTAAACTTTCTTAAGAAGACTAGCTACGCTAAGCTTCCTGTATGAAAGTGACCCCATTCGACGCTTATAAATCTTATCTTGGTATTAAAAATCACTTCACTCAAAAGAAGTATGATTATGTAAAGTATTGCGGCAAGAGTAAGGCATCTCTTCAATCTTTTTATAAGAGGCGGGATCGTATGTGGTTTGAGAAGTTGAGTAGGCAGAAGAGTGATGAGGAAGTTATAGATTTCTTTGTGGCAAACTTTGTTACTTCCACAGATCCATCTACAATGTGGATTGGTGAGATAATAAAGAGTGGTGACAGAAATTATACAGAGTGGCAGAAAAGAAATCAATCACTATCTTATATCTTTAAGGAAGAGATGTCTGTATTTGATGGTGAAGATTTTAATAGTATGATTAAGTGTAGTAAGGGTAAACATCCTCCTTTATTGAAACATTATTTGAATGGAAGTATATGTATTGAGAGTATGGTAATCCTTAATAAGATACTTAATTTTAGCTCAGAATATGATAGAATATTGGAAGATCCTGTATGGGAAACCCTCTCTTTGAAATTGAAAAAGTATGAATCCTTCATAAATATCAGTGTGAGTAAGTATAGGGAATTGTTGAAGAATGTCATTCTTTGAGAGTGAAATGGTTCGTAAAAATCTTCAAGATATTGAAGATTTACAAGATGAAGTTTTTGGTAATGTGATTCAGTTTCAATCGGCATCAAGAGCTGAGCAGTTGGATCATATTGAGTCATTAGAGGAGTTGCTTAATAAGCAGCAAGTTTTATACTTTAGGCTCCAGCATAGTGAAGATCCACATGCAAAGCGAATGCTTGAGAAAATCAAGGAAGGTGCTATTGAGTTCGGATTCGCAAAGGATACGGACATAGGTTATGTTTTCAGAAATATGATGGAGATGGTTTCGAAGATGAGAGAGCACCTTGCACCTGGTTGACAACCCCTTAACTTTTTATTATAATAATATGAGGGCGAAAATCCCTCCAACAAGCCAAATACACTTAATACGGAGTAAATACGTATGTCGTTCAGCGATTTAAAAAAGAAATCTTCCTTGGGGGACTTGACAAGCAAGCTAGTCAAGGAAGTAGAAAAAACCAATCCTCAATCTAATGTGGATGATCGATTTTGGAAACCAGAGGTTGACAAAGTTGGTAATGGATATGCAGTCCTTCGTTTTTTACCTGCACCAGAGGGAGAAGACATTCCTTGGGCTAAAATGTTTAGTCACGCATTTCAAGGACCAGGAGGTTGGTATATTGAAAACTCTTTGACCACTCTTCAAAAGCCTGATCCTCTTGGGGAATATAACAGGGAACTTTGGAACTCTGGAACAGAAGAGGCAAAAGATCAGGTTAGAAAGCAAAAGCGTAAGCTGTCTTTTTATACAAATGTTTATGTTGTTAAGGATCCAACCAATCCTGAAAATGAAGGTAAAGTTTTCCTTTATAAGTTTGGTAAGAAGATCTTTGATAAGATCATGGACGTAATGCAACCAGAGTTTGAGGATGAAGAAGCTATTAATCCATTCGATTTTTGGCAAGGAGCTAATTTTAAGCTTAAGATTGTTAGAAAGGATGGTTATTGGAACTATGATAAGTCTGAGTTTGATAATCCCTCTCCTTTATCAGAAACAGATGAGGAGTTGGAATCCATTTGGAATAAGAGCTACTCTTTGACAGCAATCACAGCTCCAGATCAGTTTAAGGATTATGAAACCCTTAAGAAGCGTTTGAATATGGTTCTGGGGAGGAATAAGAGACCTGTTATTGATGAACCTGAGGCACAGACTGTCCACCAACGGAGTGTCAGTGAGGAAGAGGTTCTTAAGAAGCTTGAAGCATCTTATAAGGAAAGCAAAGCAGTTCCTGAAGAGACCACTACTACTGATGATTTCAACAAAGCCATTTCATCTGATGAGGATGATGATACCTTGGACTACTTTGCTAAACTAGCAGATTCCTGAGGGAAAATCAACTTTTAGTTTGAGGATCGGGGCGATAAAAACGCCCCCATTTTTTTGCTGCAAAACCTCTTTTAGGTATTTTTACCTATTAGTTGTATAATCTAATTTTTTCCCCTTTCACAATATTGGAATTAACGTATTGAGAAGAACCTTTTTTGTAAGGCATTATTTTTTCTAAGTCCGTTATTATTAGACCAACATATCGATCTTTCAAAATAAAGATATTTCTTCTATTATCTTGTTTTCTTGTTTCGTAGGTATAATTGGATATTTCATCAACTATGTTTGTAGCAATATTTTCTGTTTTCCGTCCTTCGTCATAATAAGTTATAGTGTAGTTTTTGGGGACTTCGAACCCTTTTGATACTATAGTCCTTCCTAGGCTATTTTGTAGTAATTGGGTTTCATAGTGATGGGTAGAAAATATTTTTTCTTCTGTTTGGTACTTCTTGTGTAGATATTTGTTAAAAGCATCTTCTGTTAGAGGCCACTCAGTTTCAATATTCATGATATTATTTGAAAGAAGTATTAACCAGTCAAGATATGGAGTACCATACATTTTCTTCGCTACATTGTCTGGCCTATCATCACCAATAACTTTGTATTTGGTGAAATATGTTAATTCGTTGAGAATATCTTCTCTTATCTTTCCTCTCTTAAAGAGGTTTTTTACTAATATTGTGTCCGATATATTTTTGGCAGTCGCAATACGACTGACATACTCAAAGTTTGGAATATTGTTGAAGTAAGGTTTTGACATTTTTTATCCGTATCCCATGTGTTGAGGGCTTAGTTTATATTCATCCGCATAGATGGGACTGAGTTCATTGAATGACATAGTTACTTTATACTGTGTCATTGAACCCCCATCTCTATATGTAGCATAAGATCCACCAGGAGTATAATCGACATTGAATGCAGTCAGAGCACAGGTTTTAAATGTGTCCATATATGGATGTTGACGGCCATCACCATCATTATCCTCTTCAGCTCTAATATTATAGATGTATTTTAATTTGAATACTCTAGGAGATAGGAGGAATAGATTAGAAGTGGATCTTTGAGGAGCCATATTTCTTTTAAAAGCTCTTATGATTTTTCTAATTATTTTTGCTTCATCTTCTTCTCTTGGAGTAAATGTGAAATTGAAGTTGAATGTACGTAATCTAGGTCCATTGAATAATAGTTCCATATTAGGATTGAGGACTTGACCAGTTTGTCTTCCCATAATATTTTTACCTATTGCTTGACCAGCAAAGTGAGCAATAATTCCTGGTTTTGTTGCAGGATCCGTCATTACAGCGTCGACTTGTTTTGC
>Ga0098035_1001161_pt1 | contig 12827 bp, 18 predicted proteins | sample 3_EtaG_FD_75046 | JGI IMG/M metagenome (GOLD analysis project Ga0098035, IMG submission 75046) | Marine viral communities from the Subarctic Pacific Ocean - 3_ETSP_OMZ_AT15126 metaG | ecosystem: Environmental > Aquatic > Marine > Oceanic | place: Pacific Ocean | collected 2015-01-07
ATCATGTTTAAACCTGCTACGTAATACACAACATCAGTATGTACCTGTATTGTCTGACTATAATTATTCTGTCCATGTGTACCATGATCATAGCCGCCTAGGGCGTAACCCTTATCCTGACCAATAGTATTATTTGTCTCAGTATTTCCTGGAGAGGATGCACTTCCATTAATATTTGCCTGTCTTAATACCTGTCCATTTCCAGGACTGCCACTCGGGCCTACTGTCACAGACTGCGTAGAATATGACTGCTTATCTATCCTTCTTCCAGTATCTGTACTGCTAACGTGATATCCCCACCAGTATCCATGTCCTGCCTTCGTTGACTGTCCCTTTGTGTGATATGCGTAGCTCGATAAAGCTGATGTCCAACTGCCCCCTGACCATGTCTCAGTGGCATACACTAACATTCTGTACGCTGCTGCAGACTGACATATTCCTCTTTCATCATCAAAAATCTGGCCGCCATATGCCACTGTAAAACCACTAGTGCCTACAGTGCCTGCAGCAGCCATTGTCTCTGTCCAATAATCAAACTTATCGGTGTTTGCGCTGGCAGCACCAGTTGGGTATGCTGCGTGTTCTGGCCATGATGGCGATACAAAATCTGTTCTAGTTGTTTTCATATCCATTCCAGAGTCTGCTGCACACGTCGTATCCGTACTAAATCTCATATAATTTGCAACTACGGATGTTGTGGATGCCGTATTGTGTAAGCCCCAGGCATATGCTGTAGTGGGACTACAGGCACCATCAATATAATTACCAGCAATAGTCATTATATTTCCCCTGTTAACCATAGTCTCTGTAGCATAATTTGCCATATTGACAGTATTCCATGCAGCACTATTCTTATAACCTCCCATTACGTAGCCACGTGAGAATATTCTCTTATACATATATGCTGTTTGAGGGCCTATTACCGACCTTGATTCGGCGAATGGGTATCTAGCCATGTGACATTTCCTTTTCCATAATACGTTTTATATAATTATAACAGTCAACACATATATGGAACTTCCGTGTTCTATTTTTTTTAGGTGGCGTGCCGATAGGTGGGCTGAATAGTAATGCACCATACTCTTTTAATTCCTTTTTACATACATCACACTTTGGTGATAGTGACATCTAAAATACTCCTTATATCTTCCTCAGAAACATTACTAGAAATTACTGGCTTCTCTAGATCTTCTAATAACACGAAATTAATTTTTCTTCCATTCTTTTTCTTATCTAAATATAACACATCCATAACTCTATCAGCATTAATATCTAATTTTGGAAGATTATGCTCTGATATTTTATGTACGCAGTACTCTAGCATGTCTTTTGATAGAAGACCTTTTATGTGTGATAGATGAAGCTCACACAACATACCATATCCCACAGCGTCACCATGCCTCAAATTATGTACTAGTTCTAGAGCATGTCCAATTGTGTGACCAAAATTTAAGAATCTTCTATTGGCAAAATCATAAGGATCATCTTCAACGAATTTTAACTTTATCTTCAAACACTTTAATATTAAATCTTTTTTATCACCATCAAAATCTAAGAGTGATGAATCATATATGAATCCATACTTCATTACCTCAAACATAGAAGAAGCTAACACATCCTCTGGAACACTGTCTAGAAACTTAGTGTCTATTATGACTGAGTTTGGATTAGAAAACATACCTACTCCATTCTTAATATTGCCAAAGTTGATACCAGTCTTACCTCCCACAGAAGAGTCGACCATAGACAGTAATGTAGTAGGAACCATTATATGTCTTATCCCTCTCATAAATGTTCCTGATAAGTATCCAAAGAAATCTCCCATAGTACCACCGCCTATAGAGCACACTGTACTATATCTGTCTAATTTCATATCAAATAACTTGTTGTAGTAAACTCCTAAATTTTTTATTGTCTTTAACTCTTCACCATCAGAAACATATTCGATATTACCGTTCAATCCTAAATCTTTATCAATAAGTGGGAATGAGCAAGATATAAAATAATTTGATACTCGTTTTAATACACCAAGAATATCATAACCAATTAAAATTGGATAATCAGCACTCAAAATAACATTATCAAATTCTTTATAATATTTTTTTCTTTCTTCCCATAACTCATTTACCTCTTTAAATTTCTTATCAGCTAAAATAATCCTATCTTTTATCCTCTCACTGATTACAGCTAAATCACAATCTACAAAAAACGTATAATTATCATGAAAAATCTTTCTATTCTTCTTAGATAAAATAGAACCACCTCCTGTTGCAATTACTGTATTTTTTCTCTTTGAAGCGATAGAAATAACTTTTTCCTCTAGCTGTCTAAACCACTTTTCTTTCTCATCAAATAAATTTCTAAATTCTGACGGATTAACCTTGATCAATTTTTGAAACTCTCTATCAGTATCTAAGAATGAAAAACCTAATGACTTAGCTAAGCGCTTTCCAACTATTGTTTTTCCACTACACGGCATACCTACAAGAAAAATTACCATACAGCTGTCTTCTTCATGTGATCTTTAAGTTGTTTCATAGAATCACCACCAAACTTTTCTAATAAAAAATCTAAAATAACAAAATTGACCATTCCTTCAGCAATCACTGAAGCTGCATACACTACAGAAATATCAGATCTCTCTTTAAATGCAGAAACTTTTTTATTTGTTTCTATATCAATAGATGCCATTGGTTTCATAAGTGTGCTTAATGGCTTCATCACACCACGAACTACTAACGGCTGTGTGTTTGTCATTCCACCTTCTATTCCACCTGCATTATTTGTCGTTCTTTTTCCATTCTCTAAGATTTCATCATGTACATCACTTCCAAAACGATATGCCATCCCAAAACCTATTCCTATTTCTACACCCTTAATACCATTAATAGAAGAAACAGCTTTAGCTAGTTCAGCATTAATTTTTCTGTCCCAATGTGTATATGATCCAAGACCATAAGGCAAGTTCTCAATTATAATCTCAAATCTTCCACCTACAGTATCTTTTTTCTTCTTTGCATCAATCACATAACGTAATTCATCCTCTGCAACACTATCTATATTCACACCAATATCTACTAAAGCTTTTCTACATATTGATGTGAGTGCAACTCTCATTGCTGTCTCCCTAGCAGAAGCTCTTTCACTAACATCTCTGACGTCATTGAATCCAAACTTATTAATTCCAGCTAAATCAGCATGACCTGGTCTGGGAACTGTTACTTTCTCTACGTTTCTATTATCTACATTTTTTATTATCAAGCCTATTGGCGCTCCAATTGTTTTTCCATTTCTCACACCTCCATATATCTCAACAGTATCATTTTCAAGCTTCATCCTTGAACTTCTTCCAGGGCCTTGTTGCCTCCGATGAAGTTGTTCATTAATATAATTTTCATTAATAGCAACACCAGCAGGAATACCGTCTATTATACCAAGCAATCCCTTTCCGTGTGATTCTCCAGATGTTAAAAATCTAAGTCGTCGCATGAAATTTCCAAAATTCTGGCCAGCTTTTATTAACACACTCAGGATAGAGAATATTCACATTCAATCTATTGTTCTTCTTTGCTTTTAATGCTAATGCTTGAACAACCCTGTGATCAGTGGATGAAACTACTGTCTTATTTATTTGTACTTCCATCTCTTCCAGTCTATTTGACTCATGATTGACTAATTGAGGCCATAATTCTTTTCCTTCTAATTGTGTCATTAGATTAAAAGCTCTTGCGAAACAATAATCTTCTGCAGTAGTAATTTCAAAATCATTAATATGACCTAAGAAATAACTTGCCTGATTCTTTATTGTTTCATCTATAACAATCTTAATTCTATCTCCCGTGTGGTACCAAAGATGTAACGCCGCCCTTGTGAGATTTATTTTCTTATTAGCATTTGTTCCCTCTGGATGGTACAAATTCATATCTTTTCTAACTAACATTGCAGCACTCACCCACTGTGAAGTTCCATAATCTAATTCTATTAATTTTTCTATCGGCCAATTTACTATATCACTATCATTACAAATCTCTCGCTTTCTTAGCATAGGGCCCATAATAAAATGCTTGTCTATATTATTGTGCCAACAATAGAATTTTAAAAATCTTAATAGTGTAGCTGATTCCCCAACGTGAACATACTCACCAGTATTCCAATATTTTACTGCATTGACAGCTACTTTTAAATCATTACTCAGCTTTTTCTTATCTAAAAAATCTATAACTTGATTATTATTTTCTTTTAGTGACAGAAGACATAATCTAATATACCATGACTTATCTAATGGTAAATATTTTATTTTGCTATCTTCCATATATCATTACTCTTATCTGCTATTGTTTTAAATTCTTCTACTGTAATTGCCTGATCCGAATCTGTGATAGATTTTTTAGGATTTTGATGTACTTCAACAATTAACCCATCACAGCCAGCACCTATGCCCGCAAGAGCATGTGACTGAACATAATCTCTGTGTCCTGCTGAATGACTTGGATCAACAACTATTTTCATATCACTATTTTTCTTTATTGCAGAAATAATACTCACATCTAATGTCGTCCTAACATGAGTATTAAATGTTCTTATTCCACGTTCACACAGAATAACTTCCTTGCAGCCTCCCTCTAAAAGATAATCTGATGCATAAATAAACTCATCTATCGTTGCGGCCATTCCTCTCTTTAGCAATACAGGTTTTCCAAATTTTCCAATAGATTTAAGCAAACTAAAATTTTGCATATTCCTTGTTCCAATCTGAAAAATATCAATAACGTCAACTATCTTCTCTGCTGACTCTAGATCGAGTGCCTCACTAACAATTGGTAATCCAACCTCTTTCTTCGCTTCCATCAGTATTGGTATTCCGCTATCACCAATACCCTGAAATGAGTAAGGACTAGTTCTCGGCTTATAAATTCCGCCCCTTATATGTGTTGCCCCTACTACCTTAAGATCTATGCATAACCTAATAAATGATTCATCTTCCACTGAGCATGGACCAGCGATGAGCATGAGTTTTTTATTCTCTTCTATGTAATCTCCCAACCGTTCTTATTCATACACTTCCATCCTACAGGGGATAAACCCACATATGATAACTCTGCAAAATAACCTCCTGATCCGGATATCCGTATTGATTTCTGTTGAAGAAGTGGATCACTCATTGGCGTCACAGAATAAAACTCTGCTGTAATATCAGTGTGTAGTGCAGTAACCTCACTCATAAATGTATCAACTCCTGATGAATCAAGAGGATCATTATTTAGTGTATCTAATTTTGTCTGTATATCTGATTCGTATAAATCCATTTCTATCTCGCTGCGGCTGGAGCACCCGAAGAGCCTCCATTGCCTGTTCCATCAGTACTATTTTGTCCACTCGGTCCATTATCATAACCAATCATGTCCAGTGACGTCTCCCTTGTAACAGTGTGACTGCTATAATTTATCTTAAATGCAAATATATTCTGTGAGTGGCCGCCTAAGCCTGAGTAGTCCCATGTATCAAAGCCTCCGAGTATTCTTCCGTGATTGTGCCCGGCTACATTATTTGTCTCACCCTGATAGTACGCTCCGCTACTCCAACCTCCTGTGCTATCAAACCAACCTGTGGGATAAGTGGAAACTGTAACTGTATTAGCTGTAGCGTAATAAACTTGCTGCATTTTTCTGCCATGAGTATTATTATTTCCGCCTATAAAATATCCAAAACCTTCCTTTGTATTTAATCCCCAATTCTGTCCTGGTCCTGCCCATCCTGACCCTTGCGTTCCAGTATTACCAGACCACGTATCTGTTGAGAATGTCAATATTCTATTGTTGGTTGAATTATTCTGTATTCCATAGAGATCACTTGCTATTGCGCCATAGCCTGCAGCATTGCCACCGGGGCATGACGCCATTGTGCCTGAACTGGTCATAGTCTCTGTCGTATAATCTAACTTATCTGTCGTTGCTGATCCACCGCCGGTAAGATAAGCTGCCGCTTCAGCATTCATTGAGTCACTATTTCTTCTGTTTACTGTCATATTATGAGCAGTATCAACACCCCACGTCTCAGTTGCAAACTTTATATGTTCTGTTGTTGCAACTGATGCACCCCAAGTATTAGATACACCAAATGCATATCCATTATTAGGTGACTCCGCACCACAGATATACGCACCAGTGTTCGTCATAACATTAGTTCCTAAGTTCGCATTCGTATCTGTTGAATTATAAAATCTATTTACGGCATTCCTATGATGAGATGCTCTGTATCCCGACATGATATAGCCTTTCGTAAAAACATTTCTGTACTTATACAATGCAGCATGTGAGTAGAGTCGATGAATATCTTCTGTCTTTGCGAAGTGAAGTGCCATCTTATCTTCCTACTCTGCTTCGCCTACTGAATATTCTATGTAACTTCCAGAAGAAAAATCATATATCCAACCCGTACTGCACCAATAGCTTCCACTCGCATATGACGCATGTACTGATGTTATTGGATAGGGCTCCTCGTTTGGATCATCACCAAAACCACGATCATAAGAAGATATTGCTAATGGATCTAAGGCACTAGCGCTAGCTGCGACCTCTAATACTGACGCCTCATGTATACTCTGTGATGTATAATTCACGAGTCTTCCCATTATTGTTTTCATATCATCAAATATAGCCATTACTAAACTCCTATTTTATATAAATATTACGTACTATTTAATTGTTCCCTTACAAAAGCCTTAATATTATCAAGACCAATTGTCTTTGCTGCATGCTTCATAGCGGGTCTTGCCTGCCAATTACATATAGATGCAAGTGCCTGATAAACGAACATTGATACTCCATCCACTGTCCTATTTCCATTTGACTTGCCCTCCTCTAAAAATACTGACCTATGATAATTTAAATCGTATAGTATATGTTTTTCATAAATATTAGAACTCAACAAAGGTGATTCATGTGTGAGAGGTGTGCAATTTATTATTATCGCTGGATCATTCTGTTCTTCAACTAAGCGTTGGAACTTTTCTTTATCCCTGTTCACAACCTCTATATTTCCAGAAAGACACTTCTGAATCGTCTTTGATACATCACCGTCTCCAAACAAAAGAAATTTATGTGCCCTTGGATCAATATACTCATCATACAATGTCATCAAAAATGCACCCCAGTCTGTATTCCTACCAATCCATCCGTCCCATTCATGTATCAAACAATTAACATTTGGAAATATAGATTCAAATCTTACAGTAAATTTTGTCACGGACTTCTTATACGGCATTGTCACATTAACACCCCTATACTCTTCTATTGCTGCCTCAATATCTTCCTCATTATCAACACTGATTGCATCATAGCTAAAGCCTTCCGCTGTATCCCATTCTAATTTTTTATACATCCAATTGAATAAATGAGGACTCATACTATTTGAAACATTCTTTCCAATAACTGCAAATCTATTATTCATACAATAATCCCCACAAGTAATATAAGAACTGCCCAAGATCCCAACACAATAGCATAATCCTTAATTGGTGTGCCAAAGTATACTTTTCCAACTGCTGTGCACTTGTGTGTTGGCGACACTAAATATCCAGCATACTCAACAGCAAATAACATTGTAAAATACTCTAAGCCATACAACTGTGTCAATAAAACTGTAATACCAATAAATTTTCCAGATGAACCAAGTGCAACTGATGCTAAAAATCCTACTACTGCAGCGACATATACGTTTGGAAATCCTAAGACATAATCATATAACACTTGTTTGTATGTCCCAATAAAATTTGATAAAGCGATAATCACTGCTACTGTTACAAGTAATTTTATGTTTATGTATGATAACCAGTCTAATCTTGCAACAGGAGATAAACTTTTTCTTGAGCTATCAAATTGAATATCTGATCCATCTATCTTAAAAATAATATAGTATGCTATATAACAAATTGAAACTAATAGCAGAGGAAAAGTATATCTTAATACTTCAAAATAAGACAATCCTAATATTGCAATAGGAAGAATAATTGTCTTTTCTAATGGGCTCCATAAGTAATAGTGATGTGTTGCTAGATAACCAATAATTCCAAACTTTGATCTGGATTCTTTTTTTCTAGATGCTATTGTATCTAAGAGTCCCGCGGAGACTGCTACTCTCCCAGGTATTGGAAGTATGCCACCAAACAATGATAAGATTGCAACAATAGCTTTCTTATTTTTTAAGTGTTTATTAATCCAATTAAAAGCTTGATTTAAATATCCCTTATCTTTAACAAATCCAGAAACGAACATTATTACAAGCAAATAAAATAAGTACCACTGATTATTTAAAAATAATTCAATCATGATCTTACAATCCATTTTATATCTACACCAAGAAATATAAAATCAAAGTTAAAATCTTCATCAGTATCTATTTCAAAGAATGGTATAATTTTTATGCCTCTCTTTTGAAATAATTCATGACCAATAAATATTTGTGTATGTGAATGCTTAAACTCTTCAGTTTTATATGTATATTGAAAATGAGGTTCAAATGTTAAATATGTTCCTCCTCTGATCCCAAATTGTGGCCTGTATCTAAAGATGTTATCTTTCTGTTGTTGCCTACGTCTGTGTTCGAATCTAGAATTATACCATAAATTCTTCAACTTAAAATGTTTCCACTGAAATCTATACCAATCTTCTGATGCTGTTCCCTTATCAACGCGACGATACTCTATTCTATATGGGCTATCAAAAAAATCATGTCTAATAATAGTTTGTGTATACTGATTAAATGTAGAAGATAGATATGGATACCATCTGTGTCCTATTGTTGTATTTTGACTATCATACTTTATGAATATATTTGTTTGAAATCTATCAAAATCATCTCCCCTAGAGGCAAATAGAACTGATAGGAATATTAAGAAACTAATTAATGATCTCACTTATACGCTCCTTCTATCATTTTTTTCTAACAAAAATATTCCAAGTCCATTCCAATAATCTTGTGGATCTTCACCTGTAGTATAAATCTGCTTATCAAATGAAACTAACAAATTTAAATCATCGATAGCATCAAAAATTCCACCCTGTTCCCAGTTCCAATCATCAATAATCAAAATAAATTTATCTGAGAAGTCGTTATAAAAATTTGTCAGCATCTGATACTGATCTCTATACTTATGTTCACCATCATAGAATAAGACATCTATGTTGGTCTTTAATTGTTTGAGATCAAAATCCCAATAATTTGCATCATAAGCGGACACATCATTTGTACCCTTAAATTTTTTTACATTCTTTAAGAATTCCTCTTTCGGATCACCCCTTGTAACACTCTCATCCCACTCAGTCCACATATCAGATCTAAATGGTTTTAATACAGGACTACTCCAATTATCTACTCCTACAGCATTAAGTGTATTTCCATAAATTGCAGAACAAAATGTCGCACCTCGATAAACACCCAACTCAAGATAACATATATTTTTAATTGTGCAAATATTATTTAAAAAACACCTCACCTTATTGCTAGTAAGTCCTGGAATATTATAGACTGTTTCAGGAATCTTAGACACCTCATAGTAAGAGTGTTCTAGCGACTCCTTTATGTGTGCCTCTAAATCAATCATTATATTTTTTTCTTTTGGACTCGGCAACACGATCACAATAATTACAATCCCAACAATTAAATTTACAATTCTTAATAAATTTTCTCCAACCATTCAATTCATCAACAGGAACTCCATCTAGATGAGCTATAGTTCTTAACTTCAAATTTTGATTATTCTTATTATATGATGATTCTAATGGAGTTAATAATTCTTCACCCTTTGCATAATTCATTATTATATCAAATGTCTCTTCTAACCTACCAATATTATCTCTTCCGTGCATCTTAAAAATATCAACATACTCTAACAGTTCATCATACTCTTTTCTAAATGGAGGAATAGTTGCTACCTTAAAGAAAAATGCTGGATCTTCTTTTTCCCACTTATACACACACGTCACTTTAGAAATTTCATGTCTGAAGTATGGCGTTTCGTGTTCCTGCCGCAGATTATTATATGAATAGTGCTCATCCATAACAGGGCATCTTCCCAAACATCCTTCATTTGTTAGCAGTGCTATCTTAACATATCTACCGTGCTTATCTTCAATATACTTTTGTGCCCTACGAATATTTGAGAGTTCATCAGAATCTCTCATAAGAATTCTATCTAAATTAATGTAATCAAAACCCTGCTCTGCATTATAAACATAATCTTGAGCCGTTGCCACTTTTCTCAAAATAGTATTTTTTATTTCCATCTCTGGAAACAGATCCTTCAGTCCCATCGCAACCCAGTGACCGTGAGGTATTGTCATACTCCTCAGTCCTTGATCATACAACGGTTTTAAATTTTCACAAAACATTTGATAATTGTCCCATGAAGGAGACACATTAACATTATTAAATGTTGCACTAATTCTTATACCAGTCTGCTCCTGAATTGACATCGCATTTTCAAATACTGTTTTCCTATCAGACTTCTGAATGATTGCTCCCATTGCATCTTGTGTGAATGGTGGGACCCTACAAGTGAAATAGATATCATAAATCCAATCCTTGTACTCAGTAACAAATGGAATAAATGTCCCATTAAACTGATCTTCTGTTAATATTGGATTTAATGGAAGAGAAAAAATATTTTTTTTCATTTATCCCTCCCCGTGCATTCCCTCATCATCTAAAACCGAATCGTGTAATTCCCTCATAGGATCAAACATAACAAGCTCATTCATCGTTGTTGCAGCATCAATAGCTTTAAGATTTTCCTGTAGCTCATCATACAGATCTTTTGTTAGCTCATACTTATCACTATTATTATGCTCCCATTCTAATTCAGAATAAGCTGACTTGAGTTCTAAAAACTTTTTATCAAATCTTAATTTATATTTTTTCTTCTTTATCTCTTTTGTTAAAAGAATAGAATTTTTAATCTCTTCTTCTGTAGCATAAACTCTATCTTTTGTCTTAAATACTATCTGTGCATTTGGCAGGGATAATGTCTCTTCCTCTTTCATCTTATACGATGCTCCAGTATTTGAATACCAAAGATATGCTCTTGCTGCCCCTTCTGTTATAAATGTTACTTTATAGCGCTCTATATCAAGCAAATGAAGAAAATCATCTGGTATCATTCCTGTGTTATATTTGTCACATACACCAAACTGTTTTACACCTGATGGAGGTTTTGGATCAGTATCAGGAATCTGATATAAAATATACTTCATAGATCACCTACTTTAATTTTTTTATAGAATCTGAAAAAAGAAGATTATCAAACTCTGTTTTTATTGGTAATTCTTTTATCTCTTCATCTTTATCAGGTCCCTCACTTAATAGATCTGTGTTAGGATTTGCATCACCCAGAACTTTTCTCTCTATATTCTGCATTCCTAACTTAAGCTTAGTATTATAATCTACAGCTGCAGCAAGACACTGTATTTGTTCTTCCTCAGGCATAGATATAATTGCATCCATATTACCGGTTCCAACAACACCAGTTGTAAGCATATCAAGCGCCGCCTGTTTTGATAAACGTTTCACCCAATAATCTCTCTCATCAGTATCTATTATTTCCTGTATGTTATCTAAGTCCACAAACTCAGATGCAACCTCTAACATCTTTAAAAGTGGTTCCATCTCCTTATCACAATGTACTAGTGCATGCTCTGCACCTTTAAGACTAATTATCTTCTCTTCGAGTTTTATCTTTAATAACTCCTTTTTTGGACCGTCAGGCTTCTTTTCAATACGTTCTTCTAAGATTTTTATTTCTTGTTCAGCCTTTCGTCTATTAAATACAGTAGTCCTCTTAGACTCATTTCGAGTTTTTAACTCTAAAAATAACTGTCTAATCTGTCTAATATTTGTTATTTGATTTCTTACAACAAAATTTTCTATCTGAAATGGTGACATTGCAATAGGTGTCTTCATAACAATTTCTAGTAATTGTTTTCGTTTTTTTGAACTTGACATACAACTTTCTCCGTAACTATTTGTTTATATATATTAAATTAATTGATGAAAATAACAAAAAACTTTAAATTGAATCAATTCTATATCTTCTTCCACTCGAATCTGATGCGCTTAATTCAAACATCTTATCATATGCCTCAAATATTGCACGACTACCAGTAAATACATACTCAATATCATTCGATCCAGATAATTTTGAGACATAGATTCCATCCCTTTTCGCCCAACCTGGATCTGAACCTGAGGGTGCAGGATATAGTTGCTTTGTGACTCTATAAGATTGCATAATATGACTAAGCCTCCCCAGAGTCGGCGCCTAGTGGTTCTTCAATCCACCAGTCCGATCCTGTCATGACATTTAAAATTTCTTCATAAGTGTGCTCCTTGACCATAGCATACGTCATTGTTTTTACAATATTCACATCTCTAATATGAACTATATCATCTTCTTCAAATCTAACTTTCGCTACATTTGGGTATTGATCTGCTACGTAATATTCTATTTTCATTTTATGCGTCCTCCAGTTCTGCAATGCGAGCTTCCAACTGCGCAACTGCTCGAACTAATTGTGCGATTATACCTTTGTAATCAAGGTAATAATTGTCCTTCTCAGTCATATCTGAATCATCAACTGGTGTGTGTATGTGTGCTTTTATTTTCATTTATAACTTATATTTCTCCTTTAATAAATAGATATTATTTTTTAAAAGTTAATAAAAATTATCCACAATGATAAGTGCATCCTACAAATGATCGTCTATATGTAGATCCAGACCATTCAAATTCTACACAATCATAACTAGCAGATGCGTTCATATCAAAAGTACAA
>Ga0098035_1001162_pt1 | contig 12824 bp, 7 predicted proteins | sample 3_EtaG_FD_75046 | JGI IMG/M metagenome (GOLD analysis project Ga0098035, IMG submission 75046) | Marine viral communities from the Subarctic Pacific Ocean - 3_ETSP_OMZ_AT15126 metaG | ecosystem: Environmental > Aquatic > Marine > Oceanic | place: Pacific Ocean | collected 2015-01-07
GCCTTCGATGGCGATGAGAGTACGATGGTCGCCGCCCTCGAAGTAGATCTCGTCATCCTCGTGCAGGCGTCTGTCGAGCAGGTCGTCGTCGATGACGAAGTCCAGCCCATAGGCCTCGCCCATTGGCGGGATTGCGCCGAATTCGCAGTCGGGAAAGCTCATGGCCGCCTCGGCTTCGCTCAGCAGCCTGACATCGCAGCCGAGGTTGGCGCCCAGTCGGTCGAGATCGACATGGCGGGAGGACGGCAGCACCGCCAGCACGTAATCGTCGCCGGCGCGCATCATCACACCCTTGGCCACGTTCTTGCCAGAGACGTGGGCAGCATGCGCGGCCCGACCCGAAGCGAACGTGCGCGAGTGGGGGATCTCGTCGTAGCTCGTGCCGCAAGACCTGAGATATTTGCGTAAGTTGGGTGAGATGGCCATGGCGTCCTCCTGCGTGTCGCGGAAGCGCGGGGACGGCCTGATCATAGCTGGTACGGCAAACGGGGGCAGGGGGCCGTACGAAGCGCCAGGTCGGACCAGCGCTTTCCATGCAGCACAATAACAAAATCCGCCGATTCGGCCAATCAGAGCCTGGCGTGAAAAAGGCACGCGCCAACCCGGCCGGGGTGGCCGGGCACGGCGTCAGGCTATGTGAGCTGGTCGGCCTGGCGCCTCAGGCGCGCGCGCCGACGGGAATCGCCGCTTCGAGAACGGGACCCCGTGCGATGGGCGTTTCCGTCATCTCGATACCGGTACGTTCAGCCTTGCGTCGATAGGCGGCTGCCATTGCGCGGTGCATCTTGCGGGCTTCCGGGTCTGCCGTGGAATTGGCAAGCCCATCGTGCATCTGTGCGCGCTCAATATATTCGGCCGACGAAAGATTACTTTCCATTCGTCATCCTCCGGATCCATCATTACCGCCCGGGCGTCACTCGTAAGTCGAACGAGGGCGGACACGCCGGAACTCAAGCGGCATTACGCCTGCGCGATCTTTCCGGCAACTTAAAAAAGGCAAGTTACGCCACAATTGCCCCGATGGAAACCGATACCGCTACATTTGATCGCTTCTAAGGCGCGCCTAGTAGAATATTCCAGGGCGGGGGTCGATTGCATAACTGTTAAGTGTCTTTCTGTCAGCGGCGTCAACTTCGGTGAGGATCACCTGATACCCCCACAAGTCGGCAAGGTGCTGCAGGACCTGCCGCGCTTCCTCGCGCTGAAGCAGGACGCGGTCGCGTACGTTGTGCTCGAGCATCAGCTTGCGGTCGCTGTCGAAGTCGACGTCGACGATCTGGATGTCGGGATCGATGCCGGCGACGTCATGGTGCCGCGCCAGAGTGCGCCGGATCTCCTGATAGCCCTGTTCGTCGTGAATGGCCGCCACCTCGACTTCGTCGTCCTTCTCGCGGTCGTCCAGCTTGAACAGGCGCCACTTCCGGATCAGGTGCGGGCTGAGGAACTGGGCGATGAAGCTTTCGTCCCGGTAATTGGCCCAGGCGTCCTTGAGGACGTTCAGGGGGTCGCCGCAGCCGGCGAATTCCGCGAACCACCTGCGGTCCTCGTCCGAGGGATCGCGGCAGATCCGTTCGATGTCCTCCATGATCCCGAAGCCCAGCGCGTAGGGGTTGTGGCCCGAGTAGTGCCCTGAATCGTACGTCGGCTGATAGAGCACGTTCGAATGCGAATGCAGGAATTCGAGGAAGGCCCCTTCGGTGATCTGTCCGGTTTCGTGAAGCCGCTTGAGAATGTTGTAATGGACCCAGACCGCGCAGCCCTCGTTCATCACCTTGGTCTGGCGCTGCGGATAGAAGTACTGGGCGATCAGGCGGACGATGCGCAGGATTTCCCGCTGCCAGCCGCGCAGGCGCGGCGCGCTCTTCTCAAGGAAGTAGAGTAGGTTTTCCTGCGGCAGGCCGAGCGACTTCTGGCGCATGTCACGCGATTCACGGTGCGTCGGCTTCTTGTTGGGCAGGGTGCGCCACAAGGCGTTGTAGTTCGATTCCTCATAGGCACGCCGTTCCTCCTCGCGCCGTCTTTCGGCATTGAGGTTGAGCGGTGCCGCGCGCGGATAGCGGTGGATGCCTTGCTGCATCAGGGCATGGGCGGAATCGAGAACCCGCTCGACTTCGGCCTGACCGTGGCGTTCCTCGCAGCGGGCGATGTAGTGGCGGGCGAACTCCAGGTAGTCGAGGATGCCTTCCGCATCGGTCCATTGCCTGAACACGTAGTTGTTCTTGAAGAAGTGATTGTGGCCGAAGGCGGCATGGGCGATCACCAGCGTCTGCATCGTCGCGCTGTTCTCTTCCATGACGTAGCTGATGCACGGGTCCGAATTGATCACCAGTTCATAGGCGAGCCCGCGCAGGCCCTTGCGGTACAGCAGGTCGTTGGCGAGGAACTGCTTCCCGAACGACCAGTGCTTGTAGAAGATTGGCATGCCGGTGGAGGCATAGGCATCGAGCATCTGTTCCGAAGTGATGACTTCGATGCGGTTGGGATAGACGTTGAGGTCCAGCTCGCCGATGGCGATGGTCTCGCAGGCGTCGTAGATGCGCTGGAGCGTGTCGAAGTTCCAGTCGCTTCCGGAGTAGAGCAAGGTGGAGGCAGGCGCGTTCATGAGGCGCGCGCCGTGGCACTTCGGCGGCTGAACAGGTCGCGGAACACGGGGTAGATATCCTTGCGTGAATGGACCCGGCGCATCGCGAACTTGCCGCCGGAACCGCCGATCTCGGCATAGGCCTGCCACAGGTTCGTCGCGCGTTCTTCGCCGGTGACGCCGCTGGAGGGCGGGTTGGAGACTTCGAGATAGGCTGCGTATTGCACGATTGGCAGGATCTCGTCGCGCATCAGCGCCGTAGTCTGCGGATTGTCGCGGGTGAAATTGTCTCCGTCCGAGGCCTGCGCAAGGTAGATGTTCCAGTCGAGTGGAGAGTAGCGGTCCTTTACCACGGCCAGCATCTCCTCGAGCGCGGAAGAGACGCGCGTGCCGCCGGTTTCGGTGCTGTAGAAGAAGGTCTCCTCGTCCACCTCCTGCGCCGAATCCGTGTGACGGATGAAGACGATCTCGACGTGGCGGTAGCAGCGGGTGACGAAGAGGTAGAGGAGGATGAAGAAGATCTTCGCCAGCTCCTTCATGTGCTCGTTCATCGATCCCGAAACGTCCATCAGGCAGAAGATGACGGCCTGGGAAATCGGCCTGCGTTCCTGCTCGAAGCGGCGATAACGCAAGTCGATCGGGTCGATGTAGGAGATCAGCGTCCGGCGCCGGTTGAGAACCACCAGCCGTTCGCGCAGTGCATCGAGCGTGGCGCGATCCTTCTCTGTAGGGCGGGTCTTGGCCTCGAGCCGGGCGATATCCTTTTCCAGCTCCTCGATCTCCGCCGTGGTCGGGCGCCGCAGGGCTAGCCGGCGCGACATCGCGTTGCGCATCGTGCGCGGGACCGAGAGCGAAGAAGGCGATCCCGACGTCGTATAGCCGGCGCGGCGGATGTCGAAGGAATCGCTGCCGGTCAGCCGCCGCTTGGCGAGGTCGGGGAGCTCCAGGTCTTCCAGGAACAGGTCGAGGAATTCCTCGCGGCTGAGGACGAAGCGGAACTCGTCTTCGCCATCGCCGGTGCCTGCCTCGTCGCCGCCGCCACCGCTGCCGCCCGGGGGGCGCTTGATCCGGTCGCCGGTGCGAAAGACCCGGTTGCCGGGAAGAACGTGATCGCGGTTGCCGCTGTGGCTGTCGCGGCGGAAAGTCGGTTCGTTGATGCCGCCGGTCTTGATGCTGACTTCGCCTTCGCTCTCAACTTCCCGGATCTTGCGCGAGGTCAGAGAGTCCCGGACCGCACCGCGCACGGAATCGCGCGCGCGACGCAGGAAACGCTGGCGATTGACCAGGCTCTTGCCGCGTGGGTTGAGGCGTCTGTCTATGATATGCATGTCGGGTCAGCACACCTCCTTCGCTCCCGCTACTCCGCCTGCTTGACGCGCATGTACCATTCGACGAGGCGCCGGACCTGGCGGGGCGTGTAGCCGCGTTCGACGAGGCGGGTGACGAACTCGTCGTGCTTGCGCTCGGTCTCGCTGTCCCGCTTCGACGAGAAGCCGATGACCGGCAGCAGGTCCTCGACCTGGCTGAACATGCGCTTCTCGATCACTTCGCGGATCTTCTCGTAGGAATTCCACTTCGGATTGCGGCCGTTGTTGTTCGCCCGCATGCGCAGAGCGAACTTGACCACCTCGTTGCGGAAGTCCTTGGGGTTGGCGATCCCGGCAGGCTTCTCGATCCGGGTCAGCTCCTGGTTGATGACGTCGCGGTCCAGCATCTGACCGGTGTCCGGATCCTTGAAGTCGAGATCCTCGATCCAGGCATCGGCATAGGCGACATAGCGGTCGAACAGGTTCTGCCCGTAGTCCTCGTAGGATTCCAGGTAGGCCTTCTGGATCTCGTTGCCGATGAATTCGGCAAAGCGCGGCGCCAGTTCGCCCTTGATGAATTCCAGGTACTGGGCCTCGGTTTCGGCCGGGAGCTGTTCTTGCCGCACCATCGATTCCAGCACGTACATCAAGTGCACCGGATCGGCGGCGATCTCTTCGGTGTCGTGGTTGAAGGTGGCCGCCAGCGCCTTGAAGGCAAAGCGCGTGGACATGCCGTTCATGCCTTCGTTGACCCCGGCGTTGTCCTTGTATTCCTGCATCGTCTTGGCGTGCGGATCGATGTCGCGCAGCATCTCGCCGTTGTAGATGCGCATCTTCGAATAGATACTGCTGTTCTCCGGCGCCTTGAGCCGGGTCAGCACCGAAAAGCGCGCCAGCATGTCGAGCGTGCCTGGTGCGCAGGGCGCTTCGGCCAGCTGGGAATTCTGGAGCAGCTTCTCGTAGATCTTCCGCTCTTCGTCGATGCGCAGGCAATAGGGAACCTGGATCACGTAGATGCGGTCGATGAAGGCTTCATTGTTGCGGTTGTTCTTGAAGTTCTGCCATTCGGATTCGTTCGAGTGGGCCAGGATCACACCCGAGAAGGGAATTGCGCCGATATTCTCGGTGCCGATGTAGTTGCCTTCCTGCGTTGCCGTCAGCAGCGGGTGCAACATCTTGATTGGGGCCTTGAACATCTCGACGAATTCGAGAACGCCCTGGTTGGCGCGGTTGAGCCCGCCCGAGTAACTGTAGGCGTCCGGATCGTTCTGCGAGAGCAGTTCGAGCTTGCGGATGTCGACCTTGCCGACCAGCGAGGAGATGTCCTGGTTGTTTTCGTCGCCCGGCTCGGTCTTGGAAATGGCGATCTGGCGCACGCGCGACGGCATCATCTTCGCTACCGTGAAACGGGAGACATCGCCCCCGAACTCGTCGAGCCGCTTGCGCGCCCATGGGCTCATCAGGCGGGAGAGGTAGCGCCGCGGGACGCCGTAGGTTTCCTCGATTTCCGGGCCGTCGATGTCCGGATCAAAAATCGCCAACGGGCTTTCGAACACCGGGCTCACTTCATCGCCGGCCTTGAGCACGTAGATCGGATAGGCTTCCATGAGCGCCTTGATTCTCTCGGCGATGGAGGACTTGCCGCCGCCGACCGGGCCGAGCAGGTAGAGGATCTGCTTCTGCTCCTCGAGCCCCTGCGAGGCATGGCGGAAGAACGACACGATCCGTTCGATCGTGTCTTCCATGCCGTAGAATTCGGAGAAGCTGGGATAGACCCGGATCGTCCGGTTCATGAAGATGCGGCCGAGCCTTGCATCCTTGGCGGTATCGACGAGTTCCGGCTCGCCGATCGCTGCCAGCAGACGCTCTGCCGAGCCTGCATAGAGCATGGGGTCATCGCGACATTTGCTCAGGTATTGCTCCAGCGTCCACTCGGTTTCCCGGTGTGCTTCGTAAGAGCGCATGAACTTCGAAAAGAGATCATTCGTGGCCATCGAGAATACCTCTCCTGCCCCAGCTTTTCAGAATCGAAGAGTAACAAATTTAGCCTTTGTGTACCAGTAATTAGATGTGGTGCCGGGGTGTCTCTGAGGGGCCGGAGCTGCCCTTGCTGCACGGTGCAAGCCAGTGAAACTCGGCCATTCCCGCGGCCCGTCGGGGGTGTTTTCGGTCTTCCAAATAGTTGTGGAAACTATTTCTGCGGGCCTGCAAATATACATTCTTCCGATGTAATCGGGCCGTTTTTCGTGCCGAATCACCGGGCCGTCATATGCTGCCTCGAAAGGCTCGAGAGGCATCGCTGAGTCGCTTTCAGGAGCATGTCGGCAATCGGGGCAGCGATACCAACGCCATGATTTCGTATGCCACACAGCCAGACGCGAAGAATTCCTTAACCACGTTCAGGCAGGCTTTTTTTCAAGCATCACAGCGCATTGGGCGTGCTTGACCCTTTTCCGCGTTCAGCATTGGCATCGGCCATATCTGGTCAATTGCTCGGGGGTCACGCAATGCGATGCTAACGAATGTACGCCAAGCAAAGCATCCGAGATGCGCGACACCGTGCCGCGGCGATGACTGGAGATGCATTTACCATGGCGAACGAGAAGGCTTACAAGTGCCGTGACTTCGCACAGCTCGATGGCGAGAACTACGCCAGCTATCCTGCGATCAAGGCGATCGTGGAGAAGCACGCGCCCAAGGCGCTCGAGAAGCTTTATGCGCGCATCGCCACGGACGAGCAGGCCAGCAGCCTGCTGCCCAACCAGCAGATCCGCGATCACGCGGCCAGCGCCCAGCTTGCGCACTGGAAGGCGCTCTTTTCGCACCGCTTCGACGACGAGCAGGTACAGCGCTCGGAGAAGATCGGGCGCGTTCACTCGGAAGTCGGCCTGGACCCTTCGTTCTATATCGGCGGCTATGCTCTCGTTCTCGAGGAAATGATCGAGCGGGCGATGACGTCGGGCCTGCACAATCCGCTCAGCGCGCGTAAGACCGGCAAGACGATCGCGACCCTGGTGAAAGTCGCCCTCGTCGACATGGAGGCCGCGATGTCGGCTTATTTCCGCGAAGAAGAGCGGGCTCGGCGCGCCGTCATCGCGTCGATGGGCGAGGCCCTCCAGGCGATGAAGGACGGCAACCTGCAGGCGCAGCTTTCCGACCTGCCCGAGGAATACCAGGAAATCACCCATGATTTCCACGAGATGCGCCGCGAATTGAGCTCGATCATCGTCGACATTTCGGACGCGGCCGGAAACATCGACACCGGCTCGCGTGAAATCAGTGCGGCCGCCAACGATCTGGCCGATCGCACCGAGCGTTCGGCCGCCGGTATCTCGCGCACCGCCGAAGTGATGAGCGAGGTCAACCTGGGCATCCAGTCGACCGTGTCGAGCGTCAAGCGCGTCAATGAATCCATTGCCGAGGTCGACAACCAGGCCGTGGCCGGTGGGCAGATCGTCACCGACGCGATCGGCGCCATGGACAAGATCAAGCACTCGTCCGAGGAGATCGGCCAGATCAGCGAAGTGATCGAGAACATCGCGTTCCAGATCAACCTGCTGGCGCTCAACGCCCGGGTCGAAGCCGCGCGCGCCGGAGAGGCTGGCAAGGGCTTTGCAGTCGTTGCCAGCGAAGTCGGTGCCCTGGCGCATCGCACCAGCGATTCCGCCAAGAGCATCAAGGAACTCATCTCCAAGTCGAATGGCGATGTCTTGGCAGGAGTCGATCTCGTGGCGCAGACCAAGTCCGCGCTCGAAGTGATCATCTCGCGGCTTGCCGTCGCCCGCAGCGAGGCGCGCGACATCGCCACAAGCGCCTCGACCCAGGCCGACAGCCTGCAGGAGATCAACGACGAGGTGCAGCGCATGGAGACCTCGACGCAGCAGAACGCGGCGATGGTCGAGGAATCGAATGCGGCCACCCGCACGCTTTCGCAGGAGGCCAGCCGCCTGACCGAGATCGTCGGCCGCTTCCGCCTCGATAGGCGCAGCAAGGTTCGCGATGAGAACGATAGTGCCGTGCAGGCCTTCGTGGCGCAGGAGCATGCCGAGAACGAGGGCCTCGCGCTGCACCGTCGCTACGGTTGATGGCATCGAGCGCCGCCGCTCAAAGAGCCTTCCGCTTCGTCGGTCGAGTGTAGTGCGTGTGCCCCGACAATTCGGTATTACCCCGAGGGGCTGTTACGCGAAGCATCGGGATTAATCGGGGTATACTAGGGCCTTAGCGACCAATTCGCCGCGCCCGTTACAGGCATGGCCCATGGCGGCCGGTGGGGGTCAGATCCCGCGCTGCAATGACCGCCCGTCTCCGTTCGCCAGAGGGATGTCCTACTCCAGCCCGAAGCCGGATCCTGTTGCCGGCCGGTCGCGGATTCCTGCGGTATTTTCGGAGGTTATATATCGGACAGATGAGTTCTCCGGGCGCGCGCGTCGCACAGTGCACCTTGGCCGGGGTGTGCATTCCGCAATTGCATGGCGGACCGCTGACGTCACGCCCGGGCGCATGTTCCTTTTGGGTTAGTGCCTCGGCAACGTGATTGGGAAGCTTCCCTACTGCAGGCCGCGCGTTTCGCACGCCCCAACGAGCACCGGCTTGCTGCACTGCGGAATTGCTGATTTAATGCCGTCAGGCAATGCGTTGCCGGGTCGCTTGAAACAGCTAGCACTTAAGCGATCAGAATAGCCAAAGATTGCAGCTTCGAACGGGCGGAACCATTCGCCACTTCGTGAGATTTGACTTTTCTGTTGCGCATGACCCCGGGAATGCTCTGATGTACGCCAGACCACAGCCACTTGCCAAATATCAGCCTCGCCCCGATGCGCCCGTAGATCAGGGTGCATTGATCGATTTGCGCGCCTTCATGCAGGTCCTGCGGCGGCGCAAGAAGCTGGTCATGATTGTCAGCCTGATTGTTTTCGCGATCGTCGCTGCAATCTACTTCATGATCCCGCCGCGCTATGTCGCGACTACGACCGTGGCGCTGGAGCGTGGGGCTGAACAGGTCCTCAAGGTCGATCAGGTCGTGCCCAACGTCGATCCGGACTCCGCTTCGGTCGATACCGAAGTGGAGGTGCTCAAGTCTCCCGAACTTGCGGGCGAGGTCGTCGACAAGCTCCATCTCACCAAGGATCCGGAGTTCAATCCCTCCTTGCGCGAAGGGGAGGAGGCGCCGGTCGAAACGCAGCGCAACTGGGCAATCGCCCAACTGCTCAGCAATCTGGGCGTAAAGCGCAACGGCTTCTCCTACGCGATCGACATCAATTACCAGTCGGAATCGCCCGCTACGGCGGCGAAGGTCGCCAATACGCTGGCGCAGACCTACATCGACAACCAGAAGGAATCGAAGGCCGGCGCGACCAGCCGGGCCAGTACCTTCCTCGAAAAGCAGCTCGAGAAGATGCGCGGGCAGGTTGAAAGTGCCGAGGCTGACGTGGCCCGCTACCGCGCGCAGCATGGATTGTTCGACATCGGTCAGAACAGCAGTGTGACGCAGGCGGAACTTTCCAGCCTCAACGGTCAGCTGGCGCAGTTGCGGGCCGATCAGGCCGAAGCCGACGCCCGTCTGTCCACGGCGAGGGCGCAGCTTGCGCGCGGCAGCAACGGGCAGGAACTGGGCGAGTCCCTCGATTCCCCGGTGGTCAGCAACTTGCGCGCCCAGCGCGCCAAGCTGAGCGGCCGCGTCGCTTCGCTGCGCCAGCAGTTCGGTCCGAAGTATCCCGAGCTTGCTGCAGCCAAACAGGAACTGGCCGACATCGACGAGCAGATCGAGTCCGAAGTCAGGCGCATCGTCGCCAACCTGAGCAACGAAGCTAATGCAGCGCATCAGCGGACGGCTTCGATCCAGGGCTCGCTGAGCCGTGCGGAACGCACGCTGGCAAGCGACAATGCGGCGTCGGTCGGCCTGTCTGAGCTGGAGCGCAAGGCGGAGTCCGCTCGCACGCTCTATCTCACGCTGCTTGACCGCTACAAGCAGACCCAGGCGCAGAAGGGTCTGGAGCGCAGCAATTCCTACATCGTCGCCCTGGCACGCGTCCCGGGCATGCCGGCTTTCCCGAACGTGATCGTCTTCGCCCTCATCGGCCTGATCGGTGCCATGGCCACGTCGACTGTCGTCGTCGCCGTGATGCAGCTGCTCGACCGGGGCGTGGAAACGACCAGCAACCTGGAAAAGCGGCTGGGCGTCACCGTGCTCAACTCCATTCCGGACACCAAGCACCTGCCCGAGCTGGCAGACCTGAGCGAGCCGATCCATCCGACGCAGCTCGTGGTCGAGCGCCCGCAATCCTCGTTCGCGGAAGCCTTCCGCTGGTTGCAGACCTCGATTCAGATCAGCCAGCCCAAGCGCGGCCCGGTGGTCGTGGCCGTGACGTCCGCGCTGCCCAGCGAAGGCAAGACGACCGTTGCCCTCTCGCTGGCGCGTTCCGCGGCGATGGCGGGCAAGCGGGCCGTCCTCGTCGATTGCGACTTGCGGCGCCGGGTATCCAATCCGGGCTCGGGCTTCGAGGGCTCGATTGGCCTGCGCGCGCTGCTGGCGAACGAGGGCGAGCTGAACCAGGCGCTCTACGTCGATCCGGAAACGGGCCTGTTCATCCTGCCGCGTCGCAACGACGAGCAGCATATCCAGCCCTTCGCCGATACGCAGGAGTTCGCCGATATCATCGCGGCCCTGCGCGCGCAGTTCGACTTCATCGTCCTCGACACGCCGCCTGTCCTCACGATCGATGACAGCCGCTCGATCGCGGCCAAGGCGGACAGCACGATCCTGATGGTGCGTTGGCGCAAGACGCCGATACGCGCAGCCGAACTGGCGCTTCGCCAGCTTGAGACGGTGGGCGCGAACGTGATCGGTGCGAGCCTCTCGATGGTCGACGTTTCGGCACAGGCCAGCATCGGCTACGAGGATGCCAGCTACTATTACGGTGCGTACAAGACCTATTATGCGTGAGCCTGATCGGGTTCGAGAAGAAATGAACCGGCATGGATGAACTGGGCGCCACCGGTCCGCATTTCGGACTGCCCATCCTGGTGCCGGCAACGCTGGTACTGGTGATCATCGCGATATTGGCGGGCCGCCGCATCCATGGCCTGCCGGGGCGGTTCCTGTTCCTGGCCATCTGGCTGCGCATGATTCTGGGTGCCTACCACGTCTACATGTTCCAGCCGATGTTCGCAGGGATGTCCGGCAATGCGCTGGTGTCCATCCTCATCACCGGGCTGGCCTTCCTGGTCATCCGGCCATCGCACCTGGCGCTCAAGGTGCTGGTGCCGACCTACCTGATCATGTTCCTGGTCGCGATTAGCGGGGCGCTCAATTCCGACATTCCGGGCGTGATGACGGTGACAGTCAAGTACGGCTACTTCGTCGTGCTGCTGATTGCGACCTTCGAGGCCTTGCGGCAGGACCGCGATCAGACGCTGATGCCGTTGATGATCTGGGCCTTTTCACCCTTGCTGCTGTTCCAGTGGCTGTCGGTTGCGCTCAACTTGCCCAAGGGGTCGGAAATGGCGGACGGGCTGGTGTGGATTGGCGGCTATAACCACGAGGCCGCCTTCTCCGTCGCGCTCCTGCTCGCCTTCCTCGTGGGCTGTTTCGCGCATCGTCTTAACCCGTTCATCCGTCTGGCTTACCTGGCCCTGGTCGCTGTCGGTATCTTCCTTGCCGGTTACCGCACGACGCTGATGGCTTCGGTTCCGCTGGTGGCGACGGTGTTCTGGGCCTCGATCACCCAGCACGTCAGTCCGACCCAGCGCCGGGTCGTGGCGGCAACGGCACTGGTCGTGGCGTTCGTGGCAGTTCTGGCCGTGGCGGTGATCAATTACGACCGCTTCATCGATCTCGGCACCTTCCTCAGCAATCCCGATGCGCTGATCAAGCCGCCGCGGGAATTCACGCAGGTCGAACGCCAGATCCTTTCGGCCCGCCCGTTGATCTGGAGCGAATACATATTCGCCTACAAGGATGGCACGCCGTTGCAGCACCTGTTCGGGTTCGGACCGGAATCATGGTCCAAGGGCTTCGACGTCTACCCGCACAACACGATCATCGGCACGCTTTACGAGCTGGGCGCCGTTGGCGTGTTCGTCATGCTCCTGTTCTGGGCGACGATGGCGGTCACCGCGCTGCGCGCGCGCAGCCATGACCTGCCGATGCTGATAGCGGCCCATCTCAGCTTTCTCATCCTGAACATGGGCACGATGCCGTTCTGGCAGCTGGAAGGCCTGGCGCTCTATGCCATGCTGTGCGGCTATACGCTGTTCAGCGCCCGCGCGCCGACTTATGACTGGTCCGATCCCTATGCCGAGGAAGAAGAGCCGGTGACCGTGCACTTCCCGGTGGGCGAGGAACGTTACGGGCGCCCATACCGCTTCAGCTGACGGGCAGCCGCCTCAGTTGGTGCCCAGATCCGCGCAGGCGATCTCGAAAGCTTCTGCGCGGGTAGTAGCGCTACGGTATCCTTCATAGACGCCGGTCCACTGACGAGCGAAGCCGCTGACCTTGCCGTAGTTGTTGTCCAGCGCGACATGCGGAATGTCGAGCAGTACGCTCAGGATATGCGCGTGAAGTCGGTCGGTCACGACCACGCGGCCGCGCGAAAGCATGGCGAGCCCGCGCTGTACGCGCCGTTCTGCAAGGGCCTGGTAGCGCCGCAGGCGCTTGTCCTGCTCGCCCCGTCCCAGCAGGCGAGCCAGCTTTGCCCGGGCCCTGAGCTGAAGCTTCTCACCTTTGTCCTCGTGGAGCCAGTCCACTTGTTCCACTCCGGCCGGCACCGGCGAGGTGTCTGCGGTGCGTTCATGATCGGTGCGCAGGAGCGCCAGGATCGGTTCCTGCGAGGCATCACGCTTTTGCGGCCCCATCATCAGGGCGCTGTCGGGTGCGAGCCGCACGTCGCAATCGAACTGGCGCCGGGCGAATTCGAACGAGGCGGTATCGCGCGTCA
>Ga0098035_1001165_pt1 | contig 12819 bp, 19 predicted proteins | sample 3_EtaG_FD_75046 | JGI IMG/M metagenome (GOLD analysis project Ga0098035, IMG submission 75046) | Marine viral communities from the Subarctic Pacific Ocean - 3_ETSP_OMZ_AT15126 metaG | ecosystem: Environmental > Aquatic > Marine > Oceanic | place: Pacific Ocean | collected 2015-01-07
AGTGAACATTAAAGCTTTCTCCAAAGTAAAGCTTCTGCATTCTTTAAATCTTTAACTCTAGCATCTTGAGAACCCGCAAATGTTCCTTGTCCATATCTAATTTCAATCGTACAAAACATTGATTCATCGTTATCTTTAAGTCCTATTTCAGCAATGAAAAATACACCCGAAACACCTGCAGATTTTTTAAAATTAACATCTTTAACTTCTAATTCTGCTCTTAATTCAACACCAGAAGGTACTCTATAAACATATTTGTCTGTTGCATAATAATATGAACGAGTTGAGTTCATATTCAATGCTTTAAGTATTTGACTACTAGAAGTCATCGTAGATTTTATTGCATTCAATACATTTTCTGCAGCAACATTTGCCATACCTTGATAAAGTTTTTCAAGGTCTTGATTACCTTTATTTACTTGAAACCAATCACCAAAGACTCTCATCCATTTTTGGGCCTTCTTTAAAGTTTCTGGATCTAAGATATCGGTTTTGTCAAAAATTTTAGATGATTTATCCCAAAATATCTCATACTTGTTTCCACCTGTATGTCTAATCTTATATTTGTCTTTGATTGGAATTAAAAATTCACCTTTCAATCTTCTTGTAGCATTGAGAACTCTGATAAAAACTTTCTTTTTTGCAAGAACAAATAAATTAACATCTCTTTTAACTCCATGATATATGGTATAATCATTCAAGACATCTTGTGCACCACCCTTTTTGAAACCCATAATTGTTTCTGGTTTCAAGTTAGCCAAAGTAATTCCAGTTGATTTTGCTTTCATGGAAACACCAAGACTTTCAGTTCCTATGAAATCAATATCTGCCGGATTTGCATCTTCATCTTGTTTTCGTGCATCTTTTCCTATCCAACCAAACTTTGTAGGTAATTCACCCTCTTTTCTGATTTTTGGAAGAATTTTATCTTTTGTGAGATCATAATATTTTTTAAACATCTCAGGAACATAATTTTGGTCATCAAATAGCCATTTTTTAATATCTGACATACAACTATCTGCATTTTCAATTTTTGATAAATTAAAATAATTTTCAAATGTTTCTTCAGAAAATTCATCATCTAGTGGTTTTTTTTCACAAAATGCGAGAAGTGGGCCAAGCTCAGAATTAAATTGAATTTCAGATGACCTACCGCCTTCTGCTAGATAATTAAGATAATTCTCTGATAACATTTCAACTAATTGTGGTAAATCAGAATTATCAAGGTATCTAGTAAAAGTTTTCATTTTAACTCCGAAAAAAGGTTATATCTTCTTCAATATTTATAATTATTTTAACCTGCTATTGGTTCTGGCGGATCAGTATCTCTTCTTAATTTTTCAGCGGTAGATACAAAGACATCGGGTGAGAGAGCATGCCAACCCTTGGTAACTCCTTCTTCCATCTTTTCGGCAAATACATTACCGTATTGGTCTTCCATAATATAGGTTGGATGACCGTCATTTCTATGAAATTTATCTGTGAGGTAAACACAATGGATCATTACACCAAGTTCTGGCATAATATAGTATTGACCGACTTCAAAGGTCAGTGCGGGGGTAAATTTCTTCTCTTGTTCTTTTCTCTGTTTACGAAAATCATCAAGACTTATAACTTTATCAATCGGCTGGTTCACCTGTAACTTTCAGTGGATAATCGTTTTCTCTAGCTATTTCCATTACCTCAAAAACTTTAGACTCTGCAATCTGATAGTCATAGATACCAGCTAATGCAGACCCAAGTTTATGTATTTCAAGTGTAATAGAATTTGCTTCGGGTTCACTCTTACTAAAAAATGTAACAAGCGACCATATAACAAATTCCATTGGAGTAAAGTCATCGTTATGATAGATAACCTTAAACTTTTTTGGAGGCTTTGGTGGTTTTCTTTTCTTCTCCGGCGGCCGGTCTATAACTTCCTCATCGCTGACCGATTTTATACGTTCCACTATTCCTCTGTATTAATAGTTAACTTTTCTGGTGCTCCCTGTAGGGGTGCTGGTGGAGGTTGTTGCTGCTGTTTCATCATTTCCTGTTGTTGTTCATATTCAGCCCTATTAATAAAATCAGCATTAAAAGAACAACTTCGCCTCTCATAGTCGCCATCAGTTTTAAATGGATATACCGTATGAAATAAATGAGATGGAAATACAAACATATCCCCCACTTCAGGCTTATGTTTAATTATTTTACGAGTTAATCGGCCTATGCCTTCCTGACCAATAAAAACTACATTACCATCATCATCGCGGTCTGGTTTTATTGATGGTAACCAATCTGGAACCTTGAGATAATGCACCGTAGATAGAGAGCATTCTGTATGAACATGAAGTGGATTATATTCACCTTCCCATTGACTAATAATCCAACAACTTTTCATCTGAGTGAGCCATTCTATATCTTTAACTTTGTCATAATTAGATTGTGTTGCTTGTTGTGCCGTACAGTGTTTAACATATTCTCCTACAATATTCATGAAAAATTGAAATATTGTACCTCCACCATCAAGTTTATAATCCATCATCATTTGATGGGGAACTATAGGTTCATCCGCAATTTGACCTGCAAGATTGTCTCCCCAATTCTTGCGGTCTGGGTCTTGAAGTACCTTATCTGTAATTTCAAGCATTCCTTCAACAACTGCTTCTGGAAGTTTAATCTTCATCAAAACATCTGCCCAAGGCGTAAGTGCTTCCATGTCTAATTGGAAAGCACCAGCTTTTTGAATTCTGCGTTCTTGTTTTTGTTTTTGTCTTCGTTGTTGTCTATTCATAATCAAATCCTGCAAAATCTCGCTTATTAAATTTGCCGCCAGTTGCTATATCAAAAGATGGTGTGTCATCATGAGCGTTATCCTGGCCACTATCAACCAATTCATTTTGAGCTGCTTGATCCACATCAAACAACCTCATCTTACTTCTATTTATGCCGACTACAAACTTACGGTCTTTAGTTGGGTCGTTGTACCTATTTTTCAACTGTTTGACCATTATTTGTCCGAGCTCTTCCATCTGTTCTGTAGATATAATTGCAAACATAAGATCCGCCGTAGCAGGTAGTCCAAAACTCTCAGAAGTATCTTCCAACCCAACATCCGTATTGGAGTATCCGGCTCTGGTTGTCTGAGTCGCAGATAAGATTGGGATCTTATTTTCCACAGCCAATCCACGCAGTTCCTCAGCAATGGATTTGATATATGTATAGGAATTGACATTCGCTCCTGTTCTAATTCTAGCAGAAGTACAAATATTTAAATAATCAACAAAAATAATATCTGGAATAAAAGACCTCTTCAAATTCAATTCATTCAGCAAAGATCTAAAATGGTTACAGTTTGCTGAAGCAGTTGGGTACTCCTTGACTATCAGTTTACCTTTAGTTGTTTTTCTTAAATTTTCAATTTTTCTATCATACATATCCTTGGATAAAGCATGTAAATCATCCACTGCAATATCCAACATATTTGCGTCAATTCTTTCTGCAATCTTCTCTTCTGCCATCTCCAATGTAATGTAAAGTACATTCTGATTTTGAGATAGACAGGATGCTGCTACATGACACATAAACAGGGATTTCCCTACTCCTGTTCCAGCAAGACAAATATTTAATGTCTTCTGAGGTAATCCTCCCTTTGTAATTTTGTTGAAGTATTCCAAGTCGAATGGAATACGCTCTTCCACGCGATGATAAAAAGCGAAACGGTCATCGCTGTCATCAAGATAATCATGACCAACATGAGGATCAAAGCTAACAGACAGGGCATCACTAAGAATATCTGGAATAGCTCCTTTATCTTGTTGATGCTTCGGATTATCCAAGATTGAGATAGATTCGACCACTGCGTTGTATATTGCCTTGTCCTGACAGAATTTTTCTGTTGTGTCCAATAACCACCCAATATCGGTGTATTCTTCTGTATTTTTAGAAATATCATTTAATAGCTCCAATGTTTCTTTGAACTCTTCTTCATTTATTTTTACCTCTTGGAGTTCAATAGAAAGGGCTTCTTTTGTGGGAAGTGAATTATATTTTATAACAAAATCACTTAATGCGTTATAAACAATTTTATCAGCATTATCTGTAAAATAATCAGTTTTTAGAAAGGGTAAAACTTTTCTGGTGTATTCTTCATTATGTAGTAGATTCTTTAGTATTGCTGATTCTGTTCTCATTCTCTGCAGTCTCCCATAGTAGTTCGATTAATGCTTCACCCAACCGTTTTTCAAAAACTTCACCCTCACCATCAGTAATATCTTTTTCTCCGATATTATGTGGTGCCATAATTATATCATATTCAAAATCACAATCAAGAGAACCATCATTATTTAACTCTGGATGTGTTTTAAAATTTTTGTATTGTACAATAACATGGGCAAAAGGCCCATCAATAACTTGAACACATATATTTTTATCATGAGGGTCATCTGGATTAGAAACTAACTGAAACCAGTTATCCTTCAGTTTGCTCTTTGATATCTTCGGTGCTAAGTTCGGCATCATTACCCCTTCCATAAGAAAATTCTTGATCCGCGGCTAATTCTATAGCATCCATAATTTGACCAGTAAAATATTTTTCTGGATCACTCAAGATTTGTTTACCGTATAATTTAGCACCATCTGGCATTTCATAACGAGTTGATACTTTCTTTAGTATACCATACTTTTCAGCTAATTCAAGTAGTCCATAATATTTGCTAAGTCCTGCATCATAAGTCAAAAGAACATCAACCATCTTATTTTCTTTGGTCAATCTTGATTTGAAATTTTTACAGTGAATTATGTTTCCAATGACATCTGTTCCTATCTTCTCTTTTCGTTTCGATAGAAATACTATATTGGATGCTGCATACTGCAATCCAGAACCACCACCCATCACATCTTGAGGAAACATTGTTCCGACTTGCTTGTAAGTGTGATTGGTAACCAGTAATGGAATTCCAGCCTTAGCTAGTTTAAGTGTCAAGACTCTGAATGCACCTTTAACAATTCGTGCCTTGGTCATGTCTACCTTGTCTGCACCCTCTGAGACATCACCCACCTCTTTTGCTGTAGATAACATTCCAAGACTATCAAGACAAAGAAGGAGAGGTTTATCTTCCCCATTTTCTATATGTTTGTCTACTATCTTTGAACATTGTGTTGCAAACTCTTGAATGGTTGCTACAGGAAATTGCACAAATCTCTTAGTGTCAATATTCCGCTCTTCAACCATTTCAGGAGTTAAAGCTGATTCAGACTCAAAGTACAGAACACCCCCGCCAAGATTGTCTGTAAGAAACTGTTTGCAGAGGCCAAGTAGAAAAAATGTCTTTCCAGTAGCGCTCTCCCCCGCAAAGGCTGTAATTTTATTAGACGGTAAACCTTTGTGTATGCTACCAGACAACAAAGCATTAAGAATAAAAGAACCTGTGTCAATATACTCATTTACATTCCCCAGCATTCCATCAGCAACTTTGGAAGCATATTGATTCCCTGTTGCCGATATTAGTTCATCTAAAAAGTCATTCATCTATATCATTCCTCGATTGTAATACTGCCATAATTTTTAAAACTGTTTGATTTATTTCGGCTCTATCAGAATAATCTTCAGACCTATCTCTGCGATAAAGTAAATCTTTATATAATTTCCGCAGGTCTTCCGAAAGCCAACCGCCATAATCCATTTCCATAATAGTCCTATTTTACCATGAGTTGGAGATTTGTCAAGAGAAGAAATCCATAATTGTTGATTTCCTTTCATGATCCCAGCCAATAGTATCTAAAATAACCTTCATTGGGTCTAAAAAGGATTTCTCAAATTGTCGGTCATAATCAATATAATCATTTAATTTAAATTCTTTAGGAAGGGAATTCAACATTGCAATGGCACTATCTCCACTTGGATTTGGTTCCATAAGATATGTATATTTAATCTTTTCACCTTCTTGAATTCGTGGATATTTCTTTGTGAGTTTATTCTTCTCAAGCATCATATTGTAAATTAAAGACCCCTTCACATGAAGTGGAGTTGACTTTCTATAGATTGTAGCTGAATCTCTGTATTTAGCTAGCCCCTTCACAGACCTTGGAAAAGAAACATCCTCTGCGGGTAAACCTTTAAATTCTTTCCGAAAGTTATCTATAAAATTTATAATATCATCTTCAGTCCCATTCATAATAATTTCAAAAGCTTCTTTGAGAGCTGTCCTACAAGTCTCAGGTGTAGAACTCTTAACTGCCTCAATTCCCATAATTTTGAGTTTGGGTTTCTTATACTGAATACCTTCAGAATTATGAACATTCAGAATGTAGTGTTTCTTTGCTGTCCAAATTCCAACATCAGCAAGAACCTCCCTCTTCATAACCATCTTTTGTTCAAATGCATTAACATGATCTGCTAAATCTTCATAACACTTTTCAATGACTCTTTCTATTTTATCATCACAAACACTATCCATGAACTTGATAATCTTGTCTGTATCAGTTAGCCCTACTTTTTCGACAAGAGAACTAAGGTCAACGTAAAGAGAGTCAGTATCAGAAGCAATGACATAATCGGTTCCATCTGTTTGTAATACTCCATTTAAATAATTGTTTACAGCTCTCTCAGCCCATCGAATAGAAAGTTGTCCCGCAACTGATACGGCTTCAGCATTCCTTACATCATAAAATCGGAACCATTGATTACCAAGGGCCCCGTAGGCTGAGTTAAGAGCAATTTTTAAGTTTAATTGTAAATTATAATATTGAGCTAATTTATTTGGATCTCCATCAGACCCCTTCTTTTCTTCCTCAATCATCAATTTCTTATACTTCACACGGTCAGTATACATCTGCTCCATCAGCTCAGGAAGAAACCCCTGTTTCTCTCGCGTGTACATAGACCCATTGGGAGTCATAGTAATGTTTTTCTCTTTAAGAAAACTGGTATCGAATTCACCATTAAGTAATGGCTCAACCAATTTATTTTGAGAATGCATTCCAATCAATGTCTCAGGAGAGATGTTGTACTGCATGATCAAATGAGGATACAGAGAATTCAAGTCAAAACTACATACCCAATTGTGTCTACCAGTTTGAGGATCTTTTACATAAGCGCCTTCATACGCCGTATTCTTTTCCTCAAATCTCTTTTGTGGAATTACAATTTTCTTATCTCTGAGATGATTGTAGATAATCATATCCCACATCTTCACTGGACTGAATACATCATTGAAATTAATCTTAGCCAAATAAGCCAAAGAAATAATCATTTCCATGATCTTCAACTTATTTTCTAATTTCTCAACCAAAATTACATCATGAATATTGTAGTCTAAGAATTTCTGGAAATTTGTCTTATAGAGTTCATGAAGAGAAGTTGCTTCAGAATAATCAAGTTTTTTCTCCCCAAGTTCAGCGTAAGCTATGAAATTCAAAGCATAAGATTCACGGTTGATGTATGTGAATTTTCCATACGCATCCATATAATCTATACTAGAAATTCCCTGCATGTCATAAACTTGTTGTTTTCTACCGCCCATCAAGTTTACTTCATTCTCTCTAATCCATCCCCAAGGAGATAATTTATTGGCCATCTTTGAGCCGTGTACCTTTGTAATTCGATTCACCAAATAGGGCACATCAAAAAAACGAGTATTCCATCCAGTTACAATGTCTGGATAGTTTGACTTCCAATCATCAACAAAAGCTTCTAACAAAGCGTGTTCATTTGGACATCGAATATATCGCACATCTGATGGAGGATTAAAATCACCACAGCCATAAACTTTAAAATCATCACCCATCTTGATAGAGATGGCTAAAACCTGTTCATTAGCTTCTCTGATATTTGGAAATCCATATTCTGAACTTGTTTCAATATCTATATAAGCTATTTTAACTTTTGATATATCATAGTCAATCATGCCTGGATACTTATCAGAAATAAAGGAATACTGAAATTGGTCTACACCATAAACATCCTGACCATAAGTTCGCATGGCCTGTCTTGATTCTCTCATGTTTCCCCATTTCACAGGGGCTACGGGTTTACCGTCTAGAGTTTTCCAATCTGATTTCCGTTGTGCGGGAACATATAAGGTAGGATCATAGCGTACTTTCCTTTGAAAAGTAAGGCCATGTTCATCAACACCCCTTAGAGCAATATAGTTTCCTTGGGGTTGAACATTAGTATAAAACATTAATAATATTTTTGATAAGGGATTTCTAAGTTGTCAAATATATTATAACACCATTTGATTTGCGTGTCAACCCATTTAATGCGGCCAGAGAAGGCCCCAATTACAAATAGGATTTGAAGATATATTTTGAGGAATAATCCAATCAGAAAATAAGACCCTGCTTGTACTGGGTTTTTCCATTTGCCCTTAAAGCTGTCATTATTTTTCTTCGATTTGAACCATCCTTTTTGAAAGAACAATGTACCCATCCGCTGTTCGGCTTTCCTTTGGTGTAAAACTCCAAAATGAGCTGGTCAAAATCGAGTTCCTTACTTATCCAAGTAGAAACTTCTCCATTTGGTGTACCCAGCTGTTCAAAATCTGCTGCTTCTCCAAAACAATGCTGACTTGTTTTAGATCCGCCGACTTTACCGTTGAGTTGTGGTGACCTATATCCGCTGTTCACCGTAATCACTCCGAACTTTTCCCTGACAGGTTGAAGCACGTGATGAGCAAGTACTGTGAGGTTTACTATTTCTTCAATTCCTGGCTCATTCTTAACACCCATTCTATCCGCTGTTGAACTTTTTGTCAGTTCACTTAGCCAAAAGTTCTGTGATAATCTCATGTTATAACCTCAAGTTTTTGTGTGTTTGGGTCAAATTTTACTTTGACTGTCAGTTCTATTGGTAAGAGTTTACCATCTTTCATTTTTAATGGAACTTTACCCTCTACCGCTCCCACTAATGCATCCTTTGCATTATCAAAAACGTGTGAGGGGTCATCCTTGATGATCTTGTCCAATTCTTTTTTTGCTTTATCTGGAAGGACATCATCTAACATTTTTGCAACATGATCTTCGGCTAGGTCTTGTGCCTTATCGATAACTAACCCAGCCACCACGTTAAATAACATACCCGCAAGTGGTAACATAATTATCCTTTATTATAATTCTCCCAGGCCTCAATTGCTCTTTGAGAGTTCGGCCGGTGATCCATACTAATAGACTTGAGAAATTCTTCCTTAGTAAATTTTTTAGGTTTTTCTATTTTACTTTTTTCAACTTTAGTAGAAGGTTTTTCAAATTGAATTTCTTCTTTTAAAATTTCTGGTTCTGGTTCTTTTTGAAAGTCTTCTTCTTCAAACATAACCTCTTTAAGAACTTTTCGTTCTGCCATCGTATTCTCCTAATTAACAATTTCTTGATTTTCAGGCTCAATCACTACACCATCGTCAGTGACTTCCTCTGTACCAACTACTTTATTTAGGATTTCAGTCACCCACGCTGGGCCTTCTTGTGTATCTGGAAAACCATCTTCTGATGCTCTCCAAAGAATTTCGCCACCAACTTCAATAATAATATCATCTTCGTCAATTGAATGCTTCTCAACATCAGATGGTTTACCTACTAGTTGTGGTTTGTGATTTGCAATACCTGCGGTGATTTGGATACCATGAGGAAACCCATACTTCTCATTCATGAAGATGCGAACTTTCCTTCCACCTTCAAAAACTGGTGCTCTCATACTCTCAGGGATTTCCATATTTTCTAATCCCTTACCAGTTGATGTGTCAAGCACTACACCATCATCTTCTTCTTCTGTATCAACTTTTACTGTTTTGTCTTCAGTATTTTCTTCAGTATCAACCTTAAAAACTTCTTCAGATTTTTCTTCTTCTGCCATATTTTCTCCAAATAGGATGTGGGGCTCAAGTGGATTCCCACCCAACTATGAGCCCCCGCGTCATTACTAAGAACCGATTTGAATCAGCCGTGGCTTCTTCTCATCGGGTATCACTCTCTCAAGGTCAATGGTTAACATACCATCCTTGAGATCCGCACCCTTTACAATGATATCATCGGACAAAGAAAATGAACGCATAAAGGATCTTTTAGCAATCCCCTTATGAACGAAAGAATCAACTTCGTCTTCGCTCTTTGTATCTTCTTTGGAACGAATTGCCAGCTGGCCATCCGTTACTTCAACTTCAATATCATCTTTTGAGAACCCAGCGAGGGCAATCTCAATAGAATATTGAAGGTCATTCTGTTTCCGAATGTTATATGGGGGATACCCCGAATCGCGAGTAGTGTCCATATCAAAAAAACGGTCAAAGAGTTGGTCAAATCCAACGGATCTGCCTAAGTGTCTTTGAAGGTCTTGGGGTGTAAACGCGGAGTGTCGTGCTAGTACCATAATTCCTCCTTTTAAAGCGAGGTTAATAATAACTCATTCTGAAGCACACAGCAATGAGTAGTTGAATGAGGTTTCCACTACGGACAACCTCAGTCGCGCCAACCTTCTCCTGCACGGAGATGTTCGCAACGATGTTTAAAAACTATCCAAAATAATTCGATAAGAGAGTCGGCTGAATAAGTTCCAGCTCCTTTAACCAACAATTTATATTTTGTTTCCATCAACAATTTATATTTTGATTCCATAACTATTTATCTCCATAATAAAGAAAAAAGGGTGAGGTGAGCAGTGGGACTCGGCTTACCCACAACATCGGAGAACGAACTTCCGTTAGCTTTTATCCTCCGTACCTGTTCCCTCACTGGTAAGTGAGATGTGACCCCCCTCTATTGCTAGAGGGGTAGCCTCGGCACCATCCGTGAACAGTCTGACTATCTCGGCTCTCGGCAAGATTATTATCAGTATACTCAAAGGCCGTCACCTTTTTGTTCACCCTTTATTCAATAGTATAACATATTTATACATTATGTCAAGTGGTTTGACTACTTTTTATCGTAGATTCCCCACAATACCCAAATCGAAACCAATCCGACAAGACCTTCTGCACCCAATTTACCAACCAAGGCAACTACTGAGCCCACAACATCTATACCAAGAAAGGGAACGGTTGCACCAAAAATGATCTGGAGTACGACTCCAAGAGCAATAAGTGCTAAACCAACTTCTGTAAGGTTGCGAATCCAACCTAATACTTTATCTACCATATTTCCTCCATTAGAAGATTTTTTCTTTACAGCCATATAACTCCTTTGCTACGGGCCTGTTGACCCAAATCCTCCATCTCGTTCAGTTTTTTGAGTTGGTGGCTCTTGGATCTGTAACAAACTATGATAAACTTTTTCTACCAATTCAGCTTGACATATCCTATCTCCATTATTTATAGTCTTTGGAGCCTGTGATATGTTAGTTAGCATGACAAAAACCGGCTCAACATAGTCATAATCAATTATACCTTCACAATTTGTAAGGTATATGCCGTCTTTCCAAGCTAATCCTGACCTTGAATGTAGACGAACCGAATATCCTTCTGGAATGTCAAAAATCAAACCAGTAGGAATTAGTACCCGCTCCATGCAGAATAATTGTATTGAGTCACCTTTTATTTGTTTCTCAATAGTTCTATTTAGTGTGTCTTGATTTACTTTATATGTGCTGCCCTTAACAATCGAAGCATGTAAATCAAAACATGCAGACCCCTTTGTTGCAAAAACTGGGTCTGGTACATTTGGATCTAATTTATAATACTTTAGTGCGTCACTCGCTGCTGTCATCCTCTACCTTTTTACTTCCAATATTATATTTAGCTACAAGATCCCATTCATCCTTTTCTTTATAGGAAAGAATCTTAAGCTGATTTAGAGGAACAATTAATTCCTCTACACTTTCTGGATCGACCAGTTTGATCAATCCCCATTCGGCTAAAAGGTTTGCTATTGTATTTCTTCGTGCTTGGTCATTTTCAGAAAAATTTGTAGGTTTACCATCAAGTGCAAATAATTCTTTAAAGTGTACAATAAAATACCTACCCTGCTTATGTAAAATATGACAAGATTGATATAAAATCTTGTCTTTACGAGAAGCAACTCCAATCCTTGTCAAAGTCTCTCGTACCTTCAGAAAATCGTCTGGATTCTCCAAGGTGCATTCAACCATCGTGTCAACTGATACATTCATTTCTCCACTCCACCTTGATTCAGTTTGTCTTTAATAAAGGCCAGCTGATCCTCACTAAGCAGTTCTAGAGCATTTTTGGCCTTTTCATTACTGAATCCATAATACTCTTTCACGACTTCTAAATCGTGTAGCTTGTCAGGCTTCAACCATTTACTGTACCTTTTTTTCTGTCTGATACTATTTAGTAAATAGTCAAACTGTAGACGCGAATCTAGGTGGTGGTTTCTATTAATTTCGTTTGCTTGAAAGATTGTATCCATAAAAAAAGACAATCCGCGATTCACAATGAAAGCGGCATACTTCTTCTCATCTTGAGAAGTCAGCATGACATCTTCTTTGGATTCGTTGATTGCCTTTAAATAATCAAATGGACTCATAATTATATTATACCATATTTCAAGGTTATGTCAATTGTTATAGTTTGACATTAATTTCGTCCATGTGTTTGAACGCTACTCTCCAAACTTCAAGTAGAATATCGTTGACAACATTACGAGTCTTGGGCACTCCAGTAAGATAGCCCTGTCTTCGTGCAAATTCATTCATGAACTTTGTTCTCGCGTTCTGAATGAGTTTCGTATTCTCCTTCTTAGTTTTCGTTGACTTTTCAATAACCTCAGCCGACTGAAGAGAAGGGTTTGGAAGCTCCAAATTTCCTAATGTTTTATGGATATCCTCTTGAGAAGTACCCATCAAAAGAACAGGAGTTGCTGTCTTATGACCCTCTTCATACAGATAAATAGATA
>Ga0098035_1001166_pt1 | contig 12816 bp, 5 predicted proteins | sample 3_EtaG_FD_75046 | JGI IMG/M metagenome (GOLD analysis project Ga0098035, IMG submission 75046) | Marine viral communities from the Subarctic Pacific Ocean - 3_ETSP_OMZ_AT15126 metaG | ecosystem: Environmental > Aquatic > Marine > Oceanic | place: Pacific Ocean | collected 2015-01-07
GGTATCTGCTTCTGGAATAATTGATACTACTGGACATACAACTTATACAGATTTGTTAGCACAAGTAAAACATGGAGATGCTGGGTCTGAGAATTTCCAAATGCACTATGGTCAGTTATCAGTCTTTAGGGTTGGATAATGGGGCTTTATGCCACATCTCTTTCTTATGGTCCTCCTGTTTTAAGAGACGCTGATGCTGATGCATCTCTTGTAACAGAGCTACAGACGGCAATAGAAGATCAAAGAAGTACTATTCAAATAGTTCCTGGAGAAGGAAGCGTATTAGGTGTATGGGTATTTAGTGGCAATACTTATGCATTTAGAAATAAATCTGGTGGCGCTACGGCTGGCATGTATAAGTCAACGCCCGCTGGATGGTCTGAGGTAGCCTTAGGAACTGCCTTAGATTTTGATGGGACTACCACTAACGGAGAGTTTGTTGTTGGTTCTATTGTAACAGGGGCTGCTGGAGCTACTGGAACCGTTGCAGCCGTTTCTTACTATGGGTTATGGGAAACAGGAGCCACCGGCACGGTAGTTCTTACAGATATAACTGGAACTTTTGTTGATGATGAGAACCTATCAACACCTACTCTGCAGTTCGATGCTGGGACGGGAGAAATAAAAGAGGATGATGTGGTAACGGGGGTCACCTCCGGGGAGAGCGCTACTGTAAAGAAGATTACTATTTCTAGCGGCACTTGGGATGGGGATGATGCAGCTGGGTACTTATCTATCTCTGGAAATACTGGAACGTGGACGGATGGGGAAAAGATACAAGTTTCCGGTTCAAATAAAGCTGACGTAGATGGAGCATCTGAACCTTCTTCAAAAACTTTAGCTAAAGCTAACGGAACCCAGTACGCTCAAACCTTAAACCCAGGCGGCAAGTACGAGTTCATTACTTATAACTTTAAAGGAGCAGCCTCAAGCGTTTCAATGTATGGGGTTAATACGGTCGATAAGGGATTTTCTTTCGATGGTACTACCTTTATAAAGATAGGAACAGGGATGTCTGCAGATTCCCCTGAGCATATAATAGCGCATAAGAAGCATTTATTCTTCTCATTTCCAGGTGGCTCTGTGCAGCATTCAAGTATAGCGGAGCCATTACAGTGGAGCGCTGTTACTGGAGCTGCAGAGATATCATTAGGAGAAGATGTCTCTGGTTTCTCGACAGAGATAAAAGAAGTAATGTCCATCTTTACTAGAAACGATACATATATGTTATACGGCGCTTCTTCTGCTGATTGGAATCTAACTAGGTTTCATCAGGGCACTGGCGCTATCCCTTATACAATGCAGAAGATGGATCAGACATTTTTCTTAGATGACAGAGGAATAACATCTATATTTACTGTCCAGTACTATGGAGATTTCCAATCATCTGTAGCGTCAAGTCAGATTGACCCTTATATACAGGATAAAAAAGATAATGCAGTACTATCACTAAGGGTTAGAGGGAAGAACCAGTATAGACTTTACTTTGATGATAAAACTGGATTGGCCATGACCTATATAAATAGAGATAATGTGGGTATAATGCCATTTACTTTATCCCATCAATTGAGTTGTTGTTGTTCAGCGGAAGATTCTAATGGCTTTGAGGTTTTGTACGGAGGTTTTGAAGACGGTTATGTTAGAAGGATAGATTCTGGAACCAGTTTTGATGGCCTTACGGTAGACTCGTTTATACGTACTGCCTACTATAGTTACGGTTCTCCACAGGTAAAGAAGAGATTTAGACAGGTAGGGTTAGAGATCAATGCGGATACATCTACATCATTAACATTTTATCCTACGTTTGATTATGGGGGAACATTCTCTCCCAGATCGACCCCGTCAGCTGCGTCTTATACTGTATCAGTAACTTCAGACCAATGGAATGAAGATGATATATCAAATTCAGATACTGGTATTACTGTAGTTGCTTCCGAGAGAATAAAGATAAATGGAGTTGGTACAAATATGGGTATGATTATAAAGAATAGTTCTATATACGATAAACCAATAACTCTGCAAGGAGCTGTTGTTGATTATTCTACTAGAGGTGTTAGACGATGACTATGTTAAGGCTTCCAGGTGAAATTGGCCCTAATAAACTTGCTTATGTAACAGATGATGAAAGAAAGCTTTTGAGGAGGAGGGAGGCTGTAAAGGGGTTTCCATCAAAAAAGACTACTACACAAGGAATTCCCGTTCTAGGGGATAGTAGAGCCGCAGTTATAGCCCATGCTAAAGGATTAGGAATAGCTAATGTTCCGGGGGCAGATGTAGGTAAGCAAGAGTGGAACAGATTTACTCAAAGATTAAATGCGGAAAAGGCGCTTAGGACTAAAGGAGGCACACAAGATTTTGTTAAGGCTTCTACACCACAGCAAAACAAAAGGAGTAGTGATTTTTATAGTTCTTCTGCAGGTGCCGCTCATGCCGCTTCCTTAGGTAAACCAGTAGGATTTGGCATACGCGCCCCAGTTAAACGAGAAAGTAGAACTCACTTCGCATCCACATCGCAACCCGAGGACGAGGTCGAGGCAGAAATAACCCAGCCAACTAGTGGAAATGTATCAGTTGCGTCATCTCAAAATGTAGCCGATATATCAATAGATCCAATCATAGATCAGAGTAAGTTAGAGAAGCCATTGCTTGACGAGATTGTTGTTCTAGGGCCAAACTCTGAGGTTCTGCAAGAGAGGTTAAAGAACTTAATAAATACCAATAGCCCCTTATTTAAAGCAGCAACAACTAAAGCATTACAGTCAATGAATGCTTCTGGCCTTACAAATAGTTCTATAGCTGTTGAAGCTGTTATGAATTCAATCTTAGCGGTAGCTATCCCAATAGCCCAGAGGGATGCCGATGCCTTCCTTCAGCAGAGAATAAATAATCAGAATGCATCTAATGAGTTTAAGATTAGGCAGAATGAAGCATATTATAAGGCGTTTAATACTAGGTTGGAAGGTCAGATCAAGCAGACTTTACGCGAGCTCGCTGAAAGATCTGCTAACTGGAGAGCTGTTCTTGCTGAGAGAGGAAGGATAGCTGTTACAGCAGGCATGAGCAAAGAAGCAGCAGAAAATGCTCTTAAGATAGTAACTCCAGAGGATTTTTAAAAGGATAATATTATGAAATCACCATCTACATCTAAGTTTAATCCTGAGAAGCAACGAAAAAGCAGGAGCAAAATGATTGGCGCAGTAATCGGGGCCTCTCTGATGCTATCTGGGATTGGGGCTTTGGGAAGGTCACAAGGTGGGACCGGCAGTTGGTTGGGTGATATATGGAGCGGTGGAAAGAATTTATTCGGAGGAATCTTTGGCGGGGGCGGAAAAGGCTCTATAGGTGGTTTAAAGCGTGGCAGTAGTGTGGATGCAGTAGTTGGATCTAGGAAAATTGCATCTAGTCAAGCAGGGTCTGGCGGTATAGGAGGATTCTTTTCAAACATGTTTAGCTCCGGCGAGAGCATGATTGGTTTTGGCACAGTGCTTAATTCCCTTGGGGCTTTTTTTACAGGCCTAGATGACACTGGCGAAGAGATTGCATCCAGGACTTTAGATATTAGAGAGAAGTTGGGGACGAGGGCCTTAGATATAGAAGAATCTTTAGGAGAAGAGCAGTTAGCTATAAATAGAATGAATGCAGAAAATGCTATAAGACAGACAGCTATTGGATCTACATTCATAGGGCATACTAATCCTATAGCTATGGTTGAGGGGGTAAAAGATCCAGGTCCTGGATTAATTGTAGGAAGATCACCTCAAGAAGTGGGGGGTGGCGCTCAGGGAATTTTAGGATCGTCTTCACTAGGTACAATATCGCAAGGAACCACAGGGAGACTAGTATGAAACAACCTGCTAGAAGCTTTCCAATACCAACTCCTGTCCAGAATGCTCCTGTAGAAGAAGCTGCATATGGAGTTGAACAAGATCCTTTTATTCAGGCTACACCAGAACAAAATGAAATGGTTGACTCTTTAACAGATGAAATATTCCTATATATGTATAGGGATGGACATGAAGAGATCGTAGAAGACTTAAAAAATAGCAAGGATAATCTTCCTGAAGCTGTTGGCACTATGGCTGGTAATCTTGTTACCACAGAGATCCAACTTCTTGAAAAAGATGGCGGTTCCTTTAGTGAAGATATGTTTGTTGAGGCTTCTAAATTAACCGTCGAACAATTTACGGATTTAGTTGAGGACGAAGGGATAAAAGAATTTAGAAATAATGGAGAGACTCAGGCGTTTATGGGGGAGGCCCTAACCCATGCTATGGGCGCTGCTATTGACTCTGATTATCCAGCCGTTAATGAAAAGTCTATGATGTCTGTTGCTCAAAATCTACTAGAAGGTGATATGGACATGCAAGCTTCGCCTGTTTCTGGAACTCGGGTAATAGAGGAGGTAGTATAATGAGCATTAAGAAAGCGGTTGGCGGCTTCCTTTCAGCGGCAGGAACCGGTGTTATTGCTATGGGTGCTATGAGGGAAAAGAAAGAGGCAGCTGCGGAGGTTTTAAAAGAAGGCAGAGAGTGGGAGATGTGGAAGATCAAGAGGAGAGAGGGTATAGAAAGCAGCACTGCTGCTACAGCAAGGAAAGATAAAAGAACAGAATTTCTTATCTCTAGTTTGGATAAAAATATAGCGACTTATACGCAACTACTTAGCCCGGCAAATCCGCTGGCTGGAGCCAACCTTAGCCCGGAGCAGAAGGCGCACTTCAATAATAAGCTTAATAGATTAGGTGATGCTTGGTCTGCACTTACTAAAGGGTATATAGAGGACACTCTTCGGCCAGAAGAAAAGGAGGCTTACTGGAAGCTGCTTAGAGAGGATCAAGCCGAGATAGAGGCGTTAGAGAAGCAGGGGTTGGTCGATATGCGGGAAGTAAAAGACGCCCATGAAATAGATTTGGGATTAGCTGGAAACTACGGGCTAGGTGAGTCTATAGTTGGCGAGGAGAAAGAAGGCGGAATATTAGATTCACTAGTTGATTTTATAAAGAATCCAGCTAAGTATATAGAGTATGAAAATACCCCCCTAGAAAGCATTACTCCAAGTATGGAGAGTTATTACAAAAATCAGATTGCCGGGTTTAAGGAGTACTATGGCCCAGAAACATGGAATGAATTAAGGAAGTCAATTGGGGAAGAACACGGAATAGAAAATATTTCAGACATGGAGGCTTCAAAACTGCTAGCCAAGGAAATACGTGATAAGTTTATTGAGCAGAATGATACCGGAGCTGCTGTAGCAGATATAAAAGCCCTTGTTAAATCTGCGTTAGATGCAGCTAAAGCTTTTGTAAAGAAGCAAAGAAAGACTTCTAGTGAGAGGGGTGTGGATACAGTCTATAATGAAGCTGTTTTAATGGGTCAGCTAGCTAGTCATCCAGGCCAGGGTGGCCATGTGGGTGGTCCAGGTGATCCCGATATTACTATACCTGAGATGGAAGCTAGGGCAAGAGGGTTAGCAGATCCAACAGTAACATGGAGTCCTACTGATCCAGCGGGATTAATAAGCCAAGCCTATGCTGGTACTCGGACAGGAATGCCAGTGGCTATGGATGCTATGCCAGCCGAAGGAGCACAAGAGGTAATCAGAGGCCCTATTGGCAAGACTACTATAGAATTAAGTGACGATGTTCCAGAAGAGGCGGTTGAAAAGAGGGCTAGAAAAGAAAGATTGGTAAGCAAGATAAAGGCTATTATTATTTCTTCTGAGCCTAATCAAGGGGCAGGCAAGGCATGGACATCTATCTCGGGGGGGATGGATGATCCTAATCTCACATCTATGACGGTTGGAGAGATACACGATAAGCATGGAGACAAGGCTTTTGGTGCTGGTCAATTTAGGTATAGAGCCTTTATGATTCCACAGGTTAAGAAGCATTTAAATAGAGACCAGAAGTGGCTCGATGCTCAAGTGTTTGATATACCTTTTCAGAACATTCTTTTCTCGATAGGTATTGAAGACGCTGGTATAAACGAGTTCTTAAACGGTACAAAGACGGCAGCTCAGTTTCAAAAATCTTTACACACAACTTGGAGAGCCCTGCCTAAAACAGTCGGTACAATGAAAGGAGATATATCTGACACGCATGGTAATATTGTTCAAACATCTGGTCCAAGAGTTGGCTCCGAATTAATGTCAGCATGGACATCACAATAGAGAGAATACATGGCTTCAGTTAATAGCACAGATATTGTAACTAGGATACAAGCTGATCTAGACGGTATAAAGGCACTAGAAGATTTTAATAAAAATCCTCTTGATGCCGCAATGAATGAGGCATTAAATGCTCCAGTTAATGAGGATGATGTTGGAGCATTAGAACAAATTGGCTCTGGTATTGACCAAGCTACATCAATGATTCAGCTTGGGTCAGCATCATTATTTAATACTTTTTTTGGCGAGAATAAAGTATCTGATGTTTTGCAGAAATGGGGTGAGGAAAACCTAAGAGAATCTGCAGAAGTTAGAAGAGAGATGCTAGAGGATGCTGGTATAAGTAATGCCGGTAAGTGGTGGGTTAATACATTCCTTACCCAAGGGCCAAGTACTGCAGTAAGCATTGGTATGTCTACCGGTGGCGCTACTATTGGTGGGATCATTGGCTTCATGTTGGGAGGACCGCCCGGAGCGGCGGCTGGAGCTGCAATAGGTGGTTACGGAACAGGCTATGTAACTAATGCACTTCTTAATGCTGGGGAAAATAACGCGTCCCAGCTTATGGAATTAGGTGTAGTAAACCATGAAATAGCCATGACTGCAGGCGCTACTAACGCTATACTTGATACAATTATACCTTATAAGGTTGGTAGGCTTTTAGGTGGGAAGTTAATGCCTAAGAGAAAGGCCTTCATTGAAGGGTTTAATAAGCATGTAAAAAGCGAGGTCGGCAAGGGCTCAATTCTATCAGGAAGACTGGGCAATGGTGTTCGCTGGATGTTTATGGAGGGAGGCACGGAGGCAGCACAAGAAGCTATCAATGAAATGTTTCTTAATTATCTTAAGGGAGATCCGATAGCTGGATTTTCCAAGGAGCAGTGGGAGCATATAAGAGAAGCTGGTTATGCTGGTGGCCTAGTTTTTGGTGGCCCTCTTGGTGTTTTTATGGGCGGTAAGAAGTTTAAATGGGCACCCGAAGAAGATACAGATGCTGCACCCCCATCCCCTCCAACTATGGGAGGGTTCCCCGTTGAGCCAGAGACAGATGATTCTGGCAGACCTATCCCAAGATTCTATACCGATCCAACAGACGGTACTCTCAAAAGACTCCCAGATACCCCAGAAACACAAGACGAAAGAACACGAATACTGGGTGGACAGCCTCCTGGAGGTGGCCCACCTGGGGGTGGAGCTGCAGCAATTAATGAAGATACACTACAAGTTAGGCTAGCATCTCTAGAAGAAACACAGGCTATGGAGGTTACAGCTGACTTAACTGCTGATCAGCAGGGGATGTATTTTTACTTAAGGGATATGGGCGCTAATCACGCGCAAGCTATGCAGGGAGCTAGGGGGGAAGAAACCCCGTTTAAAGGACCTCTTCCTCCAGTAACAGCTGGCGCACGAACCAGCCCAGAAGAAGCTGCCCCTACTGTTGGCAAAGTTCCCCCAATAAATGAAGCTATTCCTACTGGTAATCCGCCAGTAGAGGTTAACGTTGAAACAGAATCTAGATTTCCTCGTACTCGCGAGGCTATAAGCGGATTCAATCAAAGACGTAGGGCCAGAAAAGAGGCTATAGAGGCTAAGAAGGCTGCAGAAGAAGAGGCGCGGGGTGCAGAAGATGCTGCGGATAGGGCGTCCCAAAGAGAAAGAGATACGTGGTTTAATAATCAAAAATTGCAGGATAGTTTACAAGCCGCTGTCGAGAGACAGAGAAAAGCTGACAGGGATGAAGCCGCTACAAGAGAAGATAGAGAGGCAGCGTTTTCCGAAGCCGAATTACGCGATAAGGTTACTGACGCTGAGACGAAAGCACATAAAGTATATGATATGCTTGAAACGGATGGAGGCCTCACTATCAAGCAGATGCGAGCTTATGCTAAAGCAGAGGTAACCAAGCTCGCTACTGAGGAAGAGCAAAAGGCAGCGCAAGATGTTTTCAAATGGCGCATTGATCGCTTAGAAGCGGAGCAACAACAAGCGGCAATCTTGAGAGGTGAAGAAGCAGTAGTCGAAAGAGGAGAAGAAGATGAAGGTATAGTTGCTCCTAAAGCAGCGCCTGCTGGAAGGGCTGAGGAAACTACTGGTGGCAGGGCTGCGGCAGCTGCTCCAACTGAAGTTCAAGAACAGGTTACAGCGTTAGAGGATCTTATAGCTCAGCAAGAAGCTGTTGTTGATATGATGACTAAGTCTGGATTTGGTAGAGAAGGTGATCCATTTACAATACCAGATATGCAGGAACAACTGAAAGCTAAAGAGGCTAATAAGAAAAGGTTAGAAAAGCTACAAAAGAAAGCTGCTCAAGAAGCAGCTACCAGAGAAGATGGGGATAAAACACCAACTACCGAAGCTCCAGTTAAGGGTACAGTGGAAGAGTCTGCTGCAAATAAAGCAAGGGCTCAAGGCGCAGAAGATGCCGCTAAATATTTAGTTCCACCAGCTTTTATTTTTGCTAATGAGGAAACAAGAGCTGCTTATTTAGAGGGGTGGAAGTCTGTTAAAGATCCGCAAGAAACTGCTGGTGGTCGGCCAAAGACTACTAAGAAGAAGACTACTAAGAAGAAGACCAAGAGAAGGACAGCAAAGGAAGATGGGCCAGATTTTGTTGTAGACAAAGAAGGAACAGCAGCTACGCCAGAAGAGGCTGTGCCTGCAACAGATGAGACTAAAGTAGTAGAAGAGGCTATAGCTTCTGTAATAGAAGAGAATGTAGCACCAATGGATGCTATAGATAATATAGCTGAAACTCTTGGCATTGAAAAGGGTGCGGCTGCTGAATTGTTCTCTAATACAATGACCGAGGAAGAGGCAGGTCTAATTACTGGGCAGGTATTCTTTGAAGAGCAGACCCAAGAAGAACAAATCCAAGAGATGTATGATAAGGGTATAGCTGCTGCAGAAGTAGAAGGCTTAGAGAGAGGCGAAAGAGCAGCTATGGAAGAGGGGCGTGAGGACAAGGGACTTCCAGAGCCTCCGACTGCTACACCTAATATGACTAGTGAGCAGCATAAGTATTATAATGAGCAGTTAAATGGTGTGCTTCCTGAAGAAGTAATAGTCTTTATGGCTGAGAAAAAGAAAGCCAATAAGAAGTTTAATAGATATGAGAGGGAGGCTTATGGTTGGGAAGGGCAGTCGGAAAGAGTAGCTGGAGCAGAGGCAGCGCTTTGGAGGGATGCGGATAAAAAGAAAGGAAAGAAGAAAGGAAAAAAGAAAGGAGACAAGAAAAAAACTAGAGATAGAATGGCAAAAGGCAAGGAAGCTGATGAGGATAGGGTTGCCTTCACTGAAGAGATAGTAGCAGGGGAAACCATGTATAATGCTACTATAAATAATACAGCTGCTACTGTGTATACCAATGACGATGGGACTTATACAGCCGAGTATGGTGGAACCATTGTTCCAGAATCTTTTGATACATTGTCACGCGCCCAGAATTTCTTAGTAACTGAGCGCGGTACTGATGAAGAGAAAGCCAATTGGACAATTACTCCTATAGAGGGGTTCACTGCGGAAGCAAGAAAAAAAGGTGCGGCTAAAAAGGCTGCTAAAGTAAGTGTAACTAAAGTAAAGAAAAAGACACGAGGGAAGTTTGATAAGGGAGAGTTTGAGCTTAATGACCATAAGGTTCCTATAATGTTTGAAGGAGATTCTGTTTCAGACACTAGGACTATCTATGCCCAATTAGAAGGTGAGTCTATCCCAATGGGGCAAAGAAAAAACTCCAATAGCGCTAGGGCTAAGGCTAGAACAATAACTTTAGATAGTGTTAAAAAGGTACAGGCTAGATTATTAAAGGCTAGAGAAAGAGAGCAGGCTAAAGCAGATAAAGAAGCTGGTGTTAGGGCGGATGCTGTAGCTGCAGCTGACGATGAAGCAGCAAGGGTCGCCACTAGAACAGTAGTCCCCAATGATATTTCAAAGGAAGACAAAGTTAATATCCTTCCTAGCAGTAGAAGCTCTCAAGGCCAACAGGCAATTCTTTCTCCAAAGGTAATTTCAGAAAAAACTGATACGGCTAGGGCTATACTTGGGCAAGGTACTGAGGGCTATGAGGTTATTGTAGATTATCCTAGAGCTGGAAGGCAGGGAAATATTCATCCATTCAGTATGTTTCTTCTTTCAACTGGGGCAGCAGCTAATGCTGTTAGGGAATCTATTAGTAAGCAGCCTAGTTTGTTCCAGGAGTTTCTTGTAGATAGGATAAATGCAGGCGGAACCATGATGGCCACGTCTGGTGAAATATCTACAAAAGAGGTAGCAAGAAGAATAAAATCTAGGCGGGACTCTATAGAAGCACTAGACAAAAAGGAAAAAAAGCTTAGAAGAAAGGGAGGGGCTCTTTCTCCGGAAGAAACAAAGAGAAGAGCCAGGTATACTAGAGAAATTGAAAATTTGATGGAAGGGAGCAGGCCAAGCTCTGGTGTGGTTGTTCCTGGAGAAACTCTTGGGTCATACAACTCTGCATTAGACGAGTGGGTTGCTCTGCTTAGCGATAGAGCCTCGGTTGCTGGGAGAGATCCAGAATTAGCAAAGAATATAAAGAAAGCTTTAAAGCTTACTAAAGATAAGGAAGTGCTTGTTGAAGAATATGATGTTGATGCAGTTATGGCTGCTGATAAAGCAGCTGTATTAGGAGGTGTTAAAGAGGGCCAAGCTGAAGCAGCAGCAAAAAGGGCGGCAGAAATTAACGAAGAAGCTTTAAAAGATGACGCTGATGCGGCTGCTAAAGAAGCTGCGTTTACTAAAAGAAAAAAAGAGAAGGATAAAAAAAAAGAAGAGAGTGAGAGAGTAGAAGAAGTAGAGACTGATGTAGAAAGGGTAGTACCAGAAGATCAAAATCCAGATGATATACTTTACCATGTAACTAGAACTGAAGATGCAGAATCTATTATAGAGGGTGGTATACAAAGGTTCGGCGGTGATCGTGCAGCAACCAATTGGCTAGATAAGGCTGGTGCAAGAATGGGGAAAGGGGAAGTATACTCTTTTGACAATAAAGATGAGGCTCTTAGATGGGCAGTTAAGATGGAATGGGAGTGGTATGGTGCCCACGACACAGGTAAAATATCTATTGTATCCCATAGGAGAGGAGAAGATTGGAGTGTGGATGAGAATGTGGGACCATTGGAACCCCAAGGTCTTTCTAGAGAGGAAGGTGTTGACCCAGAAGATATAATACAGTCTCAGGTTTTTGTTTTTGGAAATATGGGCGGTGATTTTCAAGCAGTCGAAGGCGCAACATTTAAAACTGAAGCAAAAGTTACGCCTGGCAAATGGGCGCAGACTTTAAGGGAAGCTGCGTCTTTAGAGACAAAACAAACTATAGATGATTTCTTTTTTAATCTAGAAGATGATGCTGAAAACATTCAACCAGAATGGATGCAAGAAGTTATAGATATAGATAATGCAAGGGGTGATCCTGATGAGAAGATGATAGGGTTGGGTGATAAAGTAGTCTCTGCTTCTGATTATTTTAACGACAAGCTTGATGAACTAAGGAGAGAAAAGCCCGAAATAAAAGATGTATTTTACGTAGATGAGGATGGCAACTGGATACTAGATGCTTCTGAAGATTATATATTAAAATGGGTATTTGACCAAGGTCCTGTGGTAATGGAGGATAGAATTGGGGGCTTCGAGCGTAGTGAAGATACCTATGTTCTTGCCGATGAAGAGGTTGATACAGAAGCAGATACTGATGATCTCTTCCTTATGGAAGATATTGATAGAGCTATACACGAAGAGATATTAAAACAAGAAACAGAAGAAGTACAAAATTTACTAGATAGAAAGGGTCAGGCTATAGAGGATTTGCTAAATCCAATGGTCGTTATAATAGAAGACTCTGCTACATTAGCTGCTAATTTATCTAGATCCCCCGACCGTAAAGGCTATTCAGCCGATCAAGTAAAGCAGCTAGCTGCTAACATCAAAAAAGCATTTCCAGAATTTGAATACAACACTAAAGCTACCAAGTCAGAGGTAGCTCAATCAATAATGTCATGGCATGTAGCCCAAACAACTACAGAAGAAGACGCTGTGGGAGATGCCGGTGATTTTGTAACAACAGAAAATGACGAGGGGTTTAAATCCACTAGGGTTAAGTATGTTGATTGGGATACGCCGGGAAGAATAAGAACTGTTGGTGATGCTAGAAAATCTATAATGAGGGAGCTTAGGGATATATTTGGGGGCAGAGCTGTTCGACATATGGAGAGGGTAGGCTTCATCAATATTATAGATACCAGTGCAGAAACAGATTGGCATGTTGCAGAGGAAGATGTAGCTTTTGTAACTCCAGATAGAGGGCAAGTATTTTTTGTAGCTAAGAATATAAGAGATAGGGTCCCAAGAACAGGTCTAAGGGGGTTGATCCTGCATGAGATAGGAGTTCATGTTGGCAGAGATTTGTTTACCGGTAGGGAATGGGCGCAGATTTTAGATGAAGTGTATAAGCTTAACCTTGAGGGTAATGAAGCGGTAAGAGCCGCGGTTAAAAGGGTGATGGCTAATTATCCAGATGAGATGTGGAGAGATTCTACTGGAAGGCCACTCTATAAATTTGAAGATGATCAAAAACTTAATATACAATTTACTAAACCGTTTGAATGGGAAGAGGGGGAAACTAAAACCGGAGAATTA
>Ga0098035_1001168_pt1 | contig 12797 bp, 18 predicted proteins | sample 3_EtaG_FD_75046 | JGI IMG/M metagenome (GOLD analysis project Ga0098035, IMG submission 75046) | Marine viral communities from the Subarctic Pacific Ocean - 3_ETSP_OMZ_AT15126 metaG | ecosystem: Environmental > Aquatic > Marine > Oceanic | place: Pacific Ocean | collected 2015-01-07
GTAGAGGCACCATTATAACTCACTCAAATACTAGTATTTTTTCAGTTACCGGAAGTTACGGGTAATTGACGGTTTCATTAACGTAGAATTATGTTAGGGTTTTGGGACCACCGACCAGAGTAGCAAAAAACCCCCTAAAAAGGGTAGTAAATGAATAGCAGAAGGGACTTGATTTCTATATGATATCCTAACTCTTAGATAGGGGAATAACAAGAGAGAAGAAGAAATAATACCTTTTCTTATATACTGTTTTATTCTCTATGTATTTATTCTTCTTTCTCTATGTTTTGTTCTATGTGTACTTCAGTTTTTTTTATTGACGATGAAAGTTTTGAGTTATGGGGGTATCGAATTACCCATGTAGAGCCTTCGGATTTAAGAGAAAGGTATCCGTCCCTTATTAGGCTTATAGTAAAGAAAGGAAGAAATAATCCTCTTTTATACAGAAGGTTTGTTATTTCTTCCTTTAATTGTTTACTCTCTATGTCTATGTTCTTTTCTATGGGTTTTCTCTAGGTGTGTTTCAGTTTTTTATATTGACGATGGAAAAGGGAAGAGGCCGAAGCCCCTTCTCAATGATGAATAATTAACTTGAGGTGTTTGAGTTTTTAACTGCTACTCTTTTTGCTGCAGCAGCATGGGGATTCGGATTCGCTAAAGCTTTTAGACACCCAGTGACCATTGCATCTCGACTAAGAGAAATTTTATTGATGTCATCAGCGTCTAAGCTCTTATTATGAGAGTCATTAATTAACTTCTTAATGCTATAGTCTTGGAGAGCATACCCAACAGTATCGGCTACATATACCAACTCCGGTTGATCCTTTTCTATCAAAGACGTATACCCTGCATAAGTAGTGTTAATACTAATTGTAAACATCCCCTTTGCCATCGCGGCATAGAAACGTGAGGTAGTATCTTCTGTAGCAACAAACTTAACATCAAATAAAAATTTATTACCATTGATATTAATGGTTGGCTTGGGTGCCGGTGCTTTCGTAGTGTTTTTAGAATGCTTGGTAGGCTTGACATCTCTCTTTTGAGTAGTAGCCTTACTAGCGTCAATCTTGGAAGGGTTGGCACTATAGTTACTATTCTCTTTTTCATCCTTGAATATTTTATTAAACTCGGATGCTGCTGCAGCTATTAAAACATCAAGATTTTTTTGCTGGGCACTCGTAATCGTTTTATCTTTCTTATTAGTCGTATTATAATCCACAATACTTTTCACCATGTCGGCAACATTTTTATCTGTACCAATAGCCTTAAGCAATCCAATAGTAGTGGGATTATCCCAATTGAGATCATTTTTTATTTGAGAGGATTCAAAATGCTTAGAGTCAATTGTCAATAACAGGCCGCGATGAAGTGTACTAAAGACCGTAGGGCTTCCATCTCTCTTATTAACAAAAAGATATTTGTGTGCAGGTGATTCAGACTTCTTAAAATGCACCACTCCCTGCTTACTAATATGAACCGATGGAAGTATACCTGTATTATGTACCGTTGAATCAAGCATACCTACCGATACTTCAGCGGAAAATCCCGACCAATTTACTATACCTTCCCACTTATATCCCTTCAGATAAGTATAATCCGCAGGCTCTTCTAACTTTTTAGCCTTCTTTTTTACAGGCGCAGATGTATAAATGGATACCGTCTTATGAGTGGCCAATCGCTTCTTAAACTTTTCCTCTAATTCATTACGCATTTCAGATGGGGCTTTAATATCATTCATACGCAATTTATCAAGTTTAATCTTAAAGAAACTTGGGCCGTCATATTTCTCTTTCTTAATCTCATCAAAAGCAGTAAGATCAATGAAATTATCTTCATCAACAATAATGGTACACTTATGCCCGTTTCCATCACTCCAACTATATGTATGACGTTTGGCTAACTTCGCATTGGCGGCCTTACCACCAATACCTGCATCACCAACAGTATCATCATTGTTAACTTTATTATTAACACTCAGCTTAAGGTATGTATCTAAGAAAAGTTGAGGGTCCGTTGGAAGTCCTGGGCCATTATCTTCAAAATTAAGAGCGGTAACATTCGGACCAGTATAATTAGCGTACATCCAAAAATCAATTTCGCGACCACTATTTTCAGTTGAAACATCGTAAACATTCATTACATGTTCACTATAGGCTTCTAAAACTGACATGGGCATTTGTCGCCCCGCAAATAATGCACGAGGGTCCATACCTAATGTGGGTTTATCATTCTCGACACCGTTAATAGTAGTGTTATTCATATTTTGAATGTGCTTTGCAAAAAGCTCTTCTAATTGTGTTGAGCCTATTGAAACTTGATCGGTCATCTTCTTTCTCCTTTGAAAAAAATGAGGGAATTTTACTTTCTTCTATCAAATGTCATATAATAATTATAAGTCATTATAGAGATAAAGTAAACTTTTACATCAAAAAAAAGGAAAAATATTTTATTTTCTTCTACAAGATGAAGGGGGGAGTATACAGAGCATCTTACCACATTAACCAGTATACCAATAAAGCCACAGGACTAAGTGCTAATAAAGATAGCGTTATTATGCCAGTTATTACCAAGGCAGGTAAAACGTGATTAGCGCTTCCATTAGAATCGGGTATAGTTTGGTGAGTGTATTCATTCATTCAACAACTCTAACCTCTCTCTTAGATTATACATCAATTGACGATTGTCCAACTGCATATAATGGCAATCATTCACCATGCGACTAAAGGTTTTCATTGGCCTATTGTAGTATGCTGCGTTGCTCTTGTCGGGTTCTCCATCTTTCCATTCGCTTGAAACATCAAATAGATCCACAATGTAGCAACTACAATTAGTCCCAGTGGTTGGGTCCACATTCTTAGCCATAGCAAAAGCTTTTTCCATAACCATCGGGAAAGTAATCGCTGAACCCACGCAGATAAAAACAGCATCTTGTATTCCTTCCAAAGTTTCGGCCAAGTTTAGAAAATCAATATAGGATGCTTGACCTATTCTTGCACCGTCACAATCGGGATGTTCATAAATAATATCGTGACCTATACTGGTACAGACACTCAAAGGTATTTTTCTTTCCCAACAATGCCATGCTAAACTTATACATCCACCAGCCCATACCGAAGACTTATCTCTTTCAATGTCAATATACTTTCCTATTGCGTTTCCATAACCAAGATAACCATAAAGGTTAAGGGCTTTATTTATGTGTTCACCAGTTTCCCATAAACCAAAGGTTCCATTGGCCAAATTTTCTTTAACATCTTCTTCTGTTTTGCCGTGATAACCAAACTCAAAATCGTGTATGGTAGAAGCGCCATTGGTGACCACATGAGTAATATAGTCATATTTCATCAAGTCTATTAAATAGGGATGACATTTATTTTTTATGAAGTGTGCGCCAAAACCAATGATAACCTTTTCTTTATTTATTATATCAACGGCCAGCTTATTTATAAACTCATTTTGATCGCCACGATGAATAGGTGGCACTTTACGCATTGGGTAATAAGGAGTCTTTGATTTTCTCTCTTCTAATTTCTTAATCGTCAACCTATTTCTATCAAACATTTATTTTTTTGTACCTGCTCTTGTCTTTCTTAGTTTATCCAATTTTTCTTCTTCTAATTTTTCTCTATGTTCTTCGTATTTTTTGGCCTTCATTGCACGGGAATGAATAAAATCTATAAGACGTTGCTGCTTACTTATCTTTGCATTCACAGCAAGGGCAATCATAATCGTAACACCATTTAAAACTACACCTATTACTATACCAGCTAAAAAATAATCCTCCAGTCCCGTCATCCGACATCTCCCAAAAGTTTCGGTAGTCTAATTTATCATCATCTTTTTGATTACATCCAAACAAATCATTAACCTTTGGGTTTCATTGCGGCAATCTTTTCTAAAGATTTTTTGTATCTCTCTTTTATGTCCTCATCACTCATTTTAAATATTCATATTTTTGCCGGCAATGTAAGTCTTTACAAAATTGGCCAAATTATTATCATTAAAATCTTCGTAGTGATCAGAACAAGCTTTCATTATAGCCATCTCCAACATCTTATCATGTTGTCTTCTAAACTTCTTGCGACCAGTATATCGTATATGAGTCATGTAGTTATTGAACTCTAAGTTAAACTCTTCTTTCTTTAGATCCATTAAATAACAGTAGTGATCAATCACAGCACTAAGAAAGGCAAACTTGCTTTCTTTTACAAGTTTACCTCTCTTATCTGCCATGTCTCTAGTGGCTCTGGTTTGGTGAGGATTTCTGTTACGATAGTATTCAGCCATTTTTTCTTTTCTCTCTCAGTTGCTTAGTGTAAGCTGCTGAGGCTTCATAAAATCTTGTAATATAACTATCATATAATTCGTGCTTTTCACTCTGTTCCGTGACGTAGCAATGCCAGTAAATTACGCGGCTACGACAATGTTCGCAAGTATAATTTACATATTGCTTGATGGTAGATTTTTTACAGGAAGGGCATTGGTAAAACCCCTCTCGTAAAAAAGATACGCCTTGGAAGGGAATTTTATTCGTATTAAGCACCTCTATTTGGCTGAATAGTTTGCCATTATGCCATTCGGGCTTATCTTCATAATCGCCTCCAATTTTTTCAGCTCTGTGTAAATTTATCGGCATTATAATTCCTCTACTACGTCTATACTTCTTAATCGCACTGATACAATCTTGTCATCTACTTTCTTAAGGTGATACCATCCAGACCACATAGGATCAGCACCTTTTTCATTTATTGTATCTACCATTTCTTCCACGAATTGATCTCTTGGAATAGGTGAAACTATATCCATGACACTGCCCATTGCCTGCACACGCAATAAGTAACCCTCAACTTCTACCTTTTTCTTAGGCGCTTCTTTAAGTGCCTTCGCCTTACGCTTTGCTTTTGGTTTAGGTTGAGGCTCATCACCATACATTTCTTCTGTCATTATATTTTATCTTGATTTATCAAATCAACGCGAGTAATATCGCTATCTCCAATCAACCATTCAATCACTTCAAAATTCTTTTTAATCAACCGAACCAATTCCAATCTTTCAATCAATCCATTCAACTTAGAAGGTGCTTGACCCGAAGACATAAAAACAGTATCAGCATTTAAAACATCCAAGCGATTTTCCAACTCACGCTCAAGCGCCATCACATCCACTAACTTTCTCATTTGTTTTTCCTTTCGTATTCTTTGCGACAACCTTCGCATAAATATTTTCCAGCCTTTTCATTCAAAATTGTTTCTTCTTTGGTGGTTCGTCCACACATTTCACAATAAAATTCTTCTTGAACGAATTGCTGGGCTTTTTCTGATTTATGGGGCGCAAAACCCCCCAATTTTCTACCTAATAACAATCCATCTCTCCATACTCTATGGGTAGGTATGTATTTGACTTAAAGCTGCTTACAAGGTAAATATACCCCTATAAAAGTAGGTCTTTTAATAGGTCGTGATTTTGTAACTTTCCAAGCGCACGTTTTTCCGCTTTTTGTATTCCCATCGCTGTATATCCTGTTAAAGCAGAGATTTCCGACAAAGTTTTTGGTTCAAGCCCCTCCAAACCAAACCGATAACAAATCGTTGTCTTTTCAATTGGAGTAAGATCGGAATTTTCAATGACAAAATTAATATGCTCTTTTAATTCTTGCTTTTCTTTAATGTGTAAGTCCGCAGAACTCAGAGAAGATTGTAATTCAATGTTATCACTACGACCTTGTGTAGCCTCTTCAGTATTAGTGCGAGTATCCAAACTAATTTCAAACTGTGGAATCATTTTTTTGTGAGACTTAGTTTTGCGGCGATTGCTACTCAAGGAGCGAGCGGTGCCACTAACGCTTGAAAACATATCGTCTTCATTCTTTTCCTTGATGTAGTCATTAATCTTATTCCAAGGAATGTGGACATTTCTATTTTCATAAAGAGATTTCAACACTTCGGCCTTTACCCAATGCCGAGCATAAGTAGAGGGCTTGGCGCCCCTACCTTCTTTATACTTGTCTATACCTTGAATCAATCCATATAGGCCGGCACTTTTAAGGTCATTGTATTGCATCAAATGTCGGTAGTCCTTAATTACGTGATCAACTACCCACATATTTTCTTCAATCATTATATCTCTTTTAGATTTTTTCAATCATTGTCTCCTATCGTAAAACACCAATTTTTTTAAGTGGAAGCGGCTTACCATTACTATCTTCAACAATCTTATTATTAACCATACCGCTCATATAAATACCATTGCCTACATTATGACCATCATATAGGGTGGGAACTACAACACCATCTCCTACATATCTTCTTTTAGTTTTAACATCTGTACTCTTTTCTGCTCTAAACTTGGCCACTTTCTATCCTTTCTTTAAAATGGTCGGGGTGGTTCGATTTGAACGAACAACTTCCGCGTCCCAAACGCGGCGCGCTACCGGATTACGCTACACCCCGTTAAAAATGGTGCGCCTGGAGGGATTTGAACCCCCGACCGCGAAATTAGAAGTTTCGTATTCTATCCAGACTGAATTACAGGCGCATTACTTTTGTAAAAACATCCATTGTGTATTTCCCAATGATGGTTAGGGCAAAGACACATTAGGAAAACGCATTTAGAAACCTCTCTTCCATAAAGACTTTCTATCGCCTTTATTAATAATAACCATACTTAAAATAAACCAACCCACAAATAAAACAGCTAAGATAATTAATTTATACATCTTAATATAACACATTCCTTATGATTTGTCATTCACGCGCCATTTCTAAAAGGAAATTAAATTGACTCATCGTTATCAACGCTGTGTGAGCTTTTCTATCTCTTAATTTTTTGTAAGTCTCTTCTAAATTACTCAACCATTCCTCGTCTGACGCTGGATCTCTTCCCAAGCCAGCTTTAACTTTTATTTTAGGTAGACTATCTTTCTTTTTAACCTTGCTTTCTTTTTTTGTCGCCGCTTCCTTTAAGGATTTATCTAAACTCTCTTGTGTATAAGAACGAAGTGCTGAGGCTTTCTTTTTTCTTGGACTCATACTAGACGCTTATCTCCATTCATAATGCGAGTGCGAGAACGCTGACAATAATCAACCGACATTTCAAAACCAATATACTGTCTTTCAAGAAAACGAGCCGTAACACAAGTTGTTCCTAATCCACTAAAAGGATCGAACACTACATCATCTTTATACGAAAGCATTTGAATCAAGCGTTTAGGTAACTCTACCGGAAACATAGCATTTAATCCCATCTTCTTTTGCCTTGTTTCTGGTGCAAACGTCCACATTCCCCATGAGTTATGAATAAACTCATCACGACTTACAGTAATTTTATCTTTGTCACCTACCTTCTTTTTTTGATCCTTAGCGAAGATAAGAATAAATTCAAAAGACGATGGAAAACTTGGGCAAGAAGGTGACATATAACTACCCCACGCTGTTCTATTACCTGTTGTATTTTTATTCCAAATAATAGTGGCCATCATAATGTAGCCTAACTCTCTAGTCATAAACTGAATAATATCAGAGTGAGTAGGTACAGAACCATTACGACCATCACCAATATTAATGCAAACCCTACCACCACTTACCATCTTTGCTTTTACATGACCAAAGATGCGTTCCAACCATGCAATATAATCACTGTGTGATTTATTATCTTGGTATAAGTCGTAAGGATTTTTATGTTTAGCATTATATCCTAAGTCAACATTATAAGGTGGCGATGTAATGAGCAAATCAATAGAGCTATCGTCTAACTCCTGTATCAATTGTTCTGAATCACCACAAGTAACTTCATTTATAAATCTATCGTTCACAATAACTCCTTAACATTTTATGTGACTTCTTAAACTCGGCCATACATGCATCATATTCTTTGGGCGATTTATCTTCTATTCTATAATCATACCCCATCCAGTTTTCTCGTTTATATTGTACTCCACGTTCTGTTTGTCTAGCGTGCTGTAGTTCATGTGTTAGTAAAGTCATCAAATAAGAGTGATAAAATCTATGGGTTCTTGGCCACTGAGGAAAGGTCCACGCCTCACATTCGGTAATTTTCTTTACTGACCTACTCTTGGCTTCGGACAAATGCTTATATGAAATGCTTACTTTATGAAAATGATTCTTATTCTTTTTTGCCTCTTCCTTCAGTGACGCATCGGGCAATCTCTCATAATCAGTAATGTCTCTACAGGCGTGTAGCCCATGTGAAGTTTTTAGTTTAGGGTCAACATAAACATAGATAGGTGCCTTGATTGTTCCGAAATGTTTTCGGATACAATTCTTTACTTGTTGCTCATCTATCTTCAATTCGGGATACTGAGAAAAGTTTGTCTGTATCTTCATAGAAATTTAAATAAAGTTTGTGGAATAAAAACAATTATAAAATACGATACAATAACCCAAAACAGTATTAACATCCATCTTGGAAAATCATCGTTGGGGTTTCTCATCGTAGAGTAAGATTGGTCTTTCCTCTAAAGGGATATAAAGGGCAATTAACAGATGTACAATCTTTAACAGGGTGCGCTTCTCCAAAACCCATACACTCTGTACAAAATGCTTTGATAGCTAATGATCGGGTCAAAGTTACTTCTTTCAATTTGCCACTCTTTCGTTTAATCTTATGTTTGATTGCCATAGGTTTACATAATATCCTCTCTCAAAATGTGAAATCTAACATACTATAATATACGAAATTATTGATGGTTTGTCAAGTCTTTTTATTCATATACTATTATATATTCTGCTTGCTTTTTACGCGTATGAGATGCAGCACCTACTGCACGACTAACTTCTACCGAATTAAATTTTCCTTTTTCAAAAACCTTCTCTGTATCTGATGTATGACTATTAGAAATTATAACTCTTACACCCTTAGAAGATAACTCTTCAGCTATAGATGCTAACTTGATTTGATCTTCCATTGCAAAACCACCCGAAAAATAATCTGTAAAAAATGCCGTGTCATTAAGAGGTATATAGGGCGGATCGAAATAAACTACATCGCCCTTTGTTAAATTCTCATATAACTGTGGATTATCAAAAGACGAACAAGTAAAATTAGTATCAATCATTTTTTCTTTAAATGAGCCTATCTCATGTTGTAAGGCTGAGATAGATGCTTCATTAAATGAACTTATGTTTTCTTTTATTATTGTTACTCCGTCTTGTTCTTCTTTACTTTTGGTAACCCTACCAAATGGCACATTATAAAACCCACTTCTATTATATCTTGTCAATCCATTAAATGAATGCTTGTTGAGATATACAAATAGTTTGGATTTTTCTATACCATCGTCAAGAGAATTAAACTTACCTCTTAACTCTATATATGTTTCTTTAGTACAATTAGAATCTTTAAAATATTCTGTAAAGATATGTGGATCATTATACCTTACATGATTATATAGCCCTATAAGATGTGAATTTATATCGTTGGAGATTAATTTTTTACATTCAACATTAAGAGATACTGAACCCCCACCACAAAATACATCAACAAAAGTATTAGGTGTGCCTATGTATGGTAGGAGTTCCGGTAATAATTTTGTTTTACCGCCAGCCCATTTTAGAAATGGTTTTCTCAATATCTTCTCTCCTTTGTTCAAAAAAATATTTACCCATATATTTATCCTTAAAATAAAATCTTAATTTCTTTTCTGATAAAACTTGACCTTCATGCAAAAGATTATTGGAATTACCACCAGTTCTTATTTGCAAATATTCATTAGGTCCATTAACAGTAGTGCTAATACGATTTGACGTACCTTTCACTCCTGTACCCATCACTTCTTTATTTAAATAATGATTCTTTACGATATCACAAATATAATTCCAATCCTCTTCTACTTTCGGAAAATCTTCGGGATATAAGTCTTCATTCCATAAAAAGGGCTTCGCAAAAAAGATATGGTTCTCAAGTTCTACTCTTGGCACCATAACTGTTTGCTTAATCTTATTATAAAGATATGATTCTTTAAAAGGTCGGCATTCAATAATCTCATCAGTTACATGGTCAACCATAGTGATTGCTATAGATTGTGAGCGTTTAAAAGTTTTTATTTCACCATCAGTTAAATCTAATGATTCACTATTAAGACCGATTCCAATCAATCTTTCTAAAATATGACCCCACTTTCCCTTATTACTTAAGTCATGCAAATTATTTTTATCCAAAAGTGGATGAAGAGAAACATTACAATATTCCTCTATTAACGGCCATGATTCCTTAACACTTAATCGGTTCTTTTCTGAACGAGCCATGTGAAACCTCTTATAAAGGGAAAACCTCTAAAAATTTCTTATACTATAATATACAAAATAATTAGAGGTTTGTCAAGGCTTTTCTTTACTTTTTTTAATCTTTTTTTACCACCATAAGTTATTGTTTTTATTGAGGTTACGCAGCCACCTTGGGTAAAAGGAAGATATTTCCATTCGCATATCGGTAGGGTTTGTCAAATTCTTGTTCCCAAACAGCCATATCAGTGCCGGTGTATTCCCACAATTTTTCTTCTCTCTTAATATAACCAAACCAATCAAACTTGTCAAGGTTGTTCTTTACGTAGGTGTCCAACTCATTATGATATCGGGTTCCCCAAGTGACCAAAAAGGAGTTTGATTCTGCAGCAATCTTGTCCAAAATGCGAATTGATTTTTCTGCATCAATGTCGGGGTTATCATAATCTTCTTTGCCAATATGCTCAATAGTGGAGAGGCATAAAACATCCTTACCAGTAAAGTCACAAGTCTCTGCATCTACTGCTTGAACATCACCAGCCGGATGGTCATCTGAAAACAAATCAATAATGGGATGTTCACAATATCCATAGTGAGGCATAACGGCACCTACTTCTACAAGATTGTCATGTCCAACTTTTTCCATATAGCGTATACCAATGGCAAGTTCAATACATCTTTCATTAATCATAGTAGTGTTTACAGGGTCATCAATATACTCATCAACCGTCAACTCTTTATTTATCATTCACCGTTATCCTTGTTATAAGGTTTTCGCCACTAATTCTAATGACAGGGATCTGTTGTTCATTACGATATGTTGTAGCTGCATAGGCGCAATCACTAGTCATCAGTTGTATATTAATGCCTTCTACCTTAAAACTAAACTTTCCATAACTCCATATGAGAGAATTATTATCATCTCTTTTTACATTATTTCTTTCACCAGGCCACCTTATAATTTTCTTATTGGTTTCACTAATAACGATTGAGTTTGTGCCTTCATCTATCTTTAAAGTTCGTGCTGCCCGTGAATCATTAGGGCTTGATTTTCTAGACCTCCAAATCCACCACCAATCCCATTTGCTTTCAGTAAAGAAATGGTTTCTTGGTCTGCGCCATTTGAAAGGTTTCTTCATTACGTGTTTGTAAGATGGCATACCACTACCTTTTACTAACCAATCATTTTCATGTGCAATTAAAATTTCATTACAATGAGGATGTTGATGCAAAGCAAACCCATTTACACGATGATTTTGTATAGTTAGCCATGGGCCTTGACGGTTAATCGTCATGTCATCATACTTAAATAATCCTTGTTCATTTGTAGGTTCAACTTTCTCATACCAACCATCACCAATAACCGCCATCACTCCATCACTATCAGAAATTAGTTGTTGCCATCTTTTTACTTTTGCTACATTCTCTTTTATACTTTTATAACTTTCCTTAAGGGCATCGGGACTATCTTCTTTTCCATACCAACCATCAAATAAATTCTCTACTCTATCAAAACAATCTGTTACATACTTAGAGTAATGCCCACCTTCATTAAAGGCACCATCTTTTGTAACTGTCTTTAAAGCTTTATCTAAAATTATAATATTCTTTTCATCATTTTTCCACAAAACAGCATCCAAAGCACATTGACCTACATAATGAGAAATACTTTTATTGGAGCAGAACGGCATGGTAGAGTAAAGTTTTTTATAGCTACGCCAATAATCCTCTAACCCACCTTGAAAAGTATGATAGTCACCAGCTTCTGAAACTTGACAGGCTATTTCCATCGCTAATCTATGATGCCAAATAGCATTCCAATGTATTCTCCAGTTAATATACTTTCTGGGAAGCCATTGAGAAAAAGGAACTAAATGATTAAAAGGCACTTCCTTTCTACTCAAATGATGGTATGCTTCATTAACTTCCGCTGTTGTTTTTGCCATTAGATTTCTCCAATAAAAAAAAGGGTAGCGGCCCGAAAGCCGTTACCCTTCTATGTAAGGTTTAACCCTTATTACTTACTCCGTCACTTCTCTCTAGTTGCTGGACGGCGCGCCGATTACGTTAAGATCAACAACGCTAATCTTACCAAAGTATTCGGGACGAACCATCTGGTTAGCGTAGCGAGTCATCGCACCCTTACGAGGCGTGAAATCGTTAGGCTCAAAGATGGTCGGGGTGAACACCAGCGGCACATAAGGAGCGTAAACAAAACCCGCATCCAAGAAGCCAGCGCCCTTGTAACCCACAAGGATCTGATTAACAGGGAAATACGGATCTTTGTAGACCGTAAATCTATTGGTGAGAGTACCAATCTTTTCAACACCGAGCGAATACTGAACCTCAGTGGGATCAAATGTCGCATTCGGCTTGAAGTAAGCGATTGCCTCAATAATAGTGGCAACGTCCGGAGAAGTAACGAGCCAGTTGGCACCACTTCTCAAGTTACGCTTGTGGATTTCATTGGAAACAGTAATAATCGTTTCCGCTAACGTCTGATACCAATCCTGCTGAGTGCCAGTAAAACCAACATTCGTGGAATAACCACCAGGAGAA
>Ga0098035_1001169_pt1 | contig 12794 bp, 14 predicted proteins | sample 3_EtaG_FD_75046 | JGI IMG/M metagenome (GOLD analysis project Ga0098035, IMG submission 75046) | Marine viral communities from the Subarctic Pacific Ocean - 3_ETSP_OMZ_AT15126 metaG | ecosystem: Environmental > Aquatic > Marine > Oceanic | place: Pacific Ocean | collected 2015-01-07
CGCCTCGATATGACTGCCCGCGAACGCACACAAAAGACGGAACTAGTTGAGACCGCCTGGCGCCGCCGGCAACCGAGGGCGCCTGATCGGGCTCACCCATTCCACGACGCCGCAAAACCCTCCGCCTTTCCATGGAGATCCTCATGGATGATCCGACTCACTATGTTCATGTCTATGCGACCGTCCGTACCAAGGTGGCCGTTCGGGCTGAAAGCCATGATGTTGCGATGAAGCTCGCGGACCGTCTTCTGTTCGACGATGGCTTCGCCGTTCGCCTGATCCCGGCTGCTGTCGCGGTCGTTGACGCTGACTATGCGGAGGAAGTGACCGGCTATCTGGTCGATGAGGCCGGCGATCCCGATTTCCTGCGCTCTCGCACCTATGACCCCGACTACAAGCCGGTCCGCTCGTCCCGGTAGCCCTCCCGCTTTTAGCGGCGCGCGTGACGGCCGAGCCACCCATTTCGACTGACCGCCGCCACGCACAGACATCCCCTTCGAGACCTGAATCATGCAAACCACCCGTAGTCAGCGGTGGCGGGATCGGCGCGCTCAGTGGGCGACCGATTTCAGCGTCATCGACCCCTATGCCTATGGCATCGACGTCATCGATCATGCGGTTGCCAAGGCCTTCATCGCCCGGCACCATTATCTGCCGAGCTACCCTGCCGCGCAGCTTGCGGTGGGACTCTTCGGGCGTCGTGCTGTTTTGGAGGGCGTCGCGGTCTTTGCCGTTCCCGTAACCAACGCAGTGATTACCCGGCACACCGGGTTCGCCGATCCGTCGAAGGGATCGGTTCTCGCTCGCCTCATCCTGCTTGACAGCGTCCCGCAGAATGGAGAAAGCTTCTTTTGCAGCCGTGCCTTTCGCATGCTGCGTCGCGCCCGACCGGCGATCGAGGCCGTCGTCTCCTACAGCGATCCCGAGGCCGGTCACATCGGGCGCGTCTATGCCGCGCTTTCGGGCGCTCATCGCTGCGTCACGCGGCCGCGCACGGTTTTGCGGGCCGGGGCGCGGACCATTTCGGACAGGACCCTTTCGAAGATCCGATTGGGCGAGTGCGGCATGGACGGGGCGATAGACCAGCTCGTCCACCTTGGCATGCCACCACCGGCGCGGCATGAACTCCCCGCTGAGTGGTTGCAGCGACTTCAGCGCGAACAGTTCCTCGAGCGCCATCGTCACCCGGGCCTTTTCACCTACTGCTTCGAACTGACGCGCGCCGCCCGCCGGCGCGGGAGGTGCCTCCCCACACTGCCTTATCCCAAGCTGCTGCCGGCCTCAGACCCGATGCTGCCGTTGTTCGGGCCCTGAGCCGTCGCGGCCTTGCGCCGCGGCAAGAGGGGAGAGGGACCGGACGGTCGAGCCGTGATGCGCTCAGGTAGCTGGATTGCCTCCCATGTTGAACATCGCCCCCGCGCGGCAGGCCGAGATCACAGGCCCACGCAACCGCGTTCCCGATTATATTCGCGTGCCCGCGCCGCAACCCATCGTGCTTGCCTACGGCATTGGCGTCGACAGCACGGCGCTTCTCGTCGAGCTGGAAAGCCGGGGAAGCCCGCCGGACCTTGTCCTGACCGCCGACACGGGCGTCGAGAAGCCGGAGACCTATGTTTATCAGGAAATGATGTCGGCTTGGATGGCCGCAAGGGGCATTCCCTACGAGACCGTGCGGTACACGCCGCGACGCTTCAAGCACTGGCCGCCCTATTTCGACCTGCTGTCCAATGTCCTCACCAATGCGACACTGCCCAGTATCTCCCTTGGCCGCCACTCCTGCTCGTTAGGTCCGGCTTCAGAGACTGTCTCTTTTGCTCGCGATGAGTGACGGGCCGACCGCCGCGCTAACCCAAAGAGCTGGCGGTGGTCGGCCCGTCACTCGCGTCGCGCAGCGACGCCTGATTGCCGGATGAATCCGCTTGGACTCAATTACCGCACTTCATTCGCGAGCAGATCATTTCAGGATCGATTTCACTGGCGAAACAAAGCCTGGGCTTGTAGAAGACCGGAGAACAAAAGGGGGCCTTATGGCGCGGCGCGTTTTCTTCAGTTTCCACTTCGCGAACGATTTTTGGCGCACCCAGCAAGTGCGTAACATCGGTGCTCTTGAAGGGCAGACTCTTTGCACCGCGAATGCATGGGAAGAGGTCAAGCGGAAGGGCAAGGCCTCCATCGAAGAATGGATCGATGACAACATGTACGGCAAGAGCTGTGTGGTGGTGCTTGTCGGTTCTGAAACAGCGAGCCGCCCTTGGGTAATCCGCGAGATCGTTAAAGGCTGGGATGCCGGCAAAGGAGTGGTCGGCATTCGGATAAACAAACTTCTCGGCCACGACGGGAATTCGTGCGCGGCTGGTAGCAATCCGTTTGACGAAGTCGGCTATGGAAATACCGGGAAAAAGCTATCGTCCATAGCGAAGCTGGTCACCCCTTCAGGCACAGATAGCAAGGCAGTCTATGATTCGATCAAAAACGGGATCGAGAGCTGGATTGAGGACGCGATAGCGATCCGCTCAAAGAACTGATGGAACTCCGTGAATTCGTGCGATATTCGATGATAGAGTTTCGATTATGATCGAATACATTACAAAATCCGAGCTTCGGAATTTTGCCGATAAGTTAAATGTTAGCGAACAGGCAAGTCTCAGAAAATCTGCTGCTTCTCGTAGCCTCTCAGGCACCACATTTCTTTCGCACTCAAGCAAAGATGATGATTTGGTCGTTGGCGCTATTCGTGTGTTGGAAGGGCACGGAGCCAGGGTCTATGTCGATGAAATCGACCCGGAAATGCCCCCATACACGACGGAGGAAACGGCGGGGCTGTTAAAGAGCCGTATTCGCCAGACCAAGCGCTTCGTCCTTCTTGCAAGCAAGAACAGCAAGGACAGCCGTTGGGTGCCCTGGGAGTTGGGCGTGGCCGATGGGTATAAAGGGCTGACGAAGATCGCGCTGTTCCCGGCATCCGACAGCTCGCATGAGCAAGCATGGGCATCGTGGGAGTATCTGGGATTATACCGCCGCATTGTCTGGGGGGATCTACAGGGTCATCAAAAGCGTGTCTGGATGGTTCTCGACGAGAAAAGGAACACAGCTACGGAGCTCAGCGAATGGCTGGCTGGCGAATGATGAGTTCCCACCCCGTTTAAGCAGTGGCAGGGGGCTGCCAAAATCGCTCCTCAACGACAGCCGGTTGGAGGGCCGGGCTTTCGAAGCGCTCCTCTCGGACGGAAACGTCAAGGTGGCGGTGAAATAACGCAACATAGTCTCGGTCTTCCGCTAGGTCGGGCGCTAGAGACCCAACTTGCGCCCCCACTTCAAGCGTCGCGCCGCCCGTGGAGATTACTGGTATCACTGCAGCCTCTGGTTGCAGGCGTCGAAACATTTCGTACTCTTGTACGATCCCACCCATACCACCAATGAATACCGCTGCTTTGAACTTGTGTTCGGAAAACATGCGCTCGCGCATGGCAAGCAGGCTCTTCTCCCGATCCTTCTCAACCTCGTCTGTATAAATCACGTTATTGAATCGCTCGTTGTCCTCGGGGAATTCATCCTCGAAATGGCGGGACTGATAGAGCCGTACCCAATGTCCGTAATTTACTCCGATGTCTTGAGAGACCACCCAGATCATCGGTGTGATTGCGGGTTGTCCACCCCAAACAAGAAGTCTGCGACCAAGTGTGACGTGCACCAAAGCGGAAACTGCGGCCGTAATCGCGACAGTGTCGGCGGTCGCCGCATATTGTGGCCCTCGCTTCGGATCTGGCACACCTGCCGATAGGAAAATGGCCTCAGCCATGGTCAATTCTCCCATGCTGCGAGAGCCCATCCGGCTTCGGAAACCTTAATCGTGCGGACCGCGAGAATATGCTCTCCAAGCCATCGGAGGTGGGCATTCCATGCATCACGGATGCCGATATGATCGTAGACCAGTACCGGTATCTCCTGCTGTTCCGCTCGTCGCGCCTTATCGGCCACATCGTTCAAAATTTCGGCCGTGGGGATTCCAACAATCGGATATGCCCAAATCTTTTGACCATCCAGCAATCGCACAGCGACGGCTCGGTGTGCGCCGACGCCTTCCACCGATGCTCCAATTTTTTCGACGTCAGCGCGAAGCTTGCCGGTTATCGACATATATCGAGATGCGATGCTTCGGCTTCGTAGCCGTTCCACCTCAAGAACGATTGCGTCGGCCGTTTTTGCTACTATCGGTCCATCCGCCCCCTCGAGTTCTTCTGGATCAAGATAAATGGTCTCTGCAAGATCAGTCAGCTTGTTCGGTGTATGTGCAGGCCAAATGACACGAAGAACTTGAATCTCCTTTGCGCGTGCTCTTCCTATTTCTTGTCGCGTCCATCGGCTATCAAAATAAGTTGGAGTGTCGAGCATAACCATAACATCAGAATCGACGAGCCTGTGCCAAAGCACATCTTGGAACGGATCGCCGGGCCTAATATCGTGTGTGTCCAGGAAAACGTCGAATCCGCGGGATGCGAGGAGATCGTGGAGTTGCAACGCAGCTGCTCGGGATTCAACGCGTCGATAGCTGACAAATACCCGTCGCTGTCGGCGGAGCAGGCCAACGCATTCCAGCATCGCCGATGCGAGTTCTGTCATCGCTGGATCGTCAGCGCGCCGCGTTAGCCCGTTGATGGGCTGGAGAAACTGGGGGATGTGAACATTGAAGTCTGCGCCGGCGGCGATGGTGGGAATGATGGGCGCGCTCGCTCGGATGAGTTCCTGGGCCGCCTCCAGATCTTGTTGGGCGTTTCCTCCGAAATACGCACACGCGAATGCTGCTGGTTTGTGTCGTCCACTCAGCGTGTCCGCATTATGCACAACTACATCGTCGCCCAACGTCAATCCGAAGTCGGAAACGATATCGGCGAGCGTCGCGGTTAGTGTTGCGCGATCCCCGGGCGTTACGGCGCCAAGTATGGCCAATTCATAGATACTCATTGATGTCAGCGACCGGCCGCCTTTGCTGCAGTTTCAATCCAAGCCGGCATGTTGACATAGCCGTTATCCCGAACCCAATCATACGCCCCGTATAGGTTCGAAAGCGGAACATCCCGGCCATTCTGCTTAATTGTAAAATAGCTGAGTGGGTTGGTCCCCTGACGATCAATCCCAAGTTGCGGATCTTTTACGCTATGGATGTCGATGGCCAAGAGGCCTTTTCCAAGCTCGTAGCTTCTCTTGATCTCGTGCCGGACCCATTCACGGTCATACGTCTCCGCGCCAAACAGCACCACAGTCACGGACGTACCTTTGAGCTGCTCCTCGATCCATTTTTCTATGCCGCCTGCTCGTTTCTTCGCCTCTTCGAACTCTGCCTTGTCATAGAAGGGCTGGGCTTCGCCACCGGGCCGAACCACCCAGGAATTGCGGACTTGCACGACCCGTCGAACGTCACGGTCATAGTGAAAGCTAAAGAATACCCGACGTGCCACCACTTCCCCCTCGATCATCGTTCACTCATATCAAGGCGGGAGCCAAGTGTCAGCAGCCACGGTGAGTGGTTGGTGTCGAGTCGCAACGACACCCTTCGACATGACGAGGAAACCGCCCATTCCATCGAAATGCGTCGGTCAAACCGGCCATATTGCGCTACTTTCGAAATCGCATCTGTGCGGGCGAGGGAGATAGCCCGTGGTATCAATGATTCGGGCATTCTCTGGCATGCCCAATGTCCCACTTGGCTTCCCGATCCTGTTCGACGCCGACATGGCGATCATCGAGCCTGCCTTCGTCTGGCTCATGGAGCAGGCCGAACTGAGCGGCCGCGCGCAGGCGTCTGAAACCGTCCGGACCTTTGGCGAACATCTCCACGACTGGTTCGACTCGCTCGAACAATCGGGGATCGAATGGCGCGAGGCCGACGAGCGTGTCATCGCTGCTTATCGCAACCGGATGCTGGAGAATCCCAGCACGCATACCGGGCGGCCCTATGCCCGGACCACGATCAATGCGCGCGTCTCGACCGTCTGCCGCTTCTACGGTTGGGCGCTCGACCGGGGGCTGATCGACCATTGCCCGTTCCGGTTGACCGAGAAGATGACGCTGATGCTTGACGGTTCCTATCGCCCAGGCTTGCAGCGGCGCCAGTTCAACGAGCTGATCGTCTCGCGCCCCGAAAAGCTGCCACGGCCGCTGCGCGCCGACGAACTGGCGCGGCTGTTCGCGCATCTCAGGCCTACCGCCCGACTTGCCGCGCAATGGGCGCTCGGGGCGGGTCTGCGCCGCAAGGAACTTTGCGCGCTTGCCGTCGACCAGATCCCCGATAGCTGGCCACTCGACCTCGGCATCGACCCGCTGGTTGGCGTGCCGCTGCACATCACCAAGGGCGACCGGCCAAGGACGGTCTATCCGCCGCTTCGGCTGCTCGATCATACGCACTGGTATATCGGCGAGGAACGCGCCCGGATCGTCCGCCGTATCCGCCGTTCCGACCGGCGCTATCGCGCGCCGTCCAATCTCCTGCTGAACGAGCATGGACGGGCGATGACGCGCAAGCTCCTGACGGCGCAGCTTGCCGAAGCGTTTGCCGCTTCCGGGCTGCAGGGCACACTGCACTGGCTCCGGCACACCTTTGCGATGGCGATGCTGGCCCGTCTCCAGGTCCAGGCCCGCACCAATCCCAACCTCAACCCGCTCAAGGTCGTGCAGGTGCTGCTCGGCCACGCTTCGATCACGACGACGGCGATCTATCTGCGCTGTGTCGAACTGCACGAGCGCGACCTGAGCGAAAGCCTCGCCTATCTCTATGGCGAGCTGATCCCGGCCGATGGTTAGGAACCGCCTCGATCGGACGCTTCGGCTCGAACCGACGCCGGCGGACCATCCGGCGGAGATCGCCGAAATCCAGTTCCGCGACGAATGGGGCAGGATCGTTCAACGGTTCGACCCGGCGCTGCTCGGAATGCCGGACGACATCAGCGCAGCTATCTCGCGCGCCTTCCGCGATCATGATGTGGCGTCCAGCGCCGCCACCCGCACCTCACGCTGGTTCGCGCTCCGCGTGTTCGGCAGGTTCCTGTGCGAAGATGGGCGTGTCAGGCGCGCGGTTGACCTCGATACAGCGACGATCCGCCGGTTCATTACATGGCTGGCGAAGCCCACCAACGGGCGCAGGCGCGGCGTCCAGTCGCAATCCGGTCAGCTCGGTATGATCCGGCCGGTCCTTAAGCGCGCGATCGCGGACAATCCCGGCTTGTTCGCACCGGGCTTCGCCGTTCCCAACAATGCGATCCCGCTCGCCGGCGTCCAGCGGCTACCGCAAGACAGGCTGACGACCTCCGCAATGCGTGCCCTGCTGGCAGTCTGCTATGCCGAGATCGACACTGCCTGGGACAAGTTCCAGCACGGGCAAACCATCGTCGCTCTTCCGAACTTGCCGCTCCATGGTGGCCGGACCGCCGAACGGGATCGCTGGATATGGAAGCTCCACCGCCTCGGCCACGGCGTCATGCCGCCCGCCCGAGGCTCGGACCTTAACAAGCCCGATCGGCAGCGGATCGCCGACGCAGGCGGGTTCCGTGAGCTGGAAAGCTATCTCCACGTCACGACCGACACGCTGGTTGCGTTCTATATCGTGCTGCTGATCCAGACGGCGGCAAATGCCGGTCCGCTACGCCAGATCAAGCGCGACTGCCTGGTGCCCCATCCGCTCGAGCGGCATCGCGTCATGGTAGAGTGGGTGAAACCCCGCGCCGGCGGTAAGGTGAAACGCATGCAACGGCGGTCATTCGACAATCGCCGGCCCTATGCGGCGCCTCGCCTGATAGAAAAGCTCCTTGCGATGACGGCGCCGTTGTTGCCGCATGTGGAACCGTCCAGCCGCGATCGGCTGTTCCTGCATCGCTTCCTCATGACGACTGGCCGCCTCGAGCGTGATCATCACGCCGGCCATATCGTGCAGGCCACGTTGCGATCGGCAATGTTGCGCTTCTACGAGCGCCAGAACGCTGCAATCGCCTCGTGGAACGAAGCGCATCCCGAAAAGCCTCGTGCGCTGCTTCCCGACTTCTCGCCCAAGCTGTTCCGCAGCAGCATGGCAAGCGCCCATTATACTGCATCGCAGGGCGACATCATGGCGGCCAAGGCGGTCCTTAATCATGCGAGTGTCGCCACCACAGATATCTACGTCGACGGCGATGCCGTTCGCCGCCTCGAACGCGATACGATCGCCCGACTTCAGGCGCTGATGATCACATGGGTCCGCGGCGAGACAATCTCGGATCGCTCGCAACATAGAGGCGCGGATACCGGCGCGCCGGTGACGGCGCTGTTCGGCCACGACTGCCTTCGCCCGACTGACAGCGGACATGCCCATCCTGGTCGCGTGTGCCCGAAACTGGGAGGCTGCCTTGCCTGTCCGGGCCTGATCGTCCCGATCGACCCGGATCATCTCGCGCGGATCGTCCAGGCCACCTGGCATCTTGAAGCTGCGCGGGAGCGGATCGACCCGATCCGGTTCGGCCTCTTTTACGCGCCCAGCCTTCAGGTGCTGACGCAAGACCTGCTACCGGCATTCCCGCCCGAGATGATGCCAGACGCCGAACGGCTCATGTGCGCCCTGCCTTCGCTGCCGGACTTGGAATAGCCTCATGGCCTCCGTCCCGACATCCACGTTCACCCAGGTTCCGGCTCCATTGCTCGGGAACGAAGGCGTGCCCGCCGCGATGACGTTCAACTGGGGGTTCGAAATGCCGGACGGAAGCCGGTTCAGCGACGATCAGTGGACGCTGCTCCGGCACGCGGCCGAACTGTTCCTGCTCTCGCTGCGGCACGATCCACCCGAAGGCCGGATGCCGCTCCGAAAGGAAACGATCCGCGGCCACTTCAGTCATATCCGCTTCCTTGCCCGGTGGATGGCGGCGGAAAACGTCCGACGCTTCAGGGATCTCGATCAGGACACCGTGGGTCGCTTCGTGGCGATGCTGCGCGCGCGCCCGGGCAGGAACGGCGCGTTGCTTTCGCTCAGCACCGCCGAAGGCCATCTCGGCACGATCCGCACCTTCCATATGCAGCGCGACAAGCTGGACGACGCGCCGCCGACGGCACCGCCTCGCGCCGCCTCGGTCGGGAAGCGGCACTGGAAGCCTTATGGCGGTCATCCCTATACCCCTGACGAGATCGCCGTGCCGCTGATCAGCGGGGCAATCGAGTTGCTCGGCGATCCGGCGGACCAGATAATCGCCCTGCGCGACCGTCTCGCAGACTTGTATGAACGGCTCCGACCACGGCACCAGGGACGAATGCTCCACTGGCATATCAGACGCGCGATGCTGGCCGAGCCATGTCCCTGCGCCGATCGGTATCCGAATCCGGAATGGCCACTGCGCCGCCTGGCGTTCATGCTCGACCGGCTTGGCGATGCCTGCTTCACTGTCATCGCCTATCTTGTTGGCGCGCGCGCCTCCGAGATACTCAGGCTTGAAGAGGGCTGCCTCGAACGGCGCGCGACCGACGAAGACGGCGAGGAACACGTCTATCTGGTCGGCACGATCACGAAGACGTCGCTGACGGAACATGGCGACCTCCACCGTTGGCTCGCGCCCGAGCCGGTCCAGCGCGCAATCCACATACTCGAGCGTCTCTCCGCTCCGCTCCGCGAACTCAGCGGCGAGAAGAATCTCTGGCTCCACCAGCTCGGTCGGGGACGATCACCGCTCCCGACGATGATGCCCGTCGCCCGACTGCGGTCACCCATGGTCAATGTCCGCTTGAACGAGCGGCTTGCGCCGTTCCTCGCCTTGCCGGACCACCAAGGCGGCACCTGGCGCCTGACCACCTATCAGGGGCGCAAGACGTTCTCGCGGTTCATCGGGCGGCGCGACCGCACCGGCCTGACGGCGCTGCAACGCCATCTCGGACATGTCCACCGCGCGATGACCGACCGGGCCTATGTCGGCACCGACTTCGAGCTTGCCGAGTTGATCGACGAGCAGGCCGCCGAAGAAACCCGCAAGGCGCTGGAAGACCTGCTCCTGGCTCCGCACGTTGCGGGGAAGGCGGGCGTCATGCTCTCCGAGCGATCGCCGTTCCGCGGGCGCACGGGATCGGGCGATGTCGATGCCTATATTACCGAAATCCTCGCCGAAACGGATATGCGCCTCGGCGTCTGCGACTGGGGCTATTGCCTTTACCGCCGGGAGACATCCGCTTGCCTCGGCGGCGAGCGCGAGCCGAACCCAGTGCTTCGCACGCAAAGCACCTGCTCAAGTTGCGCCAACTTCGCCGTGACTGACCGGCATAGGCCGGTCTGGGAGGCGCGCCTTGAACGTAACACCGCGCTGACCCAGCGCGATGACCTCGATGCCGAGAGCCGCGCGCTTGCCGAAGCACGCATCCAGGAATCTCTCCGCATCTTGGCCCAGCTCGACAAAGGAAATGCCGATGGCGTCCGAGACTGATCTGTCCACCCCACAAGCCCGTCGGCGGGCGAACACCGATGCACGCCTGCGCGAAGCCCTTGGCGTCCTCGCTAATAACGCGTCCACCGCGCCAACGGTCGCCGGGCTCGCACGAGCAGCCGGGGTCGGCCGCAACATCATCTATACCCACCATCCCGGCGTTCTCGACGCCCTGCGTGAGCTTCAGTCGCAGCGTGAGGGGGCCACTGAAACGGCCGCAGGCGAGGCTGATCGCACACGCTCTGCTCTTCGCGATGCTGAAGCCAGGAACATCGCCCTTGCGACACATAATGCCAGCCTGCTGAAGCGCGCTGTCGAAGCCGAGCAGCGGGCGGAACGGCTCGAACGCCGCAATGCGCAACTCGTGCAGGAACTCGATCGGATGCGCCGGCCCGTTCCGATCCGCACCAACGCCGGAGCGCCCGATCCCTCTGCTGCCTGAAGGCGGTCACGCCCTAATCGGGCGTCATGCAAGGGGAGAGGGTGAAGGAACGACGGAAATGCGAGCTTTGCGAGGCCAATAAGACAGGTCGATCCAGACCTAATGCTCGCTCAAATGGAAGATCGCCCCACAGGACGCGTTCCTAAAGAAATGGGCGCCTGCCAAACACGCATGGGCACGCGGCCAGAAGGTTGTCCGCCTCATCGGCTATGACGCATCGCCGGCGGATACGCGGCGCTATGAACACGCATCGAGCATCGCGAACGACCTGTTCGAATGCCGCTATCCTTTGCGCGAATGGGGCTGGGACCGCGCCGCATGCATTGCCCGCATCGAAGCGGCCGGTCTCCCGGTCCCACCAAAATCGAGCTGCTTCATCTGCGGGGCGATGAAGCCCGACGAGGTTCGCGCGCTGCCAGTCTGGTGCCTTCGGTTGATCGTTCTGGTCGAGGCTCGGGCGGCACCGCGCCTCAGGACCGTCGAGGGGCTTTGGCGCCGCTCGACACGCACGCGGCCCGGCCGGATGACGGACTTCATCCGGGCCGAGCAGCTGCTCCCGCCCGCCGACATCGATGCGATCATCCGCGATGCCCCCGCAGATCTGATCCGGTTTCAGGACGTCGCCGCCCATGTGCCGCTGCCCGACCGCCCGGCGATGTCGGAGTGGCTCGCTACGTTCAACGCCGGTCTCACGGAGGCAGTATGACAACCCCAATTGTCGAACAGATTGCGCGGCTCAATGACCGCTGCCGTCAGGGCTTCGATCCGCATGCGCGCATCGTCGTTACCAGGACCTGCCTCGCCCGCCTCGCCGGCGACGGCGATGCCGTCCGCGGAGTCGTTACCCAGGCCGAACTGCTGGCGGCGGTCCGGCGCTACAGTTTCAAGCCGGGCGACGGCCCGGAACGGGATTTCGGGGCCTTCGACCTTCATGACCAGCGGGTTCTCTTCAAGATCGATTATTACGATCTCGACCTCGAATTCGGATCGGAGGATCCCGCCGATGCGTCGATCACCCGCCGAGTTCTCACGATCATGTTGGCTGAGGATTACTGACCAGGAGTTGCCGGATGCGCCCGGTCGGTCCGGTAAAAGGGAAGGGGGGCTGGAGGCGGAGAGCAAGTCCGCTCCCAGCTAGGAGTTTCCGATGTCCATCCCCGCCATTATCCGCAGCCAGGTCGATCCGGCCGCGGTCACCAAGGTCACGCGCCTCTTCAACAACACGCTCGGCGACGTCCTCTCCGAGCTGATCCAGAATGCGCGCCGGGCAGGAGCGACGGTCGTCGATCTCTGTGTCACCGAGGCCGGCGGCATGCCTTACCTGACCGTCTCCGACGACGGCGCCGGCATCGAGGATCCTTCGGTGATCCTGGCGCTCGGCCGGTCGGGATGGGACGACATGGTCTCTCGGCGCGAAGACCCCGCCGGCATGGGCGTCTTCAGCCTTGCCGGGCGACAGGTCGAAGTGCGCTCATGCGCTCGTACGACAGGCGAGGGCTGGCGCATCGAGATCGGATCGGACGATTGGGAATCCGGCACTCCCATTTCCGTGACGTCCTGCTCCCATCCCTTCGGCACGCAGTTCCGCGTGCCCCTCGACGAGCAATGGGCCAAGGCCCTGGACGCTGCGGCGCAGAACGCCGCGCGCTATTGCCCGCTTCCGGTTCGGCTCAATGGCACGCTACTAAAACGGCAGGACTGGCTGGAGGGTGCCGACACGATCGTCGAACAAGACGGCGTCAGGATCGGTCTCTTCAACGACTATCGGGCCACCCGCTTCAGCCCGAGCGTCAATTTCCATGGCGTAACCGTCATCTGCCCGCTACCCTCGGTCGGCGAAAAAGACCGGAACTGGTGGGTACGGGTCGACATTGTCGATGCCCCCGATTTGCAACTCGTCCTCCCGGCGCGCAAGGAGATGGTCGAAAACC
>Ga0098035_1001170_pt1 | contig 12789 bp, 12 predicted proteins | sample 3_EtaG_FD_75046 | JGI IMG/M metagenome (GOLD analysis project Ga0098035, IMG submission 75046) | Marine viral communities from the Subarctic Pacific Ocean - 3_ETSP_OMZ_AT15126 metaG | ecosystem: Environmental > Aquatic > Marine > Oceanic | place: Pacific Ocean | collected 2015-01-07
CGTATAGCGGAGCGGTTCAAGGAGTTGGACCCGGAGGCCAGACGCTGTCCGGTGGCCGATCAGGCGACTAACAATGACATTGTTACGACTTTACCCTTTGGCATTGAGTGCAAGCATAGGAAGCGACTCCCTGACTGGATCAGGGATGCCTGGGCGCAGTGCAGGGCTAATTCACCAGAGAATAAGACACCACTAGTGGTATTTGGGGAGCATGGGACAACCAACGACTTCGTGTTGTTGAGTCTCGATGACTTTATTGCGAGGGAGAAGGAGCTTGCTTCTGAGCGATCTCTCAGGAAATTCTACCAGACTGGAGAAGGCAATGACCGTCCATATCTACGTAGGTGACTGTAGACAAGAGCTGTACAACCTCGGCCCTAATACAATCGATTCCATCGTGACCGACCCTCCCTATGGTCTGTCCTTCATGGGCAGAGAGTGGGACTATGACGTCCCAGATGTTGAGGTCTGGAAGCAATGCTTCAGAGTCCTCAAGCCAGGAGGGCACCTGCTTGCGTTCTTTGGCAGTCGGACCTACCACAGGGGTGTTATCCCTATTGAGGACGCAGGCTTTGAGATAAGGGACCAGCTGATGTGGCTGTATGGGTCTGGCTTCCCCAAGTCCCACAACGTGAGCTTGGCTATTGACAAGATGAAGGGAGCTGAGCGGGGGGTTGTAGGAGTTAAGGGACAGCGCGCCAATAGCGGGAGTGGCATATATAACTTCAATAACCCCAGTAAGGTCGCGGAGTTCTACGAGGGAGGATGGAGTGAGACCTATGAGGTGACGGCTCCTTCGTCGGATGAGGCCAAGCAGTGGGATGGGTGGGGCACGTGTCTAAAGCCTGGGCATGAGCCTATAGTCCTGGCCCGGAAGCCCTTTGATGGCACCGTAGCCATGAACGTCCTGGCTCACGGTACCGGAGCTATCAATATCGACGACTGCAGGACAGCAGATGGCAAGTTCCCAGCGAACGTCATGCACGACGGCCTGCATGAGGTGTGGGCAGAGTACTTCTATTGCCCCAAGGCTAACAAGAATGACCGTAATGAGGGGCTTGAGCACCTCCCTGACAAGCAACTGCCTGGAGTAGATGGCGAGTCATATATGGGTATGACCTCGGAGGGTCGCAAGCAGACAGCCAAGAACATACACCCAACGGTCAAGCCTAATGAGCTTATGAGGTACCTCTGCAGGTTGGTTACACCACCCGGTGGCACTGTCCTTGACCCATTCACAGGGTCCGGTAGCACTGGCAAGGCGGCAAAGATGGAGGGATTCAGCTTTGTAGGGTGCGAGCTTGACCCGGAGTATGCTGAAATAGCCAGATCAAGGGCTAATTATGAGGCACCTCAACGGAGTATATTCTGAAGCCAGAGCTATTATCATCATTCACGGTAGGGAGTTCCCTTGGCAAGATGGTCACAGGGATAGGGCAGGCTCCGTGGGAGAACGTAGCTATAGTGACGTCCCAGTTGTCACGCCCTGCCAGTTACTACGCTCGGATCAAGTATTGCCTCCAATGGACGTACAGGCAGAGGCTCGAGGGCTATGTTGTTGACAAGGTTATGAGTAAAAGATATACAAAACAAACACTTAACTCAGTTAAGGGTAAGAACATACGTCCGGTTGACGTCCAGGGTCTGGTGCGTCTCGCTATGCTCGAGTCTGTCCTGGAGAAACAACTCTCAAAGGAGGTGCAAGCCTTCGTTGTTGACGTGTCCTGGAGTCGTTTGAGGGCGTTGAAGACCATGTATAAGCGTGAGGTGCTGCCTATATTCCAAGAGTTCGAGACAGAGATATGGACAGTAAGGTAACTTTGTGATGGTTTTTAGTCAGTAGTAGGGGGAGTGTTTTCTCACAGGTGTACTTAATGGTGTTTAAAGGAGGTGTTATATGAGAGAGTTAACGTTATTTAATGACCAAGTCCGGGCGATAGACCGGATGTTCTCGCGTGGTTTGAGTGAGCTTGGGATGCGTCCGATGGTGATGGCTGACCTTATGTTCAGCAATATGCGTGGGCATTCTATCCCCGAGGATGGTAGCTACATCACCACCGAACAGACGATCAAACGCAGGCTACAATGCAAGCACGTCTACGATGATGACGGCAATTTCGTTAAGGCCGAGCTGCTACCAGTCGAGGATGAACAGACCGCAGACAAGTAATAGGGAGTTTACCCCGCAACTTGACCGGGAATCGTCACAATACCAACAATGGTATGACTTCCAATGGGGTGACGAGGCCAACAGAAGTTTACATTCAGACGTCAACCTAGCGGAGCAGGTCTTTGGTAATCACGGTTACAGGGTATTTACCCCGGCATCGGGTATTGATAGCGTGTTTAGCAGGATACTCAAGCGCAGTACCGTTGTGGGTGATTGCCTCGTGTGGCATGGTGTAAGCTTCCGGGGGAGAACACCCAGGATATGGGTCAACTACAAACCTAGACTTGTTCACAGGCTGATGTATAAGATTATCTATGGGGATTTCACTGGCAACCTTATCCATACCTGTGGTAACCGTCTATGCTGTAGACCCGAGCACTTAAGGATCAAACGTGGACGACAGGCAGAAACAAAAGGAAAGGCGAGCGGTGACAAGACAACGGAACCTAGTGGAGAAGCACTCTCCTTATAAGCCTAAACGACATACTACCGTCAAGAAGTACAATAGGCACAAGTATGAATGGGAATGGGAGGCTATCCGTGAGGCTTGCAATGACAGGGCTACGTGACGCCCTGTGTTGGGCTACGTGGGCCGTACGCAACTTACCCTATGGGTTGCCCTATGTTTATTACAAAGCCCGGGGGAAGAGACCTATATTGTATGACAAAGCATACAACCTCTATATGTCTGAGAGACTACACTCCATTGATGGATACATGGGGGACGGTGTATCACTATCCCTAGCCAGTAACTGTATCCTAAGTGGGTACACTCCCTTATGGAGTAGGCGTTACGAGGACAAGGCTTTCCATCGCAGGGTTAAGCAGTGGGACAAGGATGGACATTGGCCCTTCGTGAAGATCTCGTTGACTGGGCTTGACTAGGGTGAATGAATAGAGTTCACGTGCTAACGCACGCAGTTCAAACCAAACCAAACCAGTTCAGTAGCAAATAATTCCCCCACTCCTGGTATTGTTCGCAGAACGTATATTATGTTAAGTCGGCCCCCTCCTGGTTCATGGCATAAAATTCTATTTGCCCCTGGGAGACCCCCCCGACCCCCTTTGAAACTTTTAAACGGACACGATATCGTCCACGCAAACTGGAAGGTAATTTTTGGCACAAGACTACGTAACATATCACCCAAGCGCACGACAGCGGACTAGGTTTGAGGATAGAAGGGCTCGATGGCCCCTATCAGTTTGGCCTGAAGAAGAGGAGGTTATTCCTCTTATTGCACACGCTATGGTGGATCAGAAGACTCCTGGGTCGACCTATTCACCTGCTTTAGGCAGTGATAGCCCCCCCAACTTCGAGGCTTTGGGTCTTGATCCGGTAGAACAGCTTATGGAAGAGATTGTGGGTCCAAGGGGTGGGGAGTTTGAGTTCTACCCTGTAAGGCTGCGGAGTAAGCAACAGTTAGGACTTCTTCCTCCTATGCAGACCGCAACAAACGTTGATGTATCAATGACTTCCCCCAATTATAGGGATGTTGACGATATCTATAACGCTGTATTCAAGTCTGAGCATAGCCCCAGGACTCGAAAGAATCCTTGGATAAAGACTAGGGCGAAGCCACCACAGGGTGGCAAGGTCACCGCTTGGGGTGAGGCGCAGATTACCGACGGTACTATGAAGACAGCGATGCTGTCTAAAGACTATGGACTAGACCAGGAAGAGCGGGATTATGCTATCCGGTATATTGGCATACCGTCTGACGAAAAGGCTCAGTGGTTGACCGGGCCTCATGAAATTGAAATGTACCGATCTATCGCCAAAAAAATTCTTTCGAAATATCTGAGAGATAGTGGTGGGGATTCTCGACGGGTGATTGCCAAGTGGTATCTTGGACCCAACAAAAAGGGGAGCACCGACGATCTTCTCAAGCTAATGAGGTCTAGGGGGCAGTCTATTGAGGATTACTTAGATACATACCTTAAGGAACTTGGGCTATGATCACATCCAAACAAGAGGCGTTTGTAGACGCTTTCTGCATTACAGGCAACGCGACCAAGGCTGCGGAGATAGCTGGCTACTCGGCCACTACAGCGCGACAGAAGGGCTATTCCTTGAAGAAGCAATTCACCAAGGAGATCGAGGAGCGTGCTCGTGAGCTTATAGTCGACCATATCCCTGTAGCTATAGAACAGTTGAAAGGCCTCATATCGGGCGCTGAGAGCGAGTCAGTGCGCCTTGGGGCCATTAGAGACCTCCTGGACAGGGGTGGCTTGAAGCCGACAGAAAAGGTCGAGACCATCAGTCGTGTGGAGTCCATGTCAGAGGATGAGATACGAAAAGAGCTTGCCTCCTTGAGGGGTGAGGTTACTAAAACCCCGGAGGTATTAAACTAGTGCCTGTTAAAAAGACAAGGGGAGGCTACAAGTGGGGCAAGTCTGGAAAGACCTACTCAACCAAAGCAGGCGCACAACGACAAGCGAGAGCTATCTATGCAAGCGGTTATAAAAAGGGAACTGGAGCTAGAAAGAGAGCTTCGTCAGCGAGAAAGGTATAACCAACTTGAACGCTACGACCCTTACCCGTATCAAATAAAATTCCATAATACTGGGTCGTTTGCCAGTCAACGCCTCTTAATGGCGGCTAACAGGATTGGAAAATCTCTGGCCGGGAGTCGTGAGTTAGCGATGCACTGTACCGGCCTATACCCCGAATGGTGGGAGGGAAGACGCTACCGTCAGCCTATAGTAGCTTGGGCCGGTGGCATATCAAACGAAACCACCAGAGACATTGTGCAATTCGAGCTTCTTGGCTCGCCTGATGACCCGGAAGCATGGGGGTCAGGGGCCATTCCCAAGAAGTATATTGTAAGTTCTGAGAGGAAACCCGGAGTACCTAACGCCAAATCAGTCGCTTTAATTCGGCACGTTAGTGGCGGGAACTCCTCTCTCTTTTTTAAAGCCTACGAGATGGGCACCGAGAAATGGCAGGGTCGCTCTGTCGACTGCATCTGGCTGGATGAGGAGCCAAGCAGGGAGCTGTATTCTCAAGCTGTGACTCGTACGCTAGACCGGAAGGGTATGGTCTACATGACCTTTACACCAGAATCCGGTATGACCGAGACTGTCGCGTCTTTCTTGAACAACCTAAAGGACGGACAGAGCTTAAACAACGCAACATGGGACGATGCCAGTGAAAAGGTAAGAAGCCTGAGTGGGGCTCAAGGACACCTTAACGAGGTTGTCATGGAGCAAATCCTCTCAAGCTATAGTCCCCATGAGAGAGAGATGCGTCGCTATGGGCGACCTGCGATTGGTTCTGGGCTAGTGTTCCCAATCAACGAGGAACAACTAGCCACAGAGCCTTTTCCCATACCAGATCACTGGCCTAGAGTGGCAGGTATCGATTTCGGCTACGACCACCCGACTGCTGTAATCTGGTGCGCGTATGACCCGGAAGAAGAGGCCACATATATTTACGATTGTTATCGCCAATCCAAAGCACCCCCATCAACTCACGCTGCTGCGATCAGGAGTAGGCCGGGGTTTATTCCGATAGCGTGGCCGCATGATGGAAACCGAAGGGATTCAATGGGAAACCCCGGGTTGGCGGAACAATACAGGGCATTGGGATGCAATTTCCTTCCCTTTCATTTTGAGAACCCTCCCGCTGTAGGAGAGACCAAGGGAGGCAATTCTGTAGAGGTTGGGATCATGGAGATATACCAAAGGATGTCAAACAACAAATTCTTCGTCTTTTCAAACCTTACAGATTGGTTTGAGGAGTTCAGAATGTACCACAGGAAGGATGCCAAGATCGTTCCTCTCAGGGATGATCTAATGTCAGCCACAAGATACGCAGTAATGTCGTTACGCTTTGGTATGTCTGGTAAAGACCCGCAATGGACCGAAGAGATCAAGTACGGTGAGTACGGTATAGTTTAGTGGTTAACTTACTTCCACAGATTGCAGGCGTTCTTACAGGTAACGAGGACTGGGACGACTGGCGTGATTGGTTAAAGAGGAGGTATGGGGAAGCTGTAGATTACGCCAAAGGCTACCCCGAGGCTTATCTGTCGAATGTGAAGCAGGGAATGCTGCAATCCGCTCAGATGATGGGTACCGGCCCCGGATGGGGTTACCCTTTAGCAGCCTCTCTTAACCCGGCTAATATCCTTATCGGGGATACCCTAAACAAGGGTGCCGATCTATTGTCCGAGGCCACTGGAGTAGAGCAGAGTAAGATTAGAACGGCTTTGTCTGTTGGGCAGCTTGCATCTCCGTGGTTGGGTAGAGGGAGGATGCCGTCCTTTCGGACAACCAGGAAGGGAAACGTAGTCGCGCAAAAAGCACCGTCACTGTTAACCCACCAGGGTAAGTATCCAATCTCTCAGTGGACTGGAATGCCGGAGTGGACTTCTTTTGAGGGCGTAACCCAAAGAACAGAAGCCCCTAATCCTGTAGCTACGTTCTACTACTCGAGGGCTGTAGAGCAAGCGAGAACCCTGCAAACCGACGAGAACTACCCCCTACAGGGGATTGCCGACTGGCTCCCTAAAAGCCCGGTAGTTGATCGCGGCACTGATGAGGAAGGGAAGCCGTTATCGAAGTATGCCAAGAAAGCAATAAGGGACGAGCTTTTGTACTTTGGGGTTGATGAGTGGGCGCAAAACCAGATAGATCTTGGCCGAGACTTCTTCAAGCCCCAGGAGCTACTGGACTACTTAGAAACCCAGGGCGACATACCTTTCAGGCTTCGCACCTCATTTGCCGCTGCTCCTGACACTGGTGGTTATGATATAAGCCACGAGATTGAATGGTCGCGGGAATACGGTAGTGGCCTTGAGGCTGTCGCAGAGGGCGAGGCGTTTCCTCCTAACGTGCCTCCATACGTCGACTATCGGGGGTGGGGTGTTGATGCGGTTGATCCAAACGGCCTCACTGTTTCCAACAGATCCCAGAGACTTGAAGAAGTCGATGAAGCTCCTTTCATGAACGAAGGGTTTGTACGAGGGAAGCCCTTTACAGGGGATCGCGAGGATATAGTGCGCGTCAGGCTTTTCCAAGAGCCGCCAGAGACGTTTGCCGACATAGAGATAGAGCTACTCCAGGATGATAACATAACAGAACCCTGGCGCGAGGCTTGGTTAAACTCGGTCGGGGAGACTAAAATCGCCGAGGGGTTCGGTACATCAGGAGAGCAGCCGCACCCGAAAAAATTCTTTCGAAGATCACATCCAAAATCGACTGGCATTAATTACGTCGTTGGGGGGACTTCTGGTGCAAGAACATACACAGTCGGAGAGTATGTAAATCAGTCTGGAGGACACGATGAAATAATAAGTGGTAAGCCCATGTACACGGTTACAATGGCAGCTCCTCCGATGTCAACGACAGACACGACCCCGCAGGGACACGTAGCGGAGGACTGGTACTGGCAACATGATGCTACGCCGCCCCATAATGTAGCGGTTAACTTCGACCTCTCTAACCTTGGAAACAAGATGGACATCCCCATCACCGAGGGTGGTCATGTAATGGACAGACCCCCGTTCGGAAGGGTGTATGGAAGTCTAGCGAGAACGTCCAAATATAGCACTGGGCAGAGGCATATGGATCTACTCGACACCTCGGGTAGAAGTGTCCCCTCTAACGAGACCATTCTTCTTCAGGCTATTAACCATTTTATGGAGTCCTCCAGCGAAGGTGGTGCAATGTCGACAGATATACCCCTTTGGTATGAAGATAACGCTTCATCGCTTTATTCTCCAAGGTCTTTGGTTAATATACGTTTGGGGATGGGCTGGGAGAACTGGAATGAATCTGTTCTGAGTACTGCAGTATCCGAGGGAAGGGTTAGGCTTGTTGCTACTGATAAACCCTCAATCAGTGTTACCCATCAACAACTTGGAATGATCGAGAAAGAGCACTCTGTCTACACTGATCAACCAAATTGGGATATTGAGTTTATGGTCCCTCGCACTCCGATTACGGAGGAGACAGGTACATCGGATACCTGGGTCAAGTTAAAGACCACCCGAGCCGGGTTTACTGATGCTGTCAAGCAATTAACTGACCTGTACCAATACGGAACCAGGACATATTTAAGCCGATCTCCTGCGGTTTCAAGGACGGCTTTGGATGCGCTTAAGACTATCAACAAGGTTATTACCCCAGCCTCGTATGAGAATAAGGCCAGAGGCGACCTACTGGACATCTTTGCCCAGGTAAGACAAGACCTTACTGGCCCAAGACTCCCGGAAGGCAGAGTTATAGAGATGAAGAACACCGGGGGCTACAACCCCACAGAGTGGGATTCATACTACAATTTCTCTCCCTTGACACCGTACGTTGAACAGCAGTACCGCTTCGTTGCGACGTCAGCGATGAAAAAAGCAATGGAGTACGCTAACGAGTTTGGTTGGAAGGGTAAGCCTCTCGCTGAATGGTCAGAGCAACCAGAGCTTGACAACCTTTCAGAAGACCCTGGTTGGATGCGTGTTGCGCGTGATCTATTCCGTGATCCCCAGGATGAATGGGATGCTGGTACTCCAGATTCTATCTTAAACAGGGAGGCCGTAAGGAACTTTGAGCGCTTTTGGTCACGCGCCAGCGACTGGCACGTCTCTTGGGGAAACGAGTTATCTGGGTTCGACGAGGGTGCTCCGCGAGCCGACTCTCAGATGAGAACATACAGAGATCTCAGCGAGGCTACCGAATTTGCTCGAACCAAGTTGAGAGACGATCTTGAGGAGTATTTCCCACAGGAGGTTGTCAATCTTGGAGGAGGGGAGTTTGATCCACAGTGGAGTCAGTATACAACCCGTCATGGTCGTTGGATTGCTGACATCCAGGGTGGAACAGAGAAACCGCGAGAGGTTCTTATCACTGTAGGTAGTGGTGAAGAGGAAAGAATGCAGCACGACGCTTTGTATTACAACTGGGACGCTGCTACGGATGAGTTTGATGATGAGGGGGCTGATGTAAGATCAGCCTACTTCGGCACTAGACGACTTCCTCCAATGCTTGGCGAACACCCTATTGATTCCGCTGATGCCAAGATGTGGGAACAGGCCGGTCATCCGCTTCCCGAGAAGTTTGTACCCAGGAGGTATGTGGAGGGAGTTGAATTCGGTGGTAAGCAGTACCCACCTATCTATAAACAGATGGGGCACTGGGCTGCGGCAGGGCAGGATTTACCAGGAGAGCACAGCCTGATCGCAAGTATGCTCACCACAGAAGCAGAGTACAATCCCATACGGAGCGGCCTGAAGGGCGCGCTTGAAAGGCCTGACTGGAAGCCTACAGGGGCAATAAAAGAGCTTTTTATCGGCGAGATGCAGGGGGATGTTCATCAGTTTGGCAGTGCTTATGGTTACGGCAGGGTGGGTCAGGACATTGAAGACCCAAGCTCGCCCGAGCCGACTCTCGATAGGCTCCAGAGACGCGATCCGTTTGCCGTTGAAGCAATGCGGAGAACTGCTCACGATCTGGGAGAGCTTGCATACCATGACACCCTTTTAAGATCCGGCGATATCGGACGTCCCTACAGACTAGCACCTGGAGGCTACGAGCGTCAGCGTAATCAGCCTCTTTTACCCAGAATGGAACCGTCATCCTGGGCTGGTAACGCCCTGGTGGAGGCTGTGAGGTTTGCCCTAGAGAACAACTACGACTACGTCGTGTGGCCGGTAGGGGAAGAAATAGTCAACAAGTGGTCGGGAACAGAGGACGTAGGCTCAGGAAAGAAAAAGATCTATGATGCCTATATGCCCAAAACAGCTCGACAGGTGCTTGGAGTTCCTGTAGAGGTTGGTCCACACGCGAACAGAGCCAACAAGATGATGATGCGGATTCCAATCGGAGACCCTGAGGTAAAGAAGATACTTATGGAATTCTTTAAGAAACAAGGAATACCTACATTTTCACAGGTAGAACAACAGAGACAAGCAGCGTATGCCTAAAGAAGCAGTTTCAGAAGAAGCACTCGTAGCCAGAATACAGAATGAGATCACAGATTCTCTTGGTTATGGGGACGAGATCTCAAAGCAGCGCGAGACTGCTATGGAGTACTACTATGGTCTTCCATTTGGTAATGAGATAGATGGGCGTTCGCAATTTGTAGACTCCACCGTCCAGGACACAATCGAGTGGATTAAGCCTTCCCTAATGAGGGTGTTTGCCTCTGGCGACGACATGGTTAAGTTTGCCCCAGTAGGCCCGGAAGACGTGGACATGGCGAAGCAGGCTACGGATTATGTAAACTACGTCTTTACGAAGGCTAATCCAGGGTGGGAGATACTTTATAACTGGTTTACCGATGCCCTTCTTTCCAAGAATGGGATCGTCAAGGTATGGTGGAATGAGGAAGAGGAGTGGAACCGGGAAGAGTACAATGATCTTACAGAGCTAGAGCTTGATGCCCTGTTAGCGGAGGAAGGCGTTGAGGTTATTGCTCACAGTCCTCACATTGTCTCAAATATGGACGACATGACCGGGGAGTATACATCTGAAAAGCTTCACAACATAGTCATTAAGAGGTTAAACTCGAACGGGAAGGTAAGCATAGAGAACGTTCCCCCCTCCGAGTTCCTGATCAACAGGGAATCCAAAAGCATACAGGATGCTCGCTTTGTATGCCATCGCGTAAGGAAGACCCTTTCCGAGTTAAGGGAAATGGGCTATGATGTAGATGCTGACGAGCTTGGTATAGGGGACGACACCGCGCAGGCTTTTTCTGGAGAGCGTCAGGCTAGGTACGACTTTGATATGTCCTCCTCTGCTGATGTTGGATGGGGGCCAAGTGAGCTTGAGGAATCACTTCGTATATATTGGTTACACGAGAACTACATCAGGACAGATTACGATGGGGATGGAATAGCAGAACTCAGAAAGGTCTGCACAGTCGGGAGCACAGTTCTAGCCAATGAGCCGATAGACTCGATTCCGTTTATATCGCTCTGCCCCATTAGGATACCACACAAGTTTTTCGGCCTATCGGTTGCTGATCAGGTTTCATCGCTTCAGCTCATAAAGAGCACCCTGATGCGTAACCTGATGGACAATATGTACAATCAAAACTTTGGCCGTTACGCAGTTCTTGAAGGGCAAGCAAACCTCGATGATCTGCTAACGCAAAGACCGGGAGGGGTAGTCAGGGTCAAATCCCCCAACGCTGTTACGCCTCTGGCTACTCCCTCTCTTCAACCTTATTCTTTCCAGATGCTTGAGTATCTGGATGGTATAAGGGAGTCTCGCTCCGGTGTATCAAAGAATACTCAGGGGTTAAATGATAACGCATTAACATCCCATACAACGGCTTCAGCAGTGGCCCAGGTTATGACAGCCGCTCAACAGCGTGTTGAACTGATAGCCCGGAACTTCGCAGAGACCGGAGTTAAGGAGTTAATGATTGTCATTTATGAACTGCTCCAGAAAAACCAGGATCGCGAGACAGTTATAAACATCCGGGGGGAATGGATACCTATTAACCCTTCTTCCTGGAAAGAGAAATACGACTGCACCGTATCTGTTGGCCTTGGGCATGGAAACAGGGATCAACAGCTTATGCACTTGTCACAGCTCATACAATTCGCCACACAGGCCCTTAGTGGTGGCCTGGGTATAGTGAACGAGCAGAACTTGTACAACATTGGTGCACAGGTTGTCAGGAACATGGGATTCGTCAACGTACAAGATTTCTTAACCGACCCATCGCAGCAGCAGGAGCCTAATGCTAAAGAACAAGCAATGGCCTCCGAGTCGCAGATCAAGCAGAAGGAGTTGGAGATAAAGATGGCCGAGATGCAGATAAAGGCCCAGAAACTACAGTTAGAGCAGGCGGCTCTACAGGTAGAAACGCAGCTTAAGGTTGCAGAGCTTAAACTCGAGGCCGAACAGAAAAGGCCAGTGGCTATAGGAGCAACATAATGGCAGTTACGAAAGTAGCGAATGGTTATCAGGCGACCTACGGAGGCAAGACGAGGTTATTTAAGACCAAAAAGTCAGCGGAGGATTGGGCCAAAACCCACAATGTAGCCTCTCGCAAGGGTAAGCCACGTCCTAAAAAAGGAGGGGGGAAACGACGCCTTGTCTGACGAAAGAAGAGAGGAACACGCCAAGCGCCTCCTCAAAGATGAGCTTTTAAACGAGGCTTTTGATGTGTTGAAACAAGATTTAATGAGCCGTTGGGATCACAGTGGCTCGAATGAATCCGAGGCCAGAGAGGCAATCTGGCTCGCGATGAGACTGCTTGACAAGGTACAAGGTCATATAGAGTCCATAGTTGAAACTGGGCACATGAACAAGATACTAGATAAGCAACACCCATTTATTTAAGGAGAAACAAAAAATGGCGGATACGCAAAGTGCTGTAGTGAAGAGTGGTTACGGCGAAGCCCCGCACGTAGTAAGCGATGATAATAGTATGCAGGAAGCAGAAGAGGCAATCCTGAAGATGCTGGTCCCGGAAACGGAAACACCAGAATCTGAGGAAGCCAAACCTACGGAAGAGGAAGAGTCTCAACCTGAAGAGGAAGACAAATCATTGGAAGAGGAGCCTGAAGAGTCAGAGGAAGACGGCGACGAAGGCACTGATAATCGCGCAGAAGAAGGAGAGGATTTATATGCTGTCACAATAAATGGTGAGGAGCATACAATACCCC
>Ga0098035_1001171_pt1 | contig 12777 bp, 7 predicted proteins | sample 3_EtaG_FD_75046 | JGI IMG/M metagenome (GOLD analysis project Ga0098035, IMG submission 75046) | Marine viral communities from the Subarctic Pacific Ocean - 3_ETSP_OMZ_AT15126 metaG | ecosystem: Environmental > Aquatic > Marine > Oceanic | place: Pacific Ocean | collected 2015-01-07
AAGTGTAATGAATGGTCCTCGCCACTCTCCCTTTACCCTTATATTGCTTAGACGGAATCTAGCAGAATCATATCTAGTAACGCGCCCAATAGGTTCTCCTTCTAACCTATCTTTTACTTTATCCTTAAGCTTTTCTGTTTCAGCCATAGCTTCAGTATTAGTTCTATCTGGCTTTGGTACAGAGTTAATATTGTTTATACTCCACTCTGGTGCCGAAGCAGGATCTCCAGGCTTATCACTATAATCTCGGTATCTGTTGTGACCTGAGCTTAATGACCTGAGTGCATCCAAACGTTCTTCTGCTGCTTCATCATATATCTTAAGTGCTTCTTCTTTTGAGTATGTTTTATCTTTAGGAAGCTTTGCCTTTACTGTAGTATCATTGGGTAAGTATAACGACAAACTTTCTGATGTTATCTCTCCGCCTCTATTATCAATAGTCTTAGTAAGAACTTCTTTACGTCTAGTAAGCTTCTCCCTCTCTCTTTTCTTAAAGTACATAATCTGTTCAAAAGTTCTTAATGAGAATGAATCAATACCAGCTAGATCCGCTTCTTCTTTAAACTTGCGTCTTCTTCTACCACTCAAGTCCTCTTCTATTTTTCGATACTCTATTTCTATCTTATCTATTTCAGTATACGCGGATGTTTTTTCAAACTTCTTGGTCTGAGCACTCTTAGATTTATTAGCTATAACTACTAACATATGACCAAGATCTGAATTACTAACTCGTCCTTTCTTTATACCAGCCTTCAGTCTTTTTCTAGAGTCCTTTATTTGTTTTATTTTTTCGGGTGATAAGTGTTTAATATATTTCTTAGTGGAGTCCCAGTTTTCAAAACCTTTCTCTATATCTGCCCACTCTTTATCTGTAAAGTCACTACGGTCTAGAAACTCCATATCCTCTTTACTTCTTTTGCCAAGTATCTCTATCCACTTAGGAGAACTCTTTGCCAAACGCTCAACTAGATCCCTTAACTCTATATCTTCTTTAGATAGTACATCATCTAGTGTACCCTGCAACTCTTTAATTCTAGCTAATAATACTTTCTGCCTAGTCTCTAATTCAGCTATCTTTGGATCTGAAGATTCAAACTTACTCGACTTCTTAACTGATTCTTCTCCTCTAGAAATCAACGCCTTAATCCTTTTTAGTTTAGCTTTTATTTCTATAACCATATCAGCATCCTTAACATGCTTCTTCATTTCATTCAGAGCAGCATACAGTTCTTTTAAACGACTGTGATTTTTTGCAGCACCATCCTTAGGATCTGATGATCCACCTTCCTTTGGTATAACTACATCTGTTGCTTCAAGTACCTTTATCTGATTCTTCAGCTCCTTTATCTTTAGCTTAGCATTTTTTATAGCTGCCTTTGCGTCTGATATACCCTGAGCTTTCTTTTCAGCTACGTTTTCTACAGTTTCAGATGGATGTGGTTTCTTTGCTCCACTCTGAACATCCTTAACATATTTAGTTAAACCCTTTAATTTTGACTCAGCCCCTTCCTTTTTCTTTTCCTGTTCTTTTATTTGTTGTTTAGCTTTATCTATCTTGTGTAATAATTCTACTTTACCATCAACATAAGCCTTATTGTCTAAGTATACTTTCTGTTGGTTTTCGGTAAACTTCCCATCCTTACTCGTCATTACAATAGCTAGGTTATCTAAATACTCTTGAGTAATATCTTTTCCTATGGGATCTACAGGTTTCTTGCTTTCTTTTCTAGCATTCCACCAACTCCGTAGTTTTCCTGTTAACCCCCACAAAACAGAATCTTTAGATGCATCCTTGGCTATCTCATCTACCTCTTCTTCCATCACAGAGGTCTCATTGTTAATCTCTACGGTCTCTGTAATAAATTCAAGCCTAGCACCATGAAGTCGATTAATAGCATCATCTTGGATTTTTCGTAAGACCTCTAGTTTTTCTGTAGCAGTAGCTTTGGAAAAATCTTTACCGTCCTTCTTCAGCTCTGCCTTGACTACTGCTGTTATATGATCATCAAAGTATATATCCCATATCTCATTATCTGTTAACTCTGTGGATTCTAGATAAGAATCAACAGTATACAGGGGCTGTCCTAATATTCTACGCCATCTGTTTTTCTTCTTTACATGTTTTGCTACTCTTAGTCTAGTTTTTGATATAGAAGCTAAGTTCATCACAGCACCAGTATCCATACCCACTTGTTGTCCAATAGCAGCAGTTAGCATATCAATAAACTCATCATGATTAAGCTTCTTACCTTTCATATCTTTCTTTATATTCTTTATCAACTGAGCAAAGTTGATAACATCTTCGTAAGAGTTAGAGTCAGGATTCATTAACAGCGGATCTAATAAGTGTCTAAGGTGTCCATTCATAAGCTCTTCCATAGAAACACCCTCACCCTTTAGAACAGCATTAAGATCATCAACTATCATATCTCCTAATTCAAAATGAGCTATAGCTTCTAGAACAGGATTATCTGTTTCAGCATTAGCCCATGCATGGTGTATAGACGCTCTCATCTGATCTCCCAATGGAAGTGTATCAATCACACCACCTAAAGTTTTTCCTATTACAACCTTTGGTGCCCACACCATTGCATTTATTAGATTACCTAAGATTGGGTTAGCTATAACAGAGAAACCAGATTCTAGAACAGCTTCATTCCATATATCTCCCCAGTTATACTCTATCATTACGTTCCGTCGTATTTTAGCTGATTGATTTAGTACTTCTGCTCCAGCACCTTCTACCAATCCTTCAAACGCATGCACAGGAGATCTGAATAAGTATCCAGTAAATCCCTTTTTTTTAGCTAAGGCTTTTGCGACACCAGGAGATATATTTCTTAATGTAGTCATGCCAATATTTTCTGGTAGGTAATCTACAATTTTAGTTAGTTTCATACCTTGTTTAACTATACCCTGACTTCCTACATAAGATATACTCTTACCTAAGTGTTTCATTCCAGGTACTTTCTTAATTAGAGTACCACCACGCCATATAACTCCACCAGTTACACCAATGCTTGTACTTAAACCCGCAGTAGCAATACCTATCATAGTCGATGCTGGCATATCTGGATCATTTAGTAAACCGTCTCTTAAAAATGGCCATGCATGTACATTCCAAAACTCCTCCATCCCATCCATCTGGCTCATATGATGCTCTAGACTTTTTTGTAATCCTATTTGATCAACAGCTTCGTTTACCAGATAGAAGAAGGAGTCTGCATTCTTTGCTTCTTTTGTAAGTTCTATGAACCGTTCTTCGCCACCTGCTATCTGAACAACCCACGCATATTTATCAGGCTGAGTTTGTTTCATAAGTTCAATCATTTTATCTTGAGTATAGCCTGGTTGTTCTACATCAAATAGATCTTCTGGTTGTAGAAACATTCCCCAACCTAAACCACTTCCGGGGTCTACGTATCTTCCCCAGTCACTGAAGTCACCCTTCATCATATGATCTAGATTAAAACCCTTTACCCAGTTTGATCCTGTTCTTAGGAAAGGCTCGAGATCTTTTTTTGTCTTATCGGTGACAGCACCTAAGCTTTCTTCTTTATAATCCTTGCGATCTGCTATTATTCGTTGTGCAGAAATAAACCCCCTCATCTGATTGGGACCCATAAGACCTCTCCAGTAATCCTGCCCCTGTGATTCCGAGGTTGCCTGTGCAACTGGTAAGATGCCATATGCATGTGTATTATCTTCACTGTCTCTAACCACTGTTGCGTTTCTCCACCCCTCTCTATCGTATGGTGCTAAACCTATCTTGGGTAGTGTTGCTTTATAATCCCACTCTGCTTCCAAAGAATCTAGAACTGTATTCTTTCCTTCTTCATCTGTCATTTTTCTTATTAAAAAAGAATCGCTAAAACTTGATGGTTTTAATTCAAAATCTTCTGCGGCTGTTCCCATGAGTTACTCTCCTCCTCTGGCACGTTCTTCGGCTTTGATTCGTTCACTTTGATTATTAAATATTTCTTCATCTTCATCACCCTCGCCAAGCAATTTCAAAAGACCCTCTGCTGCATCTCCTATAACTCCACCTTCAACTGATTCGGGTACTATCTTACCCTTGCCTCCATGCAGTTCCATAAAGTCTTCGTCAGACATCTCCTCTAACTCTTCTTGGATCTGTGACATAGTAAAGGAAGTACCGTCAGGGAATTTATAAACAGATTCTGTTCCAACTAGCCACTCCCCAAATCCTTTATCTTTTGAATCTGGTAGAGACGGTTCTCCGCTATCTCCTAGAGCCGCCCTCCAATCATCACCTACTGACCATTCTCCTGTATTTGCAGCCTGTGAAGCGGGGAATAATCTATCTATTCCGGGTGGATATTTACCATTGTGATAATAATACTTTTGTATACTTAGTAATGCTTTTCTAGCTTCCGCATCTTCGATACGTTGCCAGTCTTCATCCATACTTTTAATCCTATCCTTTAATATCTTTTTTTCTGTTGGGTCAATCAAACCTAACTTGTCTCTAATGTATAGTTCATGTACGTCTGACATCTTAAACATCCACTGAGCCACGGTTTGTACTAGTCCCCCAGCGTTTGGTGAAAAGGCATTTAAACCAAGCGGTTCAAGTATCTCTCTAAATATTGACCAGTTATTTTCGGCATACTTACCAATATCTTCCTTTTTTAAATCCCCTTCTCTAACATAGGTATCTATATTCTTATCTGTAAAACTTAAAGATAACGGTACTTCAAATGTCTTCCCTTCCTTATGTACTATTATCTTTAAAAGATTATGCTCGGGAATACTATCCTGATTATATCCTTCGATACCTAAAGGAGTACTGCTAGTAACTAGTTGAGTCGTGGCATGATAATAGAATCTACCGAACTCGTCCTTGTCAGCATATCCATTTTCACCGGAACTCTTAAATAGGGGTATGTAACTGTTAAATATTCTCGACAGCGTGTTATTATCTTTAGTAACCTTTACTACAAACACCCTTTCTAAAGCACCCAATGACCAGTCAAGATTAGTTCTTCCCCTATAGGGGGCAAGGTACCACTCATTATCCTCAGTAACTTGCTGACTATTTGTCCACGCTATTGCTTCTTGTTCCCACATTGGTTGTTGGATATCTTGGTGGAATGCAGCACGTCCTTCTGGTGTATCTCCATAGCCCAAACTCTTCATAACAGGTGCACTTAACGCATCTGCAACATGTCTATATGTAGTATTGTTTACAGCCCTTACAGACTCTTGTGGCACAATACTACGTCCTGTAGAATCTGGTGTATAAAAAGATTCTCTTGCTATATCCAGACTACGTAGCGCGGGATCTACCGCCCAGCTAAATGGTACAGCTGAAGCCCAAGCATTGGTTCTATTTTCATCCCCTGTTTGGTTGTTTACATGAGGAAGTTCACTTAGCCTTGCGATGTGTGGTATGTATGCTAAATTCTCTGGTCTTTCTGTATGCTCTAAATCTTCAAGTGATATAAGCATTCCACCCATCAAACCCACACGCTTATCTACTAAGTTGAGTAGACGACTTGGTGTTACTGATCTATTTTCAAGCTTAAGTGCTACCAAAATAGCTTGCATAGTATCTCGTGTTGCCGGAGAACTAGCATAGGCATTTAACATAGCTATCATTTTATTTCTAGATACACCTGCGGTATCACCACTACCTCTTAGATCATCCTCCAGTGTTGTAGAAATCATTCTAGAGTTTTGAACTAACTTCCAATCCTTATCCCAGAAGACATCAGACCCATCATCCCAAGGTGCTTCTATACCCATGGCTTCCGCTGCCCTTATTGTATCTTCGTTTATTGTAAAACCACCATCTATTTTACTAAACCGACCAAAGCTAGACATAAGTCGACTTAGATTATGTTTTGTTCGGTCGGTTAGTTCAGGATCCCGTCCCATATTTCCTGCCTTGACCTCTCTCTGGATAGCTGTCGAAAGTAAAGTATCAGAATCATCGGTTATAGGTTCCCATATTAAATCATACATAATACTTGGGGACATCATTTCAGTAGTAATTTCACCTGTCTTAGGGTTTTTTATTTCTACTTCTATTGCATCATCAGCCTTACCTTGTCCTATCAGCTCAAACATTTCTATTAATTGTCCATGACCCAAACCACTGTTTATTAGATTACCATGAATCTCCATTCCCAATCCTCTCAGTAAGATAATCTGACGCGCGTCTATCCCAGTGCCCTCAAATATTTTTGCTATTATCTGCTGTCCTAATCTAGAGTCTTTGGTTGATGACTCGAATACCATTTCGCCCAATGCTTGCAGTGCTACATTAGCTCTTGTAAACTTATCTATATTCTCTGGAGATTCTAACAACCAGTCTAGTGTTATTTGTTTGTTTCTAAAATCTCCAATGGGGACATCCTGTATAGCACCAATCATATAATTACCTGCTGCTTTCCAAGCTTGTGACATCTCTGAATAGTTAGCACCCCCATCTATCATCTGACTTGTCATGAACATCATTCCCGCATACATTTCTTTATGTGATAATTCATTCCACCTAATACCAAAATCTCCATTCATAATATCTTCGGGCTTAAATAATGTTACTATATCAGTCAGTCCAGTTTTGTTAGTATATGCCACTTGTGCTTCTTTGTTAAACCCAGCAACAATCTCCATCAGATGTTGTCTTATGGCTGGATCCGTTCCTTCCCAGCCGTTCCTCCGAAAGTCAGTAACAACTTTCCCCATTCCATTTATAAGCATCATCTTTAAGCTACTACCAACAGGGGGTCTAGTAACTCCAGCTCTAACATCAGTATCAACTGCAGCAGCTTGCCAATAATTGTTATTTTGTGTATTTGATTTAGCCGTCTCAGCAAATCTTTTATAAGACTTTGAGTATAGGTTCATGATTGCTATATTAGTATCATGATCCCAACCACCATCTCTAGCTTGATATACTATGTGTTCTATTTTATTATTTATTGCACCAATATTACTGGAGTTAATCTCATGAGTCTCTGGAAAAGTACCCTTACCCAATCTAACATTAAATGCATCTGCCAAAGCCATTATCCTTAGTTCTTCATTAGTATCTTCTCTATTCCTAAGGTCACTTATTCTCTTATTAGAAGCAGTTATCGCTGCGGTTTTGCTAGCATCTAGAAAAAGCAATGCATCTAATTCTTCTCTGAATTCTTTCATCACTTGATAGTTAGGATTATTTGTTTCCTTTAGATTAGCCAATAATTCCTCGCTTATCATATCATCATAATAATATAGCGGACTATCTTCGAATCCTAGAGTTTTCATATCCTCTTTTGTTTTGTCGGTATATTTAAGTTTCTTAAGTTGGCTATACCTAACCATTTTATTATCCTTAGCTATGATGGCTGCATTCTCACTAGGTAGTTGGTCAAACCCAAGCTGTGGTAAATTTAAGTCTGGGTTGTTATTCCGAAATGCTCTAAGAGATGTCTGTATATCCTCCAGTTTATCTGTCTGTCTCAGGTTTCCTTTTATTTCAGGATTCCCCATCCAATCAGTCTCAATAACTGCATCCCCTTCTTCTGGCGAATGTTTAGTAGCGGTTGTCTTTAGCCATCTCTGTGTATTTTCTTTACCCCACGAATTATCTACATAATCCTGTAACACATGATGCTTATTATTTTCCCAAGAAGTCCTCACATAATCCCAGTCTCCCACTTTATCCGCTTCTTCATTATCTCTAATGTGCTGTTCCCTTGTACGATTAGCAACTACTGCTGCACGAGCTGCTTCTTCTATCTTTCTTTTAGCGTCTAGCTCATCTGTTAATTGCTGTAAGCCTTGTGGGCTATTGTAATTAAATTGCGTCATGGTTTACTGGCTCCCTTTTCAGTTTCTCTCTTGTTCTACTCATTCTGGCACCTCTTTCAGACGATCAAGCAAGAGCCGCATTTCTGCACGAAGCCGTTTTTTTGTATCTGGATCTGTTCTTCCGATTCGTTTTAAACCTTCGTTTACATCTTTAAGGGCAATATTTGTTTCGTCTCGACTCATTGTTTTAATGAGTTCGGGGGAGAGTGGATCCGGGACTTGTGTAGTTGTTGGTGTAGTAGTTGTTGGTGTAGTAGTTGTTGGTGTAGTAGTTGTTGGTGTAGTAGTTGTTGGTGTAGTAGTTGTTGGTGTCCCTCCTATGGGATTACCATGACCGTCAACTGGAACAAACATCCCATCGACTTTACCAAACAAGTTACCCCGATTGTCTAAATAAAATCCTGGATGGCGGTCAATTTCTTCGTATCCTCTAGGCGGAATAGTATCCTCTTCTGGCTTAGGTACTTCTGTCTTTGGTGCTGGTTCTTCTATTACAGGAGTAGGTACTATAGTGCCAGTAGGTGTTAAGGGAGATACTTCTTCTTCTGATGACAAGGCATTTATATCTCTTATTACCTTATCAACAAATTCGTCACTAGCCTCGGTACTTCTTAGACCCGCCCCAAATTTATTTATAGCATCCATAGTAAGATCATCTACAATCCGTCCCTCCGTACCTAATTTGTCACGGTATTCTTCTTCTTGTTTCAGTCGTGCATTTTTAATTACCCTACGTTCATCGCTAATTCCATCCGTATCAAGTAGCGCATCTTCCCTCTCTTCATCTTCTTTCTTCTTCTTTGCGGTTCTCTTCGCTGTCAGTATATCTATTTCATGCATAATTTTTGAACCGCTTTCAAATGCTTTTTCCATTTGTTTATAATAAAATATAGCAGCTCCTCCAGGATTCGTAGTTTTTCCTATGTCTGGAGTTACGTCTTGAGTTATAGATACTGGAACAGTACTGGGTAGAGGAGGAGCATCTGGAGCATTTATTTGCCTTGTATTGAATTGATCTTGTGGTAATTGCTGGGTCATGCTTCACTCCTCTTTTTTAACGTACTTAAAACTTCTTGCCATTTACTAACAAAGTCTAAAGCTATATCAAAACTAGAGTTGTATACATCTTTATCAATTGCTTGGGACATCGTTTTACTAAGACCCCTATTTATGACATCTTCTGGATCTGGCTGTCCCTCTGCATAGTCTAATATGATATTCACATGTTGATCTGTAAACTTATCTCCCATAGTATCTATATTTTCATAGAGTTGTCTCTTGTTTGCCTTCTCAACCAGCTTGAAATCAGATTCTGACTTACTGTAATAAGGATCTATGATGTCATCAATCATCTTAAAGGTATCGTTCAATAGAATATACTCTTCTCTAGGATCAACCGCTGGAAATAATTCTGGATTAAGTGCATATACTGGAACCAGTCCTCCATCTAGTGGAACAGCTACTCTGCCGTCTTCATCCGTAGTTATTTCTGTCGTGAATCCATACTTGACAGCAGTAAAGAAATCTCCACTGTGTACTCTTTTAGCCACGGTACTGTTAAGGTATAGGTTTGGTGCTGATACAAACTCGTTCACTATATCTCTTGTTTCGACTTTGTTGTTGACTCTACTTAAACCCAACACTCTTTGTTCAGCTTTGAGCCTCCCCGCATCTATATCGGGTTTATATTTTTTTCGTAACCACTGAGGCCACTGAGGAGCATTCCTTTGAAAGTAATCATTTTTTTCTGTATCAGAGAGGCTGGCTTCTAATTCTCTATTAATTTTATTAACAGTATCTTGTTTAAAAGAAGTTCCAGGATATGCTTGTTCTTCTATATCCCACATACCCTCTATATTATCAGGGTGAGGTATCCAATCTCTTGTGGATCTCTTCCACATTTTATACCTTTCTTTCTCCTGAACAGTATTAGGAATACTATCTAAAGATTCTTTAGCGTTTTGTAATTGCTTACTTGCAAACACTTCTCTTGGCGTAGCACTACTTTTAATAGGTTGTCCTGTTGCTATATTTTTTAATATATCATAACTCATCCGCCACCTCCTCCTCCTATGTTGACACCATAAACATTAGTAACATTACCCGATGCTGTTGGGTTTTTAGCTGCATCATAAGCCATATAATTAGCAGCACCGCTTACTACACCGGACATTAATGCCGTGTTGAAAGCATTGGAAGGATCTGGTCCTCCGTAAGTACCAGGCATAAATGGAATACTGGCGTTATAACCAAAATCTCTACTAGCCAATGCTTGGTCTTGCCTTCGTTCAGCTCCGAGTAATTGATTACTAGTATTTATTCTAAGATCTGTCATTACATTTCTCGCTGATTCATTCTGCTGTCTTAACAATGCTCTAGCCGTCCCTGACTTTGGATTAATGTTCTTACCCGTTAATCTAGCAAACAATTCATCCTGTGTTGCCTTGTGTTTTCTACCGTAAGCACCAGTTTGATTATCCCAATTATAATTAATATAAAATTCTTCTTCAGCTCTACGAGCATTAGCAGACTCTTCAATCTTTTTATTATTAAACCACCTTAATGCATTCTGCTTAGCGATATTTCTATTGTTTACTTGGGATTCCCATTTTCGTTGAAACTCTGCTTCTTCGAATTGAAGCCTCTGTGCAGCAGCATCTGCCTTTGCACCCTGTGCACCCATAATAGCTTGTGCACCCATCAGACCTATCATGACATATGGCATATCAGCTTTCCTCCTAAGGGCCATACAGCCCGTCTAAGACGTTTCGTCAGTTCAATAGGGGTTACCCCCGGGTAATTCAAAGAATCTCTCTCAAGACCATGAGCGACCCCTTACAGCCCACCCCGCTTTATTAGGGTCTACAGGCGGTCTATTTTCTTCTCGTCTAATTACAGCACCACTGAGGTGATTAGACCATAGACCCATTCGTCTATCATCGTCTAGCCACGTATCAACTTGTCGTTGCTCGGCTGCCTTGCGGTTATTATCTATGATCACATCAACATCTGTACGCAGTTGGTCTTCCCAGTGTGATACAGCTGCTGCTAAGCAATCTATCCTGTCGTCATGAGGTAACGCACCTCGCTTATCAAATATACGTGTGATCTGTTTCTGTGTTTCTTCTTGGCATATAGAACGCTTGTCGAACACCAGTCTATGCTGAGTCATTACAGGCTCCATAGTTGATATGATACGTGCTTCCTTACGACCACCCACCCTAAAATCTTCAATAGCAACAGAGCCACATATGTCAGTCATTATGGGTGCCAACAGTTGACAGAACATAGCATCACCAAAGTTAGACTCTACTCGTACTAGCTTGACACCATAGTCATAAGCAAGACGTGAGATCTTATTAAGTATACCTTTCTCGTATCCTCCAGCATAGCCTACCAGTTCGTGAATGAATATATATCCATTAGCAAATGAGGCAATACATACAGCAGTCTCATCAGACCCACGACCCGATGGGTCAATGTACATTACACGCTGAGAGTATGGTACAAAGGTATCAGATATCCACATAGGATCATATATAACATCTCCTGTTAAACCAAAGGCAGGTACGCCCTTCATAGGTTTACTGTTTGCCCATATGATCTTCTCGGGACACATGTCAGGATGTACGTCTATGACAATCAAGTCAGACAAACGTAACGGAAACTTTTCAAAGTCAGCTAAGGATGTATCAAGCTTATAATGCAAAGCAAATAACTTGGGTCCAATCTTAGCCATACGTTCCAATAGAACTTCATCTGAGAATCTTTCAGGTTGTGTAGCCTGTCCAGGTTCTAGCCCAGTTTGTATCACCCACTCATTTATATCTTCGGCTTCTGTTGGATTAGAAAGATCAGGCATTACAGCTGGGAACTTAGTTACAGGGTAGCCAGTCTTCAGTTGGTTATAGATCGAGTCTTTGATCTGAGGCGTACCCAGAAATATTACACGACCGCCTACGTTGCGTATCTGTTCGAACTCTGATACCTTAGACAATAGCTTCTCTCTTGCATTAGCAGTCTCACAGTTACCTTCGATTTCGATGTCATCACCGATAACGTAGTCAGCGTGTGACCCTGTTATCTGGGATGTAATACCTCGTGCATAGCATGACTTATCTTGTCCAATCTTTGTCCTAGCTTCTACGTTGAATGCAAAAGCATTATCAGTAGTATGATCGCCGGGTTTTAGATGTTCACAGTATGGCACGAGATCTAAGATCCTGCGTGTCATAGAGATGAACTCAGTTGCCTTGTTACCTGTAGCGGAAACAACCATGATTGTACAGTTTGAATCCTTTAGGAGAAACCAAGATGCTAAGCATGCTGTTATCACAGACTTACCAAACCCACGTCCAGCTTGTAGCTGCATGTCGTTTGATCCACCCTGTAATGCATCAGCCATACCGTACTGAGCTCCTGTAGGTTCTCCTAAGCCCAAGTATTTGAAACAGGCCCACATGTGGTTCCTGAAGTCATCTAGCATTTCCTGAGGTATATTCATTTATTTAACGATTTTACTTGCAGGTCCCGCAAATCCCTTACGGTTTTTTTTCATAGTACTGAGTCGTTTCTTAGCTATACCCACAAATGCTTTACTAAACCAACCGCCCCCACCCAGGTTTTTAAATTGAGTACCGCCACTCTTTGTATTGGCTGCTCCTATATTTTTATATGCTCTGAATCCTGGGCTTGCCATAAATTTCTGAATTGCTCTACCGATTGCCATGATTATTCTCCTATAGTTTTCTTGAAAGGTAAACTTGATACCATCTTATCCTGTAAGAATTCCATTGATTCTTTTGGTATAGTATCCAAGTCTTCCTTATTATCGTTGATTACACCCCGTATCACCTGATATAAACCAGGTGTACATTTTTGTGGATCATCCAGATCCAACAACAAAGTGTCTAAAAATTGATCGTTTAGTTTTTTTATTCTATTCATAAGTTA
>Ga0098035_1001172_pt1 | contig 12775 bp, 11 predicted proteins | sample 3_EtaG_FD_75046 | JGI IMG/M metagenome (GOLD analysis project Ga0098035, IMG submission 75046) | Marine viral communities from the Subarctic Pacific Ocean - 3_ETSP_OMZ_AT15126 metaG | ecosystem: Environmental > Aquatic > Marine > Oceanic | place: Pacific Ocean | collected 2015-01-07
CCCGCCACTGGCTGCAGGACTGACGCCCCTCGTCCTTCGCGCCGGTAGCCGAAGTCTCAGAAGTTCAGGCCGAGCCCGATCACCGCACGGGTGACATGTCCGTCGTCACCCTGTGCCCGGGCAATCCGACGGGTTTGGCCCACCAGCCGCTCGTCGATAATACCTCCATAGACATTGAGCACGGGGCCGATCTGATGGCGCAGGCGCGCAGACAGTTCCAACTCTCCAATACCTGCGCCCACTTCTTCGGCCGGGATCGATTGCGCCGACCAGCCGATCGCCACGCGCGGCTCCAGCCGCAACGCCTCGCCGAAGGCCAAAGTACCCACGATCATTGCCGCGCCGGTGACATCGCCATCTTGGGAAAGCCAGAGGTAATGTTCGCCCGCGATCGCCGGCGTAATCTGAAGTTCGACGCCCAGCGCCGCGTGGCCGAGATCCCTGCCGGCCCGAAAGTCGTTGCGCACGCCGAACAGTATATTCGTGCTGCCGTTGGGCGAAAACGTATACAGCGCCTGCGCGGTGACTTCATCGATATGTGCGCCGACATCGCTGCCGCCTTCCAGCTTCAATGCCGCGCCTTGGCGATCGCCGCTGAGCGTGAAGGTGCTGTCGAACAGGAAATGGTCATCCCCCCGGCCGACATGCATCTCCAGCAGATCGACCTGCCCAGCCAACTGCGTCTGGGCATGAGCCGTAGCCGAGAACAGAGGCTAGGACCGCCAGAATCGATCGCGTGGACATGGATGAAAGACTATCCCCGCGCCCGCGAAAGCGGCTGCTCTTCTCGATCCCCGGTCCGTCAGGTCATGCCGGGAAGGCCACCGATCTCGGCAAGATCGGTCAAATCCGCGATTACAGGTTGTGCCGATCGCAATTTTTTCGGGCAAGGCGAGGGATGAGCGGGTGCTGCGCGTATTGGCTGCATGCGCCGTGCTATGCCGGCCATGCCTAGGAGAAGTTCATTATGCCCCGCCTGACCGTCACTTCCGCGCTGGCATCGCTTGCCGCCCTTGCTCTCGTCGTCCCCGGCGTTGCCATGGCTCACCCGAAGCTTGTGTCCTCCACGCCTGCCGCCGATTCCAGCGTCGCCAAGCCGACCGAGATCACGCTGAACTTCAATGAGACGCTGGTGGCACCGCTTTCAGGCATCGAACTGGTGATGACGGGCATGCCGGGCATGGCCAAGCACAAGCCCATGCCGATCAGCGGCTTCACCACCAAGGCCGAAGGCAAGAGCATCAAGGTCAAGCTGCCCCGAGCCCTTCCTGCCGGCAGTTACACGCTGAACTGGCATGCGGTTGCTGCCGACCAGCACCGCATCGAGGGCAGCTATAACTTCACGGTTCGCTAAGTCCCGTGGCAGACGGCATCCTGATCGCATCGCGGCTTGCGGCATTCGTACTGCTCCTGCTCGCAGCAGGGTTGCCGATCTACCAACTGACTGACGGACGGCGGATCGCAAGCAAGCAACAGCGTTGGCTCATGGCCATGCTTGCGCTTGGTGCATTCGCCGCTTCGTGCCTTTGGGCCCTTGCCTCGGTCGCCGTCATGGCCGCGACTTCGCTCACGGATCTGGACGCGGCAACGGTTACCGCCGTGCTGGGGGCGACCCCGCTCGGTGATGTCATGATCATACGATCCGCCGCACTTGCCGCGCTGGTGCTTCTGGCGCTGGCGGTCCCGCGCCATGCCGTGCTGGCCCCCTTGGGCGCACTGGCTCTGGCAACCTGCGCCTGGACTGGACATGCCGGTGCCGGAGAAGGGACGCTCGGCGCGCTCCACCAGGTCTCGGACGTAATTCACCTGCTCGCGGCGGCGACATGGGTGGGAGCCCTCGCCTGCTTTGTCCGCGATGGGGCGAGCCGCGGCAACGACGCGGAATGGGTCACGGTCCTCTCGCGATTTGCCCGGACGGGCACCCTGATCGTCGTCCTTCTCGCCGTGACCGGCATTGCCAACGGCTACCTTATTACCGGACCTTCCGGCCTTGTGCCGGCTAGCACCTGGTCGCTGCTCATCGCCGCAAAGGTCCTGCTGTTCATCGCCATGCTGGGACTCGCAGCCCACAACCGCTGGCACCTCGTGCCCGCGCTCGACACCGGACAGCCGGGAGCGAGGACGCGTCTCAGCCGCTCGCTGGTCGTCGAAACCGCCTGCGCCCTGGGCATCGTCGCCCTCGTCGCCATCGCGGGCATGCTCAATCCTTCCTAGCTGCAATTCTGCCGATCTAAGGCATATTCTGCCGCGGATGGAATCCGGCGCGATCTGCCCGATACATGGCACTTCTTCAGTCCGGCAGTGCCATAATCCGCGTGCGGGACCAAATTTGGCAGCATATGCGGTTGCCACTGCCAAAGCGGCACAATGGTATCGGACCCGTGCCTATCCTGCATCCAACAGGCCTGAGAATGCGCAAGGCCCCCTGAATTCGATGGATAGACGTGGTCGATGAAAATATGACGGACGCAGTATCCGAACCCGTTGCCCTTACAGTCGAAGACCTGCCGCAGGCAGTGGGTCTGTCCACCGCGCTGTCCTGGCCGCATCGCCTCGAAGACTGGCGCTTTGGCTACGATCTGGGCCATGGCCTTGCCTTGCGACAGGGAGACAGACTGGTCGGCACGGCAATGGCCTGGGATTATGGCCCGGACTTTGCCACCGTCGGCTCGATCATCGTCGACAGCCAGTTCAAGGGCCAGCGATTGGGCTCGCGCATCTTCGATGCCTTGATGGACACACTCGGCGAACGCTCCGTCATCCTCGCCGCCACGCTCGATGGCCTCGAGCTTTATCGGCGGCGCGGCTTCGTCGGTTTCGACCAAATCTGTCAGTACCAGGGCCTGGCAGCCAACCTTGCGGATGAGGCCGCGTCAACCGCCGTGGAAAAGGCCGTGGGCACCGATCTGCCCATCGTGCTCGAGCTCGACGCGGCGGCAACGGGTATGGCACGACGCGAGCTGATCGCCCGCCTGGTAGAAGCCGGAGACCTGCGCGTACTGCGCGGGCAAGGCGATCGCCCGCGCGGATATGCGATTACCCGCGATTTCGGCCGGGGCCAGGTGATCGGCCCGGTCATCGCCGAATGCGAAGAGGACGCCCGCACGTTGATAGCCGATGCGCTTTCACGCCTGCAGGGCCGCTTCGTGCGGATCGACACCTCAATCGGCCTGGGACTGGGGCCGTGGCTGGAAACGCAAGGATTGGCGCACGTTGACACCGTCGAGGCTATGGTTCGCGGCAAGCGTCCGCAGCCGAAGGGCCCGGCCCGGGTCTATGCCCTTTCCAGCCAGTCACTGGGCTAGGATGGCGGCGCGTGCCGCACACAGAATTTCAGTTCGAAACGAGGCGCAAGTCCGGGAACGGCGCCGCCCTCCGGGTATCGGGAATCAAGGCATGAAACTGACCTCATACTGGCTCGATGCCGTCGCCCCCTTCTCCGGACGCTCCAGGCAACCGGTGGGCGGCAAGGCCGACGTCGTCATTGTCGGAGCCGGATTGACCGGCACATCGGCTGCGCTTTCACTGGCAAGGAAAGGCGCCGACGTCGTCGTCCTGGAGGCAGACGTCGTCGGTAGCCAGGCCTCGGGCCGCAGCGGCGGAATGTGCAACAACGGCTTCGCGCAGGATTACCGCATGATGGCCGAGGCGATCGGCATCGAGAAAGCCAACACGCTCTACCGGGCCTTCGACGCGGGCGTCGATACTGTCGAACGGCTGGTGCAGGAAGAAGACATCGACTGCAGCTTTGCCCGGAACGGAAAGCTCAAGCTCGCAGCGCGCCCGGAGCACTATGACAAGCTGGCACGAACCCAGGAATTGCTGGCCCGGCAGGTGGACCCCGACACCTACATGGTCAGCCGCGAGGGACTGGCCGGGGAGATCGGCTCCGATCGGTATTACGGCGGCATGGTCTTCGCCAAGAGCGCAGGTCTGCACGTCGGCCGGTTCGTGCGCGGCCTTGCCGAAGCGGCGACACGGCGCGGCGCGCAGATCCACGAGCAGACGCCCGTGACCGGAATCCGCCGGACCGCGAGCGGCAGCTTCGAAGTAACCACCCCGCGCGGCAAGATCGAAGCTGGACAGGTCCTGCTTGCCAGCGGCATTTCCGGGGTCGGGCCGCTTGGCTGGTTTCGCCGCCGCATCATCCCGGTCGGCAGCTTCATCATCGCCACAGAGCCGCTTTCGGACGAACGGCTCGATCAGATCATGCCGCGCCGGCGCATGGCCACCGATACCAAGAACATCGTCAACTATTTCCGTCACCTGCCCGACAATCGCCTGCTGTTCGGCGGCCGTGCGCGCTTTGCCGTTTCCGATCCCGAATCCGACGTGAAAAGCGGCAAGCTGCTTCAGGCCGCGCTGCTCGATGTCTTCCCCCAGCTTGCCGATGTCCGCATCGACTATTGCTGGGGCGGCATGGTCGACATGACCCGAGATCGCCTGCCGCGCGCCGGCCAACGCCAGGACGGGCTCTACTATTCGATGGGCTACAGCGGTCACGGCACGCAGATGGCCACCTACATGGGCACGGTCATGGCCGAGGTGATGGACGGCAATGTCGACCTAAACCCCTGGAGGGACTTCGACTGGCCCGCCATCCCCGGCCATTTCGGCAAGCCCTGGTTCCTGCCCATCGTGGGCACTTATTATCACCTCAAGGACCGTTTCACATGACCGATCCCATCTCCCACCTTGCAGCATCGGGCCGCTTCGACCGCATCCTTGTCGGCGGGCACTGGATCGAGCCGCTGTCCAGCCGGACCGCCCCGGTCATCGACCCCGCCAGCGAAGAAACGATCGCCCATGTCGTCCTGGCCGGGCCGGACGACGTCGATGCCGCCGTCGCGGCCGCGCGCGGGGCCTTCCCGGGCTGGGCAGCGACGCGCGTCACGGAACGGGCGAGACTGCTCTCGCGAGTCCATGAGCTGATCCTCGAGCGGGCCGAGCTTCTCGCTCAGGCGATCTCGCAGGAGATGGGCTCGGCCATCACTTTCGCGCGCGCGGCTCACGTTCCCTTCGCGGCCGAACACGTTCGCGTTGCGGCGGAAAATCTTGCCGACTATCCTTTCCTGCACATGCGCGGGACGACCGCGATCGCACGCGAGCCGATCGGCGTATGCGGACTGATCACTCCGTGGAACTGGCCACTCTATCAGATCACCGCCAAAGTCGCGCCTGCACTTGCCGCCGGCTGCACAGTCATCCTCAAGCCCAGCGAGCTGGCCCCGCTGAGCGCGCTGCTCTTTGCCGAGATCATCTGCGAAGCCGGCATTCCGGCAGGGGTGTTCAACCTCGTGAGCGGCACCGGGCCGGACGTGGGCGAAGCTCTCTCCGCACACGCCGACATCGACATGATTTCCATCACCGGATCGACCCGCGCAGGCGTGCTAGTGTCGAAATCGGCCGCCGAAACAGTCAAGCGCGTCGCCCTGGAACTGGGCGGAAAGTCCCCCAACGTCGTCCTGCCAGATGCCGACCTGGCACGCGCGGTTCCGCCCGGCATCGCCTCTTGCTACCGCAACGTGGGCCAGTCGTGCAGCGCTCCCACCCGCATGATCGTTCCGCGCGAGAAGCTCGCCGAAGTCGAACGCATCGCGGCCGAGACTGCCGCACAATTCGTCGTCGGCGATCCGCGCGACGAGCGCACGACACATGGTCCCATCGCCAACCGCGCCCAGTTCGAGCGGGTGCAGTACATGATCGGGGTCGGTATTTCCGAAGGCGCAAAGCTCGTGTGCGGCGGCAGCGGCAAACCGGAGGGGCTGGAACGCGGGTTCTACGCCAGGCCGACGATTTTTTCGGAAGTCACCTCGGACATGGCGATCGCCCAGGACGAGGTCTTCGGGCCGGTCCTCGTCATCATACCTTATGACAGCGTAGAAGAAGCCGTAGCGATCGCCAACGACACGATCTATGGCCTCGGCGCCCATGTCCAGGGCACGGACATGGATCAGGTCCGCGCCGTGGCCCGCCGCATCCGGTCGGGACAGGTCCATCTCAACTATCCGGCATGGGACCCTCAGGCGCCCTTTGGCGGCTACAAACGTTCCGGTAACGGCCGCGAATACGGCATCGAGGGCATGGAAGAGTTCCTCGAGATCAAGGCCATGGTCGGATACGAGCCGAGTTGATACGTCCTGGCATATGCCAATCGATCAGGCCGGTCCCACCTCGATGGGGCCGGCCTCTTTTTGAATCGGTCTGCCGTGGCCAATCCGTGGCCGGGCATGCCCTTAGCCTTGAACGATCGCCGCAAGAGCGCTCCTCCGCATGCCTCTCGACTGTACTGTGACAGTTTAATGACGATTATAGGATATAAAATATTGTTATAATGAGACTTTTTTAGGATTCACCGGCTATCTGCCCCCGCTGAAACCAGGCGCGGGGACATGTCGTGGCTCGCGCAACTTCGGGTGCACGATGACAAACTGGATTGGGATTGCCGACAGGTTCTTCGGTTCGCTGGAAAGACGCCTGATCGGCGCGATGGCCTTGATAGTCGCGTTGACGCTGCTGCTGCAGTTCGTCTCGCAGAGGGAAGCGTTCGGCTTGCAGCGGGAAAGCGATGCCCTCGTGCGCGCCTCCGCGCTTGCCGAGAACGCGGACCAGTTCGCGGAAGCCGTCGGAAAGCTGCGCACGGCGACCAATCGGGGGCTGGTCACCAGCGACATCGCGACGACCAGCGACACCCTGACCGATGCCGCCATCGCCATCGGCGACCGGCTTGCCAAGCTGCGCGACAGCGGCACGGTTCTCTTCGACCTGCCAGGAGCTGCCGAAAACTTTGCCAATCTCGACCGGCATATCGCCACGATCCTCAAGGTCCAGACCGCGGATGGCGACAAGGCGGCGCTGATCGCGAAAGTCGAAGCGAAGAACGCGACAATGGAAGCCCTCGCAGCGCAAATGGTCGACAAGGCCCATGCCCATCGCCAGTCCGCACAAACCAGGCTGGTAACCTCGATCGAGCGCTGGCAATTGCTCGTGCTGGTTACTGGCGGTGTTACGATCCTGGTCGTGCTGATCGTCCTGATCGACCTGTTGAGGAACATTTTGCCCGCCGTGCGCCGCATGCACCGGGCACTGCAGCGGCTGGCCGACGGCGACCTGGACATCGAGATCGGGGTGTTCCGCCTGCAGGAACTTCAGGCCCTGTCCGGGCCCCTCGAAACCTTTCGCCGCAATGCCAAGGCAGTCAAGAACCTCGCCTTCACCGACGCAGCTACGGGCATGCCCAACCGCCGTGCCTTTCAGGAAACGGCAGAAAGGCTGCTGAGCGCCAGCAAGGAAGGACGCTTCGCCTTCATGCTGATCGACATCGACCGCTTCAAGCACATCAATGACGACTACGGTCATGCCGCCGGCGATGAACTCGTCCGCATCATCGGCGCGCGCATGAAGGCCTTCCTTGGCAAGGCAAGCGTGGTGGCGCGAGTAGGCGGCGACGAGTTTGCCGTTTTCCTGCCCTTGACCGCGCAGACGTCCGGCATCGCGGTCGGCTCTGCCCTTGTCGAGGCCATGCGCGAACCCTTCAGCCTGGGCGAATACTCCGTCGCATCGACCGTCTCGCTGGGCGTCACCGAAGCACAGCTGCCGAGCGGATCAGATGTCGATGCCATCCTCAGGAACGCCGACCTTGCCCTCTACGCTTCGAAGAAGAACGGTCGCAATTGTGCCACCGCCTTCGCTGCGCAAATGGCGGAAGAACGCTTGATTGACCGGGCGCTGGAAAAGGACCTCGAGGCTGCATTCGATGGCGGGCAGCTGCGCATGGTCTACCAGCCGATCCATTCGATCGACGAGGCCTGCCGCGAAGTCGAGGCACTGGTGCGCTGGAAGCACCCGCAACTGGGCGAAGTTCCACCATCCACATTCATCCCTGCCGCCGAGCGGAGCGGGCTGATGGTCCGTCTGGGCGAATGGATTATCCGCAGGGCACTGCAGGACTTCGCCAAGTGGCCGGACATTCACATGAGCCTCAACCTCTCGCCGCTGCAGTTGCAACATGACGGCTTCAGCACCTTCCTGCTCGATTGTTGCCGCCAGAACGGGATCGCGCCGCAAAGGCTTTTCCTGGAAGTGACGGAGTCGCTTTCCATCGAGCGCAACACCCGCGCGCTTCTGACCCTCAACCTGCTGCGCAACCTGGGCTTCCGTATAGCCCTGGACGATTTCGGGACGGGGTATTCCTCGCTCTCGATGGTCAAGAGCTTCAAGTTCGACCGCATGAAGCTGGACCGTACCCTCGTCATGGACCTCGGGCAGGATCCCGCCTCGCTGGCCGTCCTCGAAGCGGCAGTTACGATGGCCCGGCATGTCGGCGCGGAAGTCGTGGCCGAAGGCATCAGCGAAGATCGCCTGGTCGCCCCCACCCGAAGCGCGGGATGCACCCACCTTCAAGGCTATTTCTACAGCCGCCCGATCGAGGCCTCCCACGTCCATGATTACATTGCAAAAGTTCAGGGCAAGAGAGCGAGGGCCGCGTGACCATCCTCGTGAGATGGCCCCTGCTCCGAGTCCCCCATAGAGGCCCCTACCCACACTTTGGATTCGCCAGGAGGGACGCGATCAAGTAATTGCCGGTACCCGGTTACGGAGACGAGACAGGGAGTCAGTGATGCAATCGCGCAAGCGACACGGACTTTATCGGGTAAGCCTTCCCGAACTGGGCGAATGCGCCCGCGTGGATAGCGCCGCGGGCGACGCCTATCCCTATCTGGAACGCTCGATGTACGAAACGCTTGGCTTCTGGCCGGCCTTCGACAATCTGCCCGAGCAAACTGCCGCCGACCGACAGCGTCACAAGCCCCTGTGGGATCGCTGGTAGATCCATTCGGATGTAAGCGGTCAAAGCGCTGCTGTCGGCGCGCTGTCAGAGAGCGCCGACTTGCACTTTCGATCCATCGACAAGCCGCGAGAGGCGGAAAGGCGTGGTGTCGACGCTCGGCGTGTCGTTGACGATCAGCTGAGCGGCAAGGTAGCCGATGCCCGGGCCCACGCCGAAACCGTGGCCTGAACAGCCGGCGGCAAGAAACAGGCCGTCAACCTTGCCCACCTGCGAGATCACCGGAACCGCGTCGGGCGTACAGTCGACGAAAGCGCCCCAGGCACTGTCGATCTCGATGTCCGCCAACTCCGGGAAAGTCGTGCGGACATTGTGCATGATCTGCCGCACCTGCCGGCCGAGTGGCTCCGGATCGAGGACGCGGGTCTTCTCGAAGACTTTATCGTCGTCCTTCAGGAGGGCGGACACCGAATCCGGCCCGGTGAGAAACGACTTGCCGAGGCCCACCTGCACGGCCTTCAGTCGCTGGAGGAACTGCGGCATGAATTCGCGCGCATAGCGGATCCCCTGCGGCGTCAGCTCCAGGACCGCACGGCCGCTGATGGCTAGGGTGTAACTGCCGTCGAGCCTGCGGGTCATGGCAAAGTCGGGCGAATAGAGAACCTCGCCGACATTTGCCGTCGGCTTCGTGCGCAGCGCGGTCTGGCGAACGCTCGCCTGCGGAAAACTCACCCCGTGCGTGCGCAGGAAGCGCGAAGCCCAGGCACCGGCCGAGCAGAGCACCGCGCTGGTGCGAATGGTGCCCTTTTCGGTATGGACGCCGACGACCTGGCCGTTCGTGATGTCCAGCCCACGCGCAGCGCATTGCTGGTGGATCGTCGCACCCAGAGCGCGCGCACCCTCTGCAAGGACGGGGGCAGCCAGCGCCGGCTCCGCCTTGCCGTCGTCGACGGAGTGCAATCCGCCGATCCAGTTCCGCCGCGTCGTCGGCATTCGATCCGCCGCCTCGGCCGCACTCAACATGCGGGTGTTGACGCCGAATTCCTTCGCCACCGGGCGCCAGCTCTCCCAACCGGCCAGCATCTGTGCGTCGTCGGTCGCGTAGACGAGGCCGCAGCGCCGAAAACCGAGATCCTTGCCGATTTCGCCCGCCAGTTCGTCCCACAGGCGCATTGAGAGTTGCGAGAGCGGCATTTCGCGCGCGTCGCGGTTCTGCTGACGGCACCAGCCCCAGTTGCGGCTCGACTGCTCGCAGCCGACATGGCCCTTTTCGAGCAGCGCCACCGAAAGGCCGCGCCTGGCGAGATAGTAGGCGGTCGCCGAGCCGACGATGCCGGCTCCGACGATTACGACATCGGCGGCGGCAGGCAGCTTCTCCTCACTGTGAATGCGCTCGACGACTGGAGACATGGATGCGAAACCTCGATTCTGCGTGGCAATGCCCGGGCATGGTGAAAGCATATGCTTCCGTCACTGCACACATGGCATTGCATGCTCGACAGATTGCACTGAAAAGATGCGCTCTTTCAGCAGATGCGCGGTTTCCACGCCATGGCTCCTGTCGAATTTTGCCGACCGAGCCCGCCCCCTACCGAACGAAATCGGGCACCCGAAAGGCCCGGACGCGGCAAGGTGCGGCAGCATCTACTGTCGCGATGGCCATGACTTGCGGGCTTTTCGCCGCACCGGTCGCAACTTCCACAGGAAATGCTGCACCGAATTGGTCACGATGGCTGCATCGAAAATCGCACCCGATCGGGACAGGCGAAAAGGACCGTACCGGAAATGGCAAATGCCGCTGTCATGGGACAGGCTCAGTTCAAGGCAAGCCCACTCACCCGACCAGCTGCCGCCGTGCGCCGGCGCCTCCAGAGCATCGATGCCCTGCGCGGTCTCGTCATGGTCATCATGCTGCTCGACCACGTCCGCGAAACCTGGTTCCTGCATATGCAGGTCTCCGATCCCATGGACGCCGCCAGCGTGGCGCCTTCCCTGTTCTTCACCCGTTTGGTCAGCAATCTGTGCGCGCCCGTCTTCGTCGCCCTGACAGGTCTCGGCGCATGGCTCTATACGCAAAGCCACAGCAAGGCAGATGCATCGACCTTCCTGCTCAAACGCGGCCTTTTCCTCATGTTCCTCGAAGTCACGCTCATCACCATGGCGTGGACCTACAAATTTCCGCCCACGTTCTGGCTCCAGGTCATCTGGGCGATCGGCCTGGCGATGGTCTCGCTTGCCGCACTGCTGCACCTGCCGCGCAAAGTCCTCTTCGCCGTCGGCCTCGCGATCGTGTGCGGGCACAATCTGCTCGACCCGATCCATCTTGAGCCCGGCCATCCGTTCTACGTGCCTTGGGCCATGCTGCACCAGCGCGACATGATCGACCTGCCCTTCGGCCTCATGGCGAAGACGACCTACCCGGTGCTCCCGTGGATCGGCGTGATATCGCTTGGCTATGCCATGGGTCCGTGGTTCGCCAAGGGCACCGATGCCGACACGCGCCTGCGACGCCTGCTGCTGCTCGGCTGCGGCATGCTCCTAGCCTTTATCGTGCTGCGCCTGCTCGACGTATATGGCGACAAGCCGTGGACCGCCGGGGAAACGCCGCTGCGCACTTTCATGGCCTTTATCGCCCTCACCAAGTATCCGCCTTCGCTGCTGTTCCTGCTGCCGACACTGGGCATCGGCGCCCTGCTGCTTTCGCAGTTCGAGAAGGCGCAAGGTCAGGGCTGGATGAACGCGCTGTCGGTCTTCGGTGCAGCGCCGATGTTCTTCTACGTTCTGCACCTCTACGTACTGCGCGCGCTCTACATGACCGCACTGTACATCTGGGGGCCGAACCATGGCGAGTTTTTCGGCGTCGACAATATCGCCTGGGTCTGGGTCTGGTACGTGGGTCTGCTGCCCGCCCTCTATGTCCCGACGGTATGGTTCTCCAGGCTGAAATCACGGCGACGTGACATCGCCTGGCTCAAGTATCTGTAATGCCGTTGCAAAGCCCGGCACTGATTTCTGATTTTCCCGAGGGGGCCGATGAAACCGAAACCATCGGCCTCTGCATTCCTACCCGTTCCCACTTCCTGATCCGGAGATTTTTGTGAGCACACTCACTGGCTGCCCCACCTTCATCGACCTTCGCGCCCTCGCCACCGATCTTCCCGCGGGCGACATGCCCGGCACCGATGCCTTCACCAGCGGCTTCCATCCGGTGAACCTGAGCAGCGGTCCCTGCGAAATAGGACTGTTGGCGCTCCCTGACGGCCAAGGTGAAACCTGCGAGGATCGGGGCGATACCTGGATCTTCGTGCTCGAAGGCAAAGTCACGGTCACCGACGCAAGCGGCGCGCTGGACCTTGCCGCAGGCGAGAGCTTTGGCGTTGCGCGTGACACGCCCTTTGCCTGGTCAAGCGATGGCGGTGCAAGGCTGGTGATCATGCGATACCTCGAAGGCCCTTCAGGCAACCCGGGCATCACGCGAATTGACAACGATGCCGAGCTATCGCCTTCCAATCCGCCGGCGGCCGAACTGCTTCTGGGCGAGACGCCGTCATGCCGGGCCAACACGATGTTCGCCTCGGCAGACGAAGCGTTCAAATGCGGCATCTGGGATTCCACTCCGTATCAGCGCACTCCGATCTTCTTCCATCACTGTGAACTGATGCATCTGCTTGAAGGCAGTGTGACGTTCGTCGACGCCGAAGGGCGCGAAGCGACTTTCGGCAAGGGCGACACCTTTGTCATCGAACAAGGCGCAGAATGCAGCTGGGATAGCCAGGTGGACGTGACCAAGATCTTCGCGCTCTGGCGCAAGCCGGCCTGATATCTCGCCTACGGTTCCCGGGAATGCCCCAGGGCGGTGATTCCCGGGAACCGTAGGTAATCAGCGCGTGGCGGGTTTGGCCACGCGCTGGTCGATGGCGCCGAAGGGTGCGAGGCCGTCTTTGGCGCGGGCTTCCATGCGGATGGTGTCGCCGTAGCCCATGAAGG
>Ga0098035_1001175_pt1 | contig 12762 bp, 11 predicted proteins | sample 3_EtaG_FD_75046 | JGI IMG/M metagenome (GOLD analysis project Ga0098035, IMG submission 75046) | Marine viral communities from the Subarctic Pacific Ocean - 3_ETSP_OMZ_AT15126 metaG | ecosystem: Environmental > Aquatic > Marine > Oceanic | place: Pacific Ocean | collected 2015-01-07
AGCCGCGTGCCGCGCCTGTTCGAAGGCGAGCTGCCGCAATTCAACGTGGGCACCAATGGCGGTGCGACCTGCTCTCCGGCGCTACGCGAGGCCGTCGCCTCGATCTGCGCTGCCAGCGGGCACAGCCATGTTGTCGACGGGCGTTTTCGCGGTGGCTGGACCACCCGCCACTACGGCGCGCCCGACATCGGCATTCACGCGATCCAGATGGAACTCGCGATGCGCGGCTACCTTACCGAGCCCGAGGCGCCCTCGCCCGACAACTGGCCCGCCCCGCTTGGCACACAGCCCGCCGTCCTGCCCGTGCTGCACCGGATCATCGAAGCCTGCCTAGACTTCGCGAAAGGAAGATCATGACCCGCCTCGACAATTCGCGCCGGATCGTCCCTGCGACCGGAACCGAACGCACTGCGCAAAGCTGGCTCACCGAAGCGCCCTTACGCATGCTCATGAACAACCTGCACCCCGATGTGGCCGAGCGTCCCGAAGAACTCGTTGTCTATGGCGGCATCGGCCGCGCCGCACGTGACTGGGAAAGCTACGACCGCATTGTCGAGACGCTGCGCCGCCTCAAGGACGACGAGACGCTGTTGATCCAGTCGGGCAAGCCGGTCGGCGTGTTCCGCACCCATGCCGATGCGCCGCGCGTGCTGCTTGCCAATTCGAACCTCGTACCGAAGTGGGCGAGCTGGGAGCACTTCAACGAACTCGATCGCAAGGGACTGGCGATGTACGGCCAGATGACCGCAGGTTCGTGGATCTACATCGGCAGCCAGGGCATCGTTCAGGGCACTTACGAGACTTTCGTCGAAATGGGCCGCCAGCACTATGGCGGCGACCTCACCGGGCGCTGGCTGCTTACCGCCGGTCTGGGCGGCATGGGCGGCGCGCAGCCGCTCGCAGCGGTCATGGCTGGGGCTTCCTGCCTTGCCATCGAATGCCAGGAAAGCCGCATCGATATGCGTCTGCGCACCGGTTATCTCGACCATCGCGCCGCAACCATCGAGGATGCCATGGCGATTCTCGAAAGGGCCCGCACCGAAGGCAAGGCCGTCTCGGTCGGCCTGCTCGGCAATGCCGCCGCAGTGCTGCCCGACATGTTCGCGCGCGGCATCCGCCCCGACTTGCTCACCGACCAGACGTCCGCCCACGATCCGGTGAATGGCTACCTGCCCCTGGGCTGGACCGTCGCCGAATGGGTCGAGCGCCGGGAACGCGAACCCGAAGCGGTGGCCAAGGCCGCCAAGGCCTCCATGGCGGCCCACGTTCGCGCGATGCTCGACTTCCATGAAGCGGGCGTGCCCACGGTCGATTACGGCAACAACATCCGCCAGATGGCCAAGGACGAAGGCGTCGAGAACGCCTTTGACTTCCCCGGCTTCGTCCCCGCCTATATCCGCCCGCTGTTCTGCCGCGGAGTCGGCCCGTTCCGCTGGGCCGCGCTTTCGGGCGATCCGGAGGACATCTGCAAGACCGACGCCAAGGTGAAGGAACTGCTGCCCGACGACACCCACTTGCACCGCTGGCTCGACATGGCGCGCGAGCGCATCCACTTCCAGGGCCTGCCAGCGCGCATCTGCTGGGTCGGTCTGGGCGATCGGCACCGGCTTGGCCTTGCCTTCAACGAGATGGTGGCGAGCGGCGAACTCAAGGCCCCGGTCGTGATCGGCCGCGACCACCTCGATTCCGGTTCGGTCGCCAGCCCCAATCGCGAGACCGAGGCCATGCGCGACGGCTCGGACGCGGTTTCGGACTGGCCCCTGCTCAACGCCCTGCTCAATACCGCCAGCGGTGCAACCTGGGTCTCGCTACATCACGGCGGCGGCGTCGGCATGGGGTATTCGCAGCATGCCGGCATGGTCATCGTTGCCGACGGCAGCGACGCGGCAGCGAGGCGTCTGGAGCGCGTCTTGTGGAACGATCCGGCCAGCGGCGTTATGCGCCATGCCGATGCAGGCTACGAGATCGCGCTGGACTGCGCGCGCGAAAAGGGACTGGACCTGCCCGGTATTCTCGGCTGACGATTGCCTATCCCGCTCATCCCCGGCTAAAGGCACCGCCATGGACAGGTCACCCATTCTCGTCGTCACCACCGGCGGCACCATCGACAAGCAGTATTTCGACGCGCTCAGCGAGTACCAGATCACCGAAAGCGTGATCGAGAAGCTGCTGAAGATCGCGCGCGTGACGCATCCGTTCCGGATCGTCGAACTGATGCGTAAGGACAGCCTCGAGCTGACTGACGAGGATCGCGCACTGATCGCCGCGACGATTGCCAATGCGCCGGAGAAGCGCGTCGTCGTTACCCACGGCACCGACACGATGGCTGTAACGGCGCAGGCGTTGGCGCACCTCACCGACAAGACTGTCGTGCTGGCTGGCGCGCTGGCCCCGGCAAGGTTTTCGGAAAGCGATGCCGCGTTCAACCTTGGCATGGCCTTCGCTTGCTGTCAGGCGGCCAGCCCCGGGGTTTGGATCACGATGAACGGGTCGGTCTTCGATGGCCTGAAGGTCCGCAAGGATCGTGAGGCAGGCACTTTCGTCGAGGTCTGATTGACACCTTAGGTCCGCCACGGAACCGAAACGGACCCATCTTCCCTCAGAATACGCAGAGATCCGGAGCGACCCGTTCGCGCCTCTCCAATAAGTAGGCCCTTAGCCTGCAGATAGGAGGCGCAGGCCGTGGCCGCTCACGACTTTCGCCTTCTCCCCCGCTGTCGGCAACGGCAGATACGTCGCCCCGCACCCTCCCGTGCCCCGGTCGACATGGTGAAGGGAGCGTCGATGACTCTCGTGACACGGCTCGATACAGGCTTGGAGACTGCGCTGGCCCGCGCACCGATCGGTGCCATGTGCGTTGACGATACCGGCGTCGTCTCCTGGGCCAATGCCGCCCTCGCCGCGATCCTCGGGGAAAGCGATCCTGCCTCGCTGCACCAAGGACTGATCTATGCCCGGATGGCCGACGACGACGCGGACACGCTGCGCCAGATGCTGGACATGTCGGTCGAGGCCCGCAGCGGCCGCACATGGCAGTCCGCGCTTTTTGACATCGACGGCAACAACCATCCGGTCGACCTGACGCTGGGAGACGGTCCCGGCTCTGCCGGTCAGCACACCATCGTCTACGTCCGGAGCCTCATGCGACAAGTCGCCGCGGAACGCCGTTTCAGCCAGATCTTCGAGAATCTGCCGCTCGGTCTTCTGCTTGTCGACGACCGTCAGCGCATCGTCCAGGTCAACCGGACGCTGGCAAACGAGTTCGGCTACAGTCCGGAGAGCCTCGTCGGCCAGCCGCTCGATTTGCTGGTGCCGGATCGCTATCGCCATGGCCACGCTAGCCACGTCGATGGCTACATCGCCGCGCCCAGCTCGCGCATGATGGGTTCGGGGCGCGATCTGACCGGCCTGCACAGCTGCGGTGAGGAACTGCCGGTCGAAATCGCCCTCACCCGGCTCGAACAGCCCGACCGGCCGCTGACCATGGCGATCGTCAGCAACATCTCGCAGCGCAAGAGCGCTGAAAGCGCACTGCAGCAGACCAATGCCCAGCTGGAGGAATTCACTTATGTGGCCAGCCACGATCTGCGTGCCCCCCTGCGCGGTATTGGCGACCTGGTGGGCTGGATCCGCGAGGATCTGGGCGAAGACAAGCTTCCGCATGACGTGCGCCACAACTTCGATCGCATCGCCACGCGCATCGCTCGCGCCGAGCAGATGATCGATGACCTGCTGGACTATGCCCGGGCCGGCACCCCAGATACGATGATCGAAGTGATCGATCCGCACGAACTGGTCGCGGAGGCGCTCGCTCATGCGATGGTGCCGGAAAGCTTCAGCGTCGAGTTGGACATCGCCGGCGGCCCCATAACGGCCCCGCGCGCGCCCCTTGCCACCTCCTTGCGCAATCTGATCGGCAATGCCGTGAAACACCACGGCCAGCGCTGCGGTAATCTGCGCATTACCTTGCGCGAAGAAGGCCGCTTCGCCGTCTTCACCGTTGAAGACGACGGTCGCGGCATAACCGAGGGCAACGAGGAACGCATCTTCAAGCTGTTCCACCGCGCTTCTCCCGGCACGGACGGTGACGGCGTCGGGCTCGCCTTCACCCGGCGTATGATCAACGCACATGGCGGAATGATCACCGTCGTGCGCGGCAAGGGCAAACTGGCCGGTGCCTGCTTCGAAGTACACTGGCCCCGAATCCTGCTGCGGGAGAGGGACAATGGCTGAAACCGGCGAAATGGCCGAGGCCGATGACCGTGCTGCACTGGCCGATTGCACGGTCCTCATCGTCGATGACGACGATGTCGCCATCGAAGGCGTGCTACGAAGTTTTCGCAAGCATCACGTCCCCTGCAAGACGCTGACGGCCGGCGACGGGAGCGAAGCATTGGCGGTACTCTCCGGCGATCACCCCGACAAGAAGCTGACGACGCCTGTGATCGTCCTGCTCGACCTCAACATGCCGCGCATGGACGGCTTCCAGTTCCTCGAAGCCGTGCGCGCGGACACGCGATTGCGGCGCACGGTGATCTTCGTCCTTAGCACCTCCTCGCGCGATCAGGACCGCTGCCGCGCCTACAACGAGCAGGTGGCCGGATACATGGTCAAGTCCGAGGTCGGGCCGCAGTTCGCCCGCCTTGCGGAGTTCATGACCAAGTACACTTTGACCCAGGAACTCCCGTAAGAACAGGCTTTCAAGGACCCCCACGATGAAAGGCTTTTCCAAGACCGGCAACGGCCTGTCCGCCCTGATCGTCGATGACGACGACGTCGATCGTGAACGGCTGATCCGCATGCTCAGGCGCTGCCCACGCGACATATCCATCACCGAAGCCACATCGCATGCCGAAGCGATGACGCTTATCCGCAAGCCGGCCAGCCACTTCGACATCGTCTTCCTGGACTTCGGCCTGCAGGATGGTGACGGACGCGATCTCATTCCCGCGATCCGTGACGAAATCGATCCCGACTGTCCGATCGTCGCCGTGACCGGAAACAGCAACGAACAGATCGCGGTGGATTCGATCAAGTCCGGCATGACCGAATTCCTCGCCAAGCGTCAGCTCTCGCAGGAACAGGTTCTTGCCTCGATCGAGGAAGGGATTGCCTGGCGCAAGTACCGGCAGGAGCTGCGCCGGACGGAAGAGGAACTGACCCACCGCAGCCTGCACGATCCGCTGACGGACCTGCCCAATCGCACCCTTTTCTTCGACCGGCTCGGCCAGTGCTGCGCCCGCGCCCGGCGCCATGGCGATTCCTTTGCCGTACTGATGGTCGATCTCGACCGGTTCAAGGAGATCAACGACAGCCTCGGCCATGCCGCCGGCGACCTGACCCTGACCGTGATCGCCCAGCGCCTGCGCAGTCATTTGCGCGAAGTGGACACGGTCGCGCGACTTGGGGGTGACGAATTTGCCGTCATCCTGCAGGCCATCGATTCCACCGAACTGGCCCTGAAGATGGGCAGGAAGCTTACCGACCTGATCGAACAGCCGGTCGCCTGCGGCAACCACATGCTCAACGTGGGGGGATCGATCGGCATCGCCCTTTGCCCCGAGATGGGCACTGCCGCGCAGACCCTGCTCTCGGCGGCCGACGATGCGATGTACCTGGCCAAGCGCGGCATCGACAAGGTCGTGATAGCCACCGACAGCCAGACACGACCGGGCCCTTCGCTGGATCGCAAGGGTATGCTGGAGGAACTGGAAAACGCGATGTCATGCGACGCCGTCGATTGGCACTGGCAGCCCAAGGTCGAATTGCGATCGGGACGAGTCCTCGGTTTCGAGGTCCTCGTGCGCTGGCGCCATCCTACCGGGGCGCCGGTGCCTGCCGACCAGCTGATCCACACCGTCGAGCAATCGCCATTGCTCGAATCCTTCACCAACCATTGCCTCAACAAGGTGCTGGGTCAGTTCGCGCAGATCCAGGACCGGATCGACGAGGCGACCATCGCGATCAACATATCGGCACGGATGCTCGAAAGGGCCAAATTCATCGAGAACCTGCCCCAGCTGATCGCCCGCCATGGCGTCAATCCGCGGCGTCTGATTTTTGAACTCACCGAGACCGCACTGATCGCCAATCCGGCTCAGGCACAGCGCGTGATCGAAAGGCTGCGCGAAAACGGAATTGGCCTGTCCATCGACGACTTCGGATCGGGCTTCACCTCGTTCGGCTACTTGCGCGAATTTTCCATCAGCGAAATCAAGATAGACCGCTCATTCATCTCGCGCTTCACCGAAAGCCGGTTCGACCAGTCGCTGGTCAACAGCCTTGTCGTGCTTTGCGAGAACCTCGGCATCTCGCTTGTGGCCGAAGGCGTCGAAACACCCGAAACACAGCAGTTGCTCGCCACCCTGGGCTGCAACGCCGGACAGGGATACGGGATCTGCCGCCCCATGCCTTACGAAGATGTCCTGCCCTGGATGACCCAGCGCGGCGACGCAACGCCGCAACACCGGCTGCGCGCATGAATCAAGCCGCAACCGGTACGATCAGAAACTCAGGGCCGCGCCTTGGGCTACCGTTTCCACGCGCCCGGCCACCCAGATCGAGCCGTCCGCTTCCTGCGAGCAGTGGACATGGCCGTCGGCACCGGTCCTCTGCCCCTGTCCGGCAAGGTAGCTGCCACTCGCCAGGCCTTGCCCGAACAGGTATTGCGCCACCGCGGCATTGAGGCTTCCCGTCACCGGGTCCTCCACCATCGCCTCGGTCGAATCGGCGAAGAAGGCCCGCACTTCGAATTGCTTGTCGTGCCCCGGCCCCCAGGCGCCAAGCAGGCCGACATCGGTGGGCATCGGCGCACGCGGCACCGGGTTTGCGGCCACCACCTGCTCGGCTGACTTGAGGTGAAGGAGCTTCCAGCCCGGTCCGTTATCGGCATGCACGGCTGCGATCACCTGGTCTTCCGCCACACCGGTAAGGCGGATGGCTTCGGCCCGGTCCTCGTCCGACAGCGGTCCGGTGCGCAGCAGGTCCGGTGCGCGAAATGCCAGCCGGTCGGCATCCTGCCGCACTTCGACAAGGCCTATGCCGCATTCCTGCATGATCCTGCCCGCATGTTTGGGAACACCGCCCGAGGCAAGCCAGGCATGGGCCGTGCCCAGCGTCGGATGCCCGGCGAAAGGCAGCTCACCCGCCGGATAGAAGATGCGTACGCGGTAATCGGCGGCGGTGTCGGTCGGCGGCAGGATGAAGGTCGTTTCCGAATAGCCGAGCCATCGCGTCAGCTTCAACATCGCGTCGGCTTCGAGATCCTCAGCTCCGCGCACGACGGCCAGGGGATTGCCGCTCAGCGGTCCGGACCCAAAGACATCGACGAGATCGATTTGCACCTAATGAACCTTTCATCATTGCAGTTCACTTCATCGCAGGATTACATCGGTCTGTCTCCAGTCCCGGCGACCCAACGAACCGTTCATCCGGCGTTGGGTTCAGGTGAACCAAAAAGCAATTCAAAGGTTCAAGACAGGCACTTGCAGGAGGACGCAATGTTCAAGAAATCCATTCTGGCTTTCACGGCCGCCGCCTTGGCGATCCCGGCCGTGCCGGCCGCTGCCGATCCGCCGCCGTGGGCACCCGCGCACGGCTATCGCGAAAAGGAACGCCATCACCGCATGTACGATTCGCGCGGCCGTTATTACGAACCGCGTCGCATCACGCGCCGCGACCGCGTCTGGCGTGGACGCGATGGCCGCTATTACTGCCGCCGTGACAACGGTACGACCGGTCTGATCATCGGTGCCGGCGTCGGCGCTCTCGCCGGGCACGAACTGGCGGGTAACGGCGACAAGACGCTTGGAGCGATCCTTGGCGGCGTTGCCGGCGGCCTGCTCGGCCGCACCATCGACCGCGGCGATCTCAAGTGCCGTTGACCTGAGCGGCATTGCCTCAAGACGCATGGGCGTCCCGTCGAAACCGACAGGGCGCCCTTTCGCTTTGCGTCCATCTGGCGCAGCGATAGTTGCGAAGGACTGGAATTCCAGCGCTATCCCCGGCCGGCTGTATATGCTCCAATAAGGCCGATGACCCAAAACGACATTCCTGAAGCCACATGACCATGCGACCGACGATGATGGTGACGGGCGGCGCGAAACGGATCGGCGCGGCCATTGCGCGTGCCTTCGGAGCCGCCGGTTGGCACGTCGTAATTCACTACGGCCAGTCGACGGCGCAGGCCGAGGCGCTGGCGGGACAGCTTCCTTCCGCCGAAATCGTCAGCTGCGACCTGGGCGATGGACAGGCCGCCGTTGCACTGGTGGAAAGCCTTGCCGTCCGGCTCCAGGACTGGCGGGTGCTGATCAACTGCGCAGGTGTGTTCGATCTCGATACGGCAGAGGCGCTCGACACGTCCGCCTTCGCCAAGGCGATGCAGGTCAATGCGTGCACCCCGGCGCTGCTTGCCCAGGCTTATCTGCGCCATGCGCAGGCAGGGGGCGGGCGACGGGTGATCCATGTCACCGACCAGAAGCTGCTCAACCCCAATCCGGACTTCTTTTCCTACACGATGAGCAAGCATGCGTTGGCCGCAACCATTCCAATGCTCTCGATGGCCCGCACCCATGCCGAGGATCGCATCTATGGCATTGCCCCCGGGGCAATCCTGGCCAGTCATGACCAGACCGAAGCCGAAACCGAAGTGTCCCACCGCATGAACCTGCTGTGCCGCAAGACCACGCCGCAGGACATTGCCGAAACGGCCCTGTTCCTGGCGCAAGGCTGGCTTGCGAGCGGAGAAACCGTGTTTGTCGATTCCGGCCAGCACCTTCTCGCCCAGGAGCGCGATGTTCTGTTCCTCGCCCGGCAATAGCGTAGCTGGTTCCGGATAAGTCCTTGCCAGTGGCCAATTGCCGGCTACGCTGCCCTCATGGCCCGGAACCATTCGCACTGCGACAGGTTCAGGCTCCGTAGGTAAAAGAATTATCCAACGGGATCATAAGCATATGTCGAAGATGTTGCTCGAACGATTTCTCGGCAAGGCGGTTCGCAAGGGCATTCTCGAAATCACCTATTCGGACGGCACCCGGACGCGCAAAGGCTCGCCGGAACCCGGTTTTCCCGAAGTCGCCGTGCGCTTCACCGATCCCGGTGCCGAGCGCAAGATCATCCTCGACCCGCGACTGGGCGCTGCCGAGGCTTTCATGGACGGTCAGCTGTTGGTTGAGCGCGGCGACATCATGGAGCTGGTCCAGCTCCTGCGCGCCAATCGACCGTGGGATCGCGGCGGCAGTTTCGGCGAAGGATCGAGACTCAAGAAGATCGGAACGCGCGCGCTCACCGTAATCGACGGCATCAACAAGGCCGCCCGCGCCAAGGCCAACGTCGCCCACCACTACGACATCGGCAACGACCTTTACACGCTGTTCCTCGATCGGGACCACATGCAATACAGCTGCGCCTACTGGCCGAATGCGGACGGAAGCGACAGCATGTCGCTGGAACAGGCGCAGGAGGCCAAGCTCGCGCATATCGCAGCCAAGCTCGCGCTCGCTCCCGGCCAGCGGGTGCTGGACATTGGCTGCGGTTGGGGCGGCATGGCGATCTACCTGGCAAGGCATGCCGACGTTCAGGTTCTTGGCATCACCTTGAGCGAAGAACAGCTTGCCCTCGCGCGCAAGCGGGCCGAGGCCGCAGGCGTGGCCGGCCGCACCCGCTTCGAACTGGTCGACTACCGCGATCTTGCGGCCCAGGGGGAGAAGTTCGACCGCATCGTCTCGGTCGGCATGTTCGAGCATGTCGGGCAGGCGCAGTTCAACCGCTTCTTCCAGGACTGCGCGAAGCTGCTCGTCGACGACGGTGTCATGCTGCTGCACACCATCGGGCGCATGGGCGGCCCGGGCTCCACCGACGCCTTCACCCGCAAGTACATCTTCCCGGGCGGCTACATCCCCGCGCTGAGCGAAACCGTCGCGGCCAGCGAACGCTATCGCCTGATCGCCGCCGATGTGGAGAACCTGCGCCTGCACTACGCACTGACCCTGCGCGAATGGTACAAGCGCTGCGTCGCCCACAAGGACGAGATCGTCGGCCTCTACGGAGAGCGCTTCTACCGCATGTGGATCTTCTACCTCGCCGGCGCCACCGCCGCGTTCGAGAGCGGGAGCATGTGCAACTACCAGATCCAGTACACCCGCAGCCGCCGCGCCCTGCCCCTCACCCGGGACTACATGGCAGCGCGGGAGAAGGAGCTGCTTCGCGCCGGGTGATTGCGGGCGCTTTTTAACACTGGCATTGCGCCGAACCGCCCCCGCTGTTAGGCGCGCGTCGCAATTCCAGCGTCGATTCCAGCGGAGCTCGCAAGCGTCTTGTCCGATATCAAGAAGGTCGTCCTCGCCTATTCCGGTGGGCTTGATACCAGCGTCATCCTCAAGTGGCTGCAGGTCACCTACAATTGCGAGGTCGTGACCTTCACGGCCGACCTCGGCCAGGGCGAGGAGCTTGAACCCGCTCGCGCCAAGGCCAAGCTCATGGGCATTCCCGACGAGCACATCTACATCGACGACCTGCGCGAGGAATTCGTGCGCGACTTCGTGTTCCCGATGTTCCGTGCCAATGCCCGCTACGAGGGCGACTACCTGCTCGGCACCTCGATCGCGCGTCCGCTGATCTCCAAGCGCCTCATCGAAATCGCCCACGAAACCGGCGCCGACGCCGTCGCCCACGGCGCGACCGGCAAGGGCAACGACCAGGTCCGCTTCGAGCTGTCGGCCTACGCGCTCGATCCGAACATCAAGGTCATCGCTCCCTGGCGCGAGTGGGACCTCAATTCGCGCACCGCGCTGATCGCCTGGGCCGAGGCCCACCAGATCCCGGTGCCGAAGGACAAGCGCGGCGAAAGCCCGTTCTCGACCGACGCCAACCTCCTGCACACCTCGTCGGAGGGCAAGGTGCTCGAGGATCCGTGGGAAGAGACCCCCGACTACGTCTATTCGCGCACCGTCAATCCCGAGGATGCGCCGGACCAGCCGGAATACATCACCGTCGACTTCGACAAGGGTGACGGCGTCGCGCTCAACGGCGTGGCGATGAGCCCGGCCACCCTGCTCACCCAGCTCAACGAGCTGGGCCGCAAGCACGGCATCGGCCGCCTCGACCTCGTCGAGAACCGCTTCGTCGGCATGAAGTCGCGCGGCATGTACGAGACGCCGGGTGGCACGATCTACGCCGCTGCCCACCGCGGGATCGAGCAGATCACGCTCGACCGCGGCGCCGCGCACCTCAAGGACGAGCTGATGCCGAAGTACGCGGAACTGCTGTACAACGGCTTCTGGTTCGCCCCGGAGCGCGAGATGCTGCAGGCCGCGATCGACCACAGCCAGCTGCGCGTCAACGGCACCGTCCGGCTCAAGCTCTACAAGGGCATGGCCTCGGTCGTCGGCCGCAAGTCGCCCGATTCGCTGTACTCCGAACGCCATGTCACGTTCGAGGACGATGCGGGCGCCTACGACCAGAAGGACGCCGCCGGATTCATCAAGCTCAACGCCCTGCGTTTGCGGTTGCTGGCCCAGCGCGACGCTTCCTGAATCCTCTCAAACGGTTAACACATTCCGGCGGTCCGTTGCCAAAGCGCGACGGGCCGCTTTTGCATGAGTCCCCTTTTTGCGTTGCGGCATGTAGGAGTCCCCCTCACCTGAAACGGGACGGAGTGGGGAATCTTGGCAGTTCGACCGGGCAACCGGAAAGCAAACCTGCTTGTCGCGCTTGCGGCACTGGTCACGCTTCCGCTTGCAGGCCCCATCCACGCCGCCGACGTTGCCGTGCCCGAGCTGGCCCCGCAGCAGGCCGCACCGGCGCTGACCGCGCCCGCCGCTTCCACCGTCACGACCGGTGATGTCGCCCCCGCCGCCGCCGAAATCGACGCGCCCGAGTTCGATCCGATCGGTTCGGGCATGGCGAGCTACTACGGCCGCCAGTTCGCCGGCAACCGCACCGCCAGCGGCGACCTGTTCGACCCGCAGGCGCTGACCGCGGCGCACCGCACCCTGCCCTTCGGCAGCAAGGTGCGCGTGACCAACGAGGCGACCGGCGATTCGGTGATCGTCACCATCAACGACCGCGGGCCGTTCCACGGCAACCGCGTGATCGACCTCAGCCGCGCCGCCGCGGACGAGATCGGCCTGACCCGCGCCGGCAAGGGCCGCGTGGAATTGGCGCTCCTGGCCGACTGAGCCTTCTTTTTTCGGTTTTCCGCTGGGCTTTTGCATCGGGGGGCTTCGACAGGCTCTGCCTGAGCGGATCCTGCGCCTGAACGCGCATCACGCCCTAACCGGCCCTGCCCCGCATCCCTGTGAAAAACCTGCGCGCTTTCGGCAGATCCATCACCGCGAAAAGTCGGCCAGCGCGGTGGTGGGAGGGGGGTGGGAGCATCACCGCGCCGGCCTTCACTTGCGATAACATCGGCCCCGGCAATCCGTTCCCGGCGCCTGCGGATTTTTCGAAAGACGCCGCAAGGCCCTGCAGGTTTACACGGTTTACACTGTCCAGAGAGGTACGGCGCGGGCCCGTCCAGCGACTTGTACTCCATCGGCGGCGCCTCATCCGCATCGCCGCCACAGTCCTGCCCGCCCGCATCGGGAGAGGCGAATTCGGCAGGCAGATCGTCCAGCCCCGGCCCGATCCAGCCGTCCCAGGCGACCACGCCCTGCCCGCCGCGCGCATCCGCTTCGCGCTCCTGCCGGGCCTGCCGCAGCACTGCGTCGACATGGTCGCAGGCGCGGGCCTGCCAAGCGTCCCAGTCCTGCCCGGCCCCTTCCG
>Ga0098035_1001182_pt1 | contig 12682 bp, 5 predicted proteins | sample 3_EtaG_FD_75046 | JGI IMG/M metagenome (GOLD analysis project Ga0098035, IMG submission 75046) | Marine viral communities from the Subarctic Pacific Ocean - 3_ETSP_OMZ_AT15126 metaG | ecosystem: Environmental > Aquatic > Marine > Oceanic | place: Pacific Ocean | collected 2015-01-07
ATCAGAAGCATTCTGATTAAAATAAGGAGAAATTTCATGCCTATTAAAGTTTACTCCACTAGTAACAACATATTTGGAAACATCCTTTTCTACTACCCCTATTATAGGAACGCCTAGTTCAACAGCAAATGCCCATTTTTTGAACAAGTCCATATTGGAAACATATTCCCACCATTGTTTACCAGCCATAGGTTCAGTCCATTGAGGCAACTCTTCAGTAATACCTTCTGAATGTAATTTCCAACTAAAAAAAGCATCTATAAACTTTTCTCCAAATATTCCGATTGGATTACTTATTACAGCCTCAGAAAGAGATTCTTCACTAGTAAATACATCTAGTATCGTATGTAAATACCAATTCTGAAGATTTTTATCTATTGCCTCACTTTCTGTAGTATATATAGAATTAGCTCTTCGGTTACCTTGTATTATATGGGATAATTGTGAACCTATAGTATACATTTCTGAATGACCTTTAGCCTGAACCATAGCAAATTCATGAAGCCATTCCTGCTTCCAATGTGCTGGGATAGTACCTTTTGTAAAATGTGTTACTATTCTATTATATTCGTTGTAGTTAGGATCATCTTCTGGACGAAAGACTATACCCTCTTCGCTAGTTTCATATTTAGTATGCATTAAAGGAGCTATGTCATCAATCCTATAGGATTTATTTACTTCATGTATTTGCTTAGCCTGAGACACTATGTGCAGAAACCATGCTTTGCTTGCCTCTCCTCCCTTTGTAAGCGAATTGATCCAGCTTCCAAGATGGTCTATTTTTTTACCAAGTTCTAACTTCCGATTTCTTGCTTGTAATCTTCTCCACCTTTCATTATGGTAGAGTTTATTTAGATACATCCCCACTTTCCTAATACGCCTAGGAGTTTGCCATGTTTCCTTTACCTCTTCGATATTAAGCTGATCTTGCAAGACTATATTTGGTTGGAATCTTGTCCTATAATTATACATTAACCCGGGTTCAGTGCCTACCAGTTCACCTGGTTTTAATCTAGTTTCTAAGAATGGCATACCAGTAATTGCAGGAACCCCAGCTATATTGTCAAAATTTTCATCCATTTCAGCTTCAGTAGAATTACTAACTTTAATTCTTTCATGCATAGTGCTCGTTAGGTGAAATGGATGCCTCTCAGATACATCATAATCGGCAATTCTATGCCATTTAGCAGCTTCAAGCATAAATTTAGTAGTATTAACCACACCCCATAATCCAGAAAGATGAGGATGACCAATAGGTACTTTTGACCATGGATCAGGTACTCCAGGGAACTCTACTCCCGAAAAGAATAACATTTTTAACATTCCAGTAATATCATCATCTAATAACTCAGATGGAACCCCTGGCATATCGGGTGTATATCCAATCATCTTTTCTACACCAATAAAATGTAATTCTTTTGATAATTCTGCCTTGAATACGTGAGGTATATTTCCTTCCTCTTGTAAGAATAATGCAGCTTGAGCAATCATTTTAGGAGTTCCATAGAAAACAGGAGCCTTGGTAAGGATAACATGGTAGATTGCCATACTAATTGCTTTATGGTATTTGTGTGATACTACACCAGCAATCTTTTTATCCTTCTCAGGAAAGTCTTTGAGCCTACCAAAATTCTGTGTATCATGTATAAACTGTTCAAATATAGAACCATCTGGTGGAATGGGCGATGAATATCCCTTGTCAAATATATACTTACTACTAGTAGGTATACGTATTTTAGACAAAGCATCTATCACATCTTCCTCGGTTATATTACCTAGAATCTTATCCTTTGCAACCATTGAGTTATAATCGCCCAGGAAGTCCTCTATAAACATATACTTATGTTGCTGTCCGCTTTCATGCATAGGATTAGCCCAGACATTATCAGTATTCATGTCAGTACTATTCTCAAGGATCTTACTATTTAAATCCCTTCCAAATTTCTCCATTTCCCTACGCCTTTTAGAGCCTTCATATTCATACTTATTCTTACTTCTATTAAATTTACCAAAGGTAGATTCTAATATTGCCATTAAGATATTAGTATGGAACATATGCTCATCAAGTCGCCCAACTTCAGATTTCAATTGCTTAATCTCTTCTATAGATTCATGAGTTATGAGGTGGATTTGTTCTTTTATTTGCTCATCTGTATATCCTTCTGATTCTATCCATTTTATAACCCTAGTCATGTCAACTTCACCTAAAGGTATCTGTTGAGAAATAGCAATACCAACACGTTCAAGGCTATCCTCAACTAATGCATTTATAACCCCCTCTTTGGTAGAACTTACCTTGTCCTTTTGTGATAAGAAATCCCTAAAACCCTGACTTATCCAGTCCCATAGATTTGATTGACTTTCTATACTTAATGGAGGTGAATTATCCTTTTGAATAAGGGTATACCAGGAATATCCATTAAATAATCTTGGAGCCTTATAATCCGTATCCTTTCCTTGTACCCCATGCAAATTATCAGTAGATGCTGCAAAATCTTGCATTAGTTGTACTCTCTCTAGATCAACTTCATCTGCATTCAGTCCCAACCTAGCAACACCATATTTGAGTGCACTTTCATGATTAATTCCATATACATTGTTATTTTCATCTGAGAGCCTTGATTGTGCCATATGTTTTATGCCATATTTAGTCCTAACCCAAGATTCATATAAGTCTGCTAATAAGCCGGCAGGTAGTGTCTGCTGTTTCCCTGACCTAAAATCCCTTATATGATTTAATGCATCTTCAAAGGACATGATTCTATTCAGGGATATTATAGCTGCTAAATGCAACTCATTCTGACTAGGATTATCATGGAACATAGTCTCGCTGTTATCAGTTAGTTCTTGTATAAAGCTATAAAACACATCCTTTTCTGCCTTCGAACCACCGAACAAGGTCTTATCATGTACAGGTATAGACCTATTTGAATCCATCATTCTAAGTTTATCAACGATTGGATAGGTTGTTTCAAGCACATCAAGCTGTCCAAAAAAGTCTAGCCATTCTGTTGATTTTTCCTTATTTGAACTCATTTCATTCAATATTTCCTTTGCAGCTTCATCAGCAAAATTTGTACCATATTGACTAACAGCTGTTAATGGAATTATAGAGTTAGCTAAATTTCTAATCTTCTCATCAATTCTCTCAATATCTGCTATCTTCCATTTCTCTATTTTCTTCTTAGGATTTGGAATTTTTAGAACTTTATCTTTGTAATATTCAATTACTTTAACAACAGATGCTATAGTTTGCTTATTTGTCTTTGATCGTGCAAATCTTCGCTCACCATATAGTATAAGCTCACTCATATCCCCAGTTAGACTATTATTAGGCATGGTCTCTAGACCAGCCATTCTATCAGCCATATCCCACCCCCTATTGGCCCATATAGGATGTGTCGTAATACTAATTTCCTCATTAGACATCCATTCTACTATATCTTGGATAGTAATGTTCTTTATAGTGGTAGGATCAACCATATCAAACTCTGGTAATGGTGGAACTTTAAACATCCTATTAATCTGATCCTTTATAAAGTTGAATACTTTGGTAATCCATTCTACAAATGCACCATGTTCCTCAGGATTGATCTTATCGTAATATTCTTCTGATGCAAACCATCCAATAGCATGAGCTAATGCCTCTTCTTGAAATAAATGTTCTAGGTCATAATCCTTTGAATAGTTCTCATATACAACCTGCATTAACTTCTTTCCCCAATCGGTGGCCATCATTTCATCAATAAGCCCCTGGAATTCCTTAGGATTCTCCTGATATAAATTATGAAGTAATGGGTGAGCATACTCATGGAAGGCATCACTAGCCATAGCTTGAGAGAAATCTATTCGAGGAATCCAGGTACCATCTTCTCTTTGGACAAGTCTACCTGCTTTCCTATCCTCCTCCTTTTTGAGCTGCCCTACCTCTTCACCTTTAAAATTCCGTATTGTACCATCAGCATCTACAGTCTCAAAGTCAGCTGCAAATTTAAGCTGCATTTGACGCAGGACACTTGTAATTCCAATCTCACCACTGATAGGAACCTTCTTCTCACGTTCCCTTATCCCCATTGCCTTTCTAATTCTACCTACAATAGTACCCTTTTCTTCGGGCTTCTTAATTTTGGATTCACGGGTAGGGGTTCCTTGTAATGCTGTAAGTTTTTTCTGTATATATGCAAAAGTTTGAGGAGCTCTCTCTGATAGTTGAGCTAGTCCTGTACCCAATCCTGCCTCAGGTAATACTATTTCTTTATCTTTAGGGATTGCATCAAAAGCTTTATCTATTGCTTTTACATTTTCATCGTATTCCTCATCGGTAAAAAATGCATCTTCAGCCATAGAAGGTGATTTCTTAGTAGGAATACCATAAGCATTAGACTCATCCCGAATAATTGCTTGACCACCCTTACCATACCCTTGAAGGTTGTCGCCAAATAAATAGACTTTGTCAGGATTCTCTTGTAATAACTTTGAAGACAATGTTTCTACCTTAGAAACCTTTACTTCATCCGGAACTCCACCTTCGTCCTTGACTTCCTGTTCTAATTCCGCACCTACCTTAGGTGGTTCAGGGAACTCAGGTATACCAGTACCAGGTTCTTCTGGTACTTCAGGAGATGGCTCATCTGGGAACAGTTCTTCCTGGGGTGAAGATGGATCTTCCTGGGGTGAAGATGGGACCTCAGGAGTAATATCATCTTCGGGAGTTACAACAACTCCACCCTCAGGTCCCGGGATATCAGAACTATCGACTTCACCTGCTTCGGGGGCAACAAGGGGTTCAACCCCTTCAAATATTGCTGGATCTACATCAATGCCCACTTCTGTAGCAATGCTCATAAACTCCTCGGGAGTAACCCCTATAGTTTGGAGTATATTAGGAGCTGTAGTAACAAGGTCTTTGATTTGTTCTACCTCAGTCTTACCTTCTCCAGATAATTCAATCTTATATTTTTCTAAATTTGCCTGTTCCTCGGTAGATAGGTCACCACTTCTACCAAGGAATGATAGCATCAAGAGCTCCTGCGTAGACCGTTGAGGGCCTTGAGGAGTCGGAGGAGTTACAGGAGCTCCGTCTGCTTTTTTGTCGTCTTCTTGGACCGGAGTTTCCCCCTGGTCTTGAATTTTCCTAAATTCATCGTATGCTGCTTCAAGATTGGTAAGGATTGTATCCCTACTTTTGCTTGCTTCCTTATATGAGTTGAATACATCCGGTTCGTACGCGAGTTCATTTTCAGCATTCCAGACTTGAAGCTCATATAGTCCTGTCTCCTTGTTTTTCTTTATAAGTATATTAGTTTCCCCTAGTACAGGCTCAGCATTTATATCACTTATTCTCTGAGGAACCCCTGTGTAATCAGCTCCAGTCTGTAGGGTACCCATACCACCACCAAGCAATAGTCCTCCATAAGCACTAGATAATGCCTCTTCCCAGTCAAAAACCTCACTAAAAGATTCTTCCTTATAGGAAACTGGACCTGTTGTTTGAATAGCTGTTTGAGCAGTATACTGTAGGAACTCTTCTAAGGATTCAGATGCAGATTGGGCAAGTATATTATTGACAGGTTTACCATACCAGGTCTTCCCAAACTTATTATACCGTTTAGTCATTTTATTATTTATGCCAGTAAAAGCCTTCCCAAGCCACATAGTTTTAACAGAGGGGAACATCCAATGGGCTATACGGCCAACAGGTAAGACTCCTTCTAAGAAAGATGAAGCTAATGCATATGCTGCAGCTGACCCTGCTGCAATATTAGTTGCCTCCTCATAGGTCATCCCCATTTCCATATTATATTCTACAGCTTCATAGAACTCACTCCCACCTTCCATAAGTCCAGTAAGAGTAGCAACAGTACCCATAGCAGCATAAGTACCTGCTACAGGACCACCAGCTAAAGTTCCAGCAGCACCAGCAACAAGACCGCCTCCCCAGGCAATACCCATTGATGGTAATCCCATACCAATTGCTTTCTTAGCAACATTCATATCAAACATACCCTTATCAAGTATGCTTGCAGCATCTACCTTCAGATGATAAGCAGCATATTCAGGATCAAATAAATCAGATTCTGGATTCCTCCTATCCCTAGTCAGCTCATGAGCTCTTTCCCAAGCTTGATGGCTGAATTCTAATAGATCCTCTTTTCTAGTTTCGTGATAGTCTTCTGGTACATCTAGGATAGAAGATCCTAATGTGAAGGGTGAGTCTTTGTACACATCCGTTTCCGGAGCCATCTGAGACCTAAGCTTATGCATCCACATAGGAACATGGCCTTCAACCATAGGTTGTGCTACACTCTGCCAAGCTCCCTGTTTAAATGTTTCCTTCCAGGTAATGTCCTCCAGAGCCGATAATTTCTCATATTCATCGTACTCCTCCTCAAGTAGTCTATTTATATAATTTGACATTTAGCCTACTTTATTCCGGCTTTAAAAAGGAAACTAGGTGTTTGTCTTTTCCTCATTTCATATAGCATTTCTCTCCTAACCTTATCCTGTCCTTCCTTTGTAAGTTTACTATTAACACTAACATTCAAATATTTTTGAACCCATTTATCTCTTTCTATTAGCTCTTTATTAGTCTGTGGATCCTTACCAAGTTCTGTAACCCACATTCCATTTAATTCAAGCATCATTCTACTAGGAGAAGTAGCATCTACCTTACCATCTATGTTGAGTGATTTTTTATAAACAGATTCAACCTCAAAACCACCATGTAATACCTTGTCATACCAATGAGATCTAAGTTGGTTTACCCATCTAGGATCTTCTGGATTCATATTTTTTAAATCAAAATATACACCATTTGTTATATGAGTGCCATCCTTGTCTCTAAATTTACTAAAATTAGCTATAGATCCTGTACGCAGTTCATCCTTTTTAGTTAATTTTTCTGGACGACTCTGCCTTTCACCCATCATACTATTAACAAGATATGTAAGGTCTGATTTCCCAGTAGGATCATTATTAGCAGTTCTTTGAATAATACTGCCCGTATATGCTTTGTTAAAGTAATCCTTTGACAACTTTAATGCTTCAAAACTTGCAACATTTTTTTCAGTTTTTCCAGGTCCAGGATATACATCAGATAGAGGCCAATTCCAACCTAATTGCTCAGTTACATGAGTTCCTATTTCTGGTATCCAATGTGGATTATTTATAACTCTAGCTGCAATATTATTCTTGATCCGTTTTTGACTCAAATCTAATGGACTAGCCTCCATCTTAGCTAGGTCCTCCTTTGTAAAAGAGTTTTTGGCACCAGTCCATAGTTGGGACCAAGGGCCAGAACTTTCCTGTTCTCCCATAGAACTGCTATATAGCTTAGAGTGGAGTTTAGTATTCATATCCATTACACTTTGATAGTTAGTTATTTCTTTGACACCTCCATCAGAACTAACTTCACCAAGTGGGACATCCCATTCACCAGCCATATCCTTAATAACATCATGTATATAGGTTCCACTTGTAGCTGAGCCTGCAGCACCAATAGTCCTCATTTTCCTATCAAATGCAATTTTAGAAGTAGACAATCTCTCATCATATTCATCCCCTTTAACCCCTGTATGTCTATTCCTATTAGATTTAGCTTCACGAAGCCAATTATCATAATCCGCAGGTATAAATTTACCACTCCTAACAATACCCATATGTTGTCTAAATGTAGCATAATTAAGATCAGTTGGATTTAGTTCAGTTTCTTCGTAGAACATATCCATTTGCAATTTAAGATATTCTACCTTTGATTCGTGTCCAGGTTGTTGCATATACTCATCACTAGTTCTTATAACATCCATTCTATCCCGCATTTCTTTTACCTTGGTATATTCTCGACCTAGTCTGTTATTTTCTGGATCATCAGCACCATCAAGGTTAGCATTCCATGCTGCTACAGTCTTATCACGATATTTACGTATATCCTTGGCAGCTGTAGATAGATCATCATGGAACTTTGGATTAACCTTTCTCATTGACATCATTGCTTCCTTATCATTACCACTCTGTAGATAATCTAATGATTTCTTAAGCATAGCATATTGGTTTGTGACTGGAATATCAGTCCCATATGCAAATACTGGATATTCCTTATAAGCTTCATCTAAATCAAATTGATTAACCATATATTGCTCCCCAGGCATAACAGTTATCATACCATCTGGAGATGCAACTCTAATTGGTTCCTCTGACATATTAACTTGCATCGTTGGATGGCTTGCATCATAATTACCTAAAAAATTAGCAGTATTACCAAAAGATTCTATTTGCTTTGCAAAATCTGCATATCTAGCCTCATCAGATGCAGTAGTAAATTCACTGTAAGCATTTATACCATCCAACATTTCATTGGCTAATGCAGGGAATGCTTCTATGCCTGCAATATTTCCAGACTTCACATCATCCTTTAATTCCCTATGTTCTGTCATTATCCTTTGAACGTTCTTTGCCCAAGCTTCTTTATTATCTATATCTTCACCTATAGCAATCTTACTATTAGCAATAGTAGCACCAAGTTCTTTCAATTTAGGATCTGTAATAGTTGGAATAAATTCATCAAGTGAAGTCATCAGACTATCATGGTCCGACTTATTATTTTTAACATTTATATTAGTCTGATAACCGTCAAGAATATACTTATCCCTATTCCATTGATCTCTCTCCTTTGACAATTCAAACTTTTCTTCATCCAAAGCATGGTTCTTTTCTGCCGTTACATATTGGTATCGTTTTGTCATTGCAGTATCAGCAATAGTAGCCAACGTATCAAGAACAGTCATTGCATCATCAAATCCACTCATTTTTTTCTCCTTTTAAGGGCCTTCATCAGGCTCCCATTCTTCATTAGTAAAGTCTAAATCACGCTGGACATCCGTATATCCTAAATCTTGGCTTTCACCATGCGTAACGCCTAAGCCTATATCGAAACTATTTACATTCTGGCTAACCTTATCACCATATTCTACTCCAGTAGCCTGGTAGAATGAGGTAAGCATATTTTGCATATCCTGTTCCATCTTACCAGTCATCTGAGCAGCACTCATTTCTATATTCTGCATCGCTGTATCTTTTGCATATCCAGCCTCTGTATAAGCATCTGCTGCTACAGCCCGTGACTCTCCTGCACCATATACGGCCTTATCCTTAGCAAGTCTTGCAGCATCTCTGGTATAACCTGCTGTTTCATATGCATCATCAGCAGCATACATAGCCTTTTTATAACCTTCTCCAGTAGCAGTTGTAGCCATAGCACTATCCCTATATAGATCACTAAGATCAGCTCCTTGTGAACCCGCACCAGCAAGCCCTGATTTAGCAGCTTGTGAACGTGCCATTGTAGATGCTTTGCCAGCAGCTCTTCTAGATTTTTCTCCAGTCCCCCTAATAGCAGCACCTACAGCTGCACCAGCCTGTCTACTTTGTTCTTCCTGCCTTCTACCTGCCTGCTTAAATTGAGATTGAGCAGTACCCCATGCCTCTCCTACAAATCCACCTAACGAATCAGGATCTGCAGGGTCATACCCTTCTCCCAATTCTGCATTCAATCTATTTTGGGCTCTAGTATCAGCATTAGTAGCAAGATCATATCTATCATGAGCTGTTTGCCTTTGATCATTATATACAGTAGTCATAGCATCAAATTGCTTCTGCATGGATTCAAATGAGGCAGTAAGTTTAGGACCAAGAGCACGACTAGCATCAATTTTATCTTGGGCAGCTTCCCACTCAGCATCATCACCTGGATGACCACCACACATAGCCATAGGTCCATCATAGTCAAAACTCTCTTCAGAGACAACCTCACAAGTATCCATGTCTATTACTACTTCAGTGTATATTTTCATATCTTGTACCTCATATAGTGTATCGTTCTAATTGTCTCAAACCCAGCTAATTTCTCCCAAGCCTTATTATCCCTTTGGGTATTCATGGTTACATATTTAATGCCACCTATTTCATTTGCCATCTCCCTGGTATTCTTCCACACTTCAGCAGCTCCAAGTTTAGATCTAGGAGCAATATAAAAATGGCATATCTGTAAATTAGGACGTCTTACATTAAATATAAGCCATCCCTTGTTAAATGTAAATACAGTGCTAGCATTTTCATCTATAGACTTTAGGACCCATTCACACCCAGGATCATGAGCTTTTAATGCATAATTATCTATATCATCCTGAGTCATTATCTCATCTACCTCACAAAAGTTCTCCATGAAAAAGCTAAGCCCCACGAACTATCTCCTTTTTCAATAATGACCCATTTACTCCTGGCTTAGATATAATAAATGCATAAGAAACATATATCCTAGGTTTATCACCAACAATCACAGAACATTGATGTAGATTTTTACACTCACATAATATATACTCACCTTCCTGTAATGATATCTCAGTACCATCTATTGACTTATGATTATCATCACTATTCATATTATAACAAGGAATACCTCCCCCATTGGCTGTCGATAGTTGAACATTATATCTAATCAACTCTGCCCCACCAAGTGTTTCATAATCTTCATTCCGCAAAAGGTCTTGATGGTCATGCATGTAAGATCCTTCTGGCATCCATATTACAATATCAGCATATGAATTTGGATGTGAGATTAGCTCAACACTGTCCTTCAAATCTATTATACTATTTTCAGAAACTATCTGAGATCTAACATTATTAAAAACTATTGGCCAACTATCATTTAAAAAAGCTGCATAAAATAAGCCATCTTTAGGTCCAAATTGTCCAAACTTCCCTTTAGCAAAACGATCATTTGACCATTCTAGCATTTCAATCCTATTACTTTCACTTATATTCATTATCTAAGTCCATTCCCCCCACGTCTTCGTTTCTTATTACCCTTACCACCACGTCTACGAGCTTCTATTTTCGTATCATCAGGCATCACAGCATGCATTTCTCCTGTATTAAGCAGTACGGAAAGTACGATAAGTTTTATCATTAGCTAAATATACTCCATAGTGAAGAACCAGCTACCATTACAGCCCCAAGAGGAGCTAATGGTGTAAACATTAAAGCACCACCAAGAGCAGTAACGCCCCCTGCTATCTTATCTGCAGGTTCATCTGCTGTGATCATCTGGAATGCACCTGCTGCCACACTAAGTCCTGGTATTAAAGCTCCACCAGCAGCACCTCCACCACCGGCAGTTGCCGTTCCTACATCCTTGGCTGTCTTAGCTGCTTTTACCGTCTCGAATGCATCTTTGGTAACCTTAGCCCCTTTATATACATTATGAGCCGTGTCTAGAGTTTCATCATCTATACCTGTCGTATCGGCTATTAAATCTTTACCTAGCTCTAAACCAACACCAGTAGCAGAACTTTTTAACATACCAACACCCATGTTACCTATAAGGTTTCCTGCAGATTCGGCAGTTACAGTATTATCTGTAGGTATTTCATTAAGTATTTCATCGGCTGCTGATGGTACAATCTCAGCATTTTGAACAACACTGTCAAGTTCACTTATTTTTGAGTCATTACTATAAAATCCTGAAGTACTACCACTCTCTAGCTCAATTATTTTCTGAGTGTTCATACTCTCGTCAGTAATTAGTTTACCATCTTCCCATATTTTACCACCACCTTCATAAAACTGTGAACTTTTCATTTTTGCCATCTCAGCAGGATTCTTTACATAAGTTGGTTGGTTCACATTTTCCATTCCAGGAAGGTCGCTTACTACTGTATTAGGATCCTGTATATTTGTAGCCATACGAGTATCCATAGTTTTTCCACCAACTTCCTGACCATATCTAGCAAATACCTCTTTCTTGTGGGCTTCGTCATCTATTTTAGCCTTTATAAGTTCCTTATGCGTCTTAGGCTTTACAGCAGTACCTATAGATAATCCGGTCTCAGGATTAATCATACCACCCGAACCATCTTTCGACCAATTTCCACTATCATAGCCAATACTAGTAGATTTATTAATAGCTGGTTGTGGAACTACATCAGTTCTCTTGCCAAGAATATATTCACCTGATGGTTTACCATCTTGGACTTCATCAAAAATAGCTGTATCATCAGAAACTATATCAACATCTGGATCAGAATATTTTCCAAGTTTATTTTCCTTATTATAGGCATCCCTTTTTATAGATTCTTTATGCTTTCTTTCTCCACCACCCTTCCATGCGGTATATTCCTCAGTCTCCTGTATCCTATCTTCAGCCTTCCTTAAATCAAAGAATTTAGAGTCCTTGGCTTCATATCTCTTTACATCATCAGGACCAAAGGTTTCAGAATAATCTCCACCTTCCTCTAATAAATCATCCATCTTCATTTTATTATAAGTATCCCACGCAGACCCAGCTTTATAGCCAAATGTTGCAACTTTTCCTAGACTCTCAACCCTCTTAGCATCTTGAATTTCCTCTAGCTTTCGTTGATCCTTTTTTTCCTTCATTTTCAATGCTTGCATTTTAGCCTGTGCAGCAAATGCATTAGCAGCACCATATTGAAAATCACCTGAGGCAGCTGTAACTAATAATCTTTTAGTACCATCAGGACCTATATCACCAGAACCTATATCCTTAGCTATTGTTTCACCTATAGAACCCATGTCATCTATAAGTTTAGCCTCAATTAGGTTTACCCTATAGTCTTCACCATCTATATTTCTTACTTCCGTATCTTGCATAACACCATCTGGATAG
>Ga0098035_1001183_pt1 | contig 12676 bp, 10 predicted proteins | sample 3_EtaG_FD_75046 | JGI IMG/M metagenome (GOLD analysis project Ga0098035, IMG submission 75046) | Marine viral communities from the Subarctic Pacific Ocean - 3_ETSP_OMZ_AT15126 metaG | ecosystem: Environmental > Aquatic > Marine > Oceanic | place: Pacific Ocean | collected 2015-01-07
AAGTGCTGCCGAGGCGGCGGAGCGGATGAATAATGTCGGCAGCATTGACGTTAATACTGATATTGAGATTGTGGATGCCGATGGCAACCCCGTCCTGGATGCTGATGGCAACCCAGTCACAATTGATGAGAGTACACAAGAGGCATTGGAGCAGGCCAAGGATGAGTTAGGCGAAGCCGCCACAAAAGCTAAGGATGAGGCTGAGAAGGCTGCGGCGTTGGCCCAAACTCGCATTGATGACGGTCTGGGTGAGCTGATTAAAATAGCATGTGATCCCGACACCTCTTCGTGTAACTCTGAGCAGGAAACCAGCATCGGAAATGCCTATGAATTGCATGTTGATGCCTATCAAGCTGAACGTGAGGCCTTTTATGAACTCGAGACTTTAAAAGCAGAGGCCAAGGCAGCCGATGACAAGGCAGAAAGCGCCGAGGATGCCTACCGTGCGCTCGACTGCGCTTTCAATAACAACCAAGATTACAATCCTAAGGAAAACATCTGTACAGACGAAGCGCCGGGCAGCAGTGCTGGCGACGTTGGCGATGACATCGCTATTTGCAACTCATCCAATAAAGATGTTTATGACGCGGAGGCCTGTGCCGCCCTAGAAACGGAAACGAATCCGTCCCGTTTAACGTTTTTTCAAGGAATGAATGGGCTGGTGAATCAGTTGGACAAAAAAGGAACCGTCCAATGAGCACGCAACGGCAGTCCGGGTTCAGCCTGCTGGAAATGGCGCTTTCCCTTGCCGTGCTGGGGTTTTTGTTTGCCATGGTGCCCATGGCACTGAACGCTCTGAACAGTACCCAGAGTGCTGCCCCGGCGCTTGACCGGGCGAAACTGGCGGTGAATGCAGCGGTTGGGTTTATCGTCCAGCACGACCGCCTGCCCTGCCCGGATACCGACGAAGACGGTCTGGAAAACTGTGATGGCTCTCGCAGTGGGCGCTTTCCCTTCCGCACCGTCGGCCTTGGCCAGCCGTTGGTCAATGAAAGCGGCTTTCCATTTCACTATGCGGTGTATCAACACACTAACGCCAATCTGGCCACACCTGAGCCTGAGCTGCAGAGCAGCTACGAGCCTTTATTGCTGAGAGGCGATGTATCAGCGCAGAAAAACGCGTTGGATTTCTGCCAGGGGCTTAGGCTTGGTGTATCCGGTGGATTACAGACTACCGAACCCCATGTGCAGTCGCATACGGGTGAGCGTGGCATCAATCCAGCTTTTCTGCTTGTTGATCCTGGCCCGCTTGATGCCGACCGGGACGGGCGACCATTTGATGGCCTAAACGCGACCGGGCTGGAGTATGAGTCGGCGGGGCGCGGCCAAAGCGATGAATACGACGACCGTGTAATTGCCATGAGTTTTGCCGAACTTGCCACCCGGCTCGACTGCCCAGCCATCCTTGCACGTGTAAGCGCGGCGACCCGTGAGGCCAATGCTGCCTACGATGCTTGGCGTGCTTATACATTCTACCGGGACTTTCGCCAATTTGGTTATGAGGTTCGTGTGACCAACCTAGCTATCGCCAACTTCAAGCGCCAAGTTGCGGAGTTCAACTCAGCGGCAAGCACCGCGATGGCACTGAACGATTTAGCCACAGGTCTTGCCAGTGCTTCCGGTGCAGGTGGGGTGGCGGTGGCGGCCATCAATGCGACAGCGGCGGGTTTCATGATAGTAGACGAGCTTGAGAGCACTGCCGAAGATGTCGATGAGAAAACAGACCAGTTGGCAACCGCAGTGGAGCAGCTAAAAGCAGCAAATAATGCACTCGATGATGCCAAGGATTACCGAGATCAAGCGACTCAGCTGGCACTAGCCCGTGACGCGAGGGGGTGGTTTCAATGAACGTAGGGCGCAGACAGCAGGGCATGACGCTCATTGAGCTCTCGTTGATTTTGGTGGTATTGGGGCTGATGACAGCAGTGTTGGTAGCGATGGTGCCTTCATTAACGCGCCTAGCAAGCGTTGAAGCGGCCCTGGATGATGTCAGCGGTACCCAAAATGCGATCACCGGCTTTGCAATAACCACCGGTCGGCTGCCTTGTGCGGATGATGACCAGGATGGCATTGAGGACTGCCCGGCAGTTGCTGGTGGCTTTCCGTATTTAACCGTTGGGCTAGGTGCTCCGCTGCGAAACGCCTATGGCTACGATTACCGCTATGCCGTTTATGCGCGCAAAAACGACGATCCGATGAGCGATGCTGATCTGATCAATACAAACGGCCTAGACCGCTGGTGGCCCACGGTGATTTCAAAGTTGCCGCCTGTAGCTGATTTTAAAGTGATGCGTGCTAGCACGCCGCTGGATTTATGCCGAGCCCTTGGTTTTGCCCAAAACGATAATGCTAATAAGGTGTATGGGCAGTACGAGGGATATCTGCATTTGGAGCAACGCCGGGGGGATCTAGAAGGGGTTCGTGAGGCAGTGGCTTATGTGCTGGTGGACCCAGGGCAGGCGGATAGCGACGGTAATGATTCGCTATTCGACGGCCTGAATGCCGAGGGAATGGGCTTCGAGCATCCGACTCTTGGTAGCAGCCGTGACTACGATGACCGCGTAAGCGCCGTGCGCTTCAATCAGCTATGGGAGCAGCTGGGATGTTCGGCACAGCTGGCCACCGCCGGTCACGCCCACCCTAATGTACTGTCCATGCTGGCGATGTTCCGCCAGACCATCCGTGATTATCGCACTCAGCTGGAGCTGGTCGAAGAGATGGCATTCGCCGATAACTTTCAAACAGGCGCTTCGATTGCCTCGGCAACGGCTTCAGTGGCGGCGGCAGCAGCCACCGCACCCACTGCTACAGCATCGGCCATTAATACGGCGGGCGCCACCGCGGCCGCAGTGGGGGCTTCTGTTGGTGCGATTACCGGCAATGCGGCGTTGGTCGTTACGGCAGGTTTTGCTCAGGCAGCGGCCGTCATTAACTTGGATAATGTACGTGACCAATTGGTTGAACTTGAAAAATTAATCAATGATCTGGATGAGCTTCACAACAGCGTTCATGACAATGTTGTTGACGCCGATAACGACGCACTCTCCTTTCCGCCCCAGTAACCGTCTATAGAGATATTTATGATCATTGATACCGGCGCTCGCCAACGCGGTTTCACACTGCTGGAAATGTCCATGGCCCTGATTGTGGTGGCGCTGATCATCGGTGCCGTGACGCTGGGTAGTAATCTTCAACGCAACACCGTCTATCAGCATATGGCAACCAGCTTCGTGCGGGGCTGGCAAATGGCGTACTTGAGCCATGTGGACCGAGTTGGCGTTGCTCCTAAAGACAGCCAAACAACACCGACTGGTAAAGTGAATGAAGGTAAGGGCGCACTATGTGATGAGGACTTGCGTAATGCCATGTACGCGGCAGGTGTGACGATGCCTCAAGGGCGCTCGGAAGGCTTCGAGACCCACTACGGCTATTTGGATAGCAACGGCAACCCCCAAGATGTCAGCGTCTGTTTTAAAAACGTCGCCTGGAGCGTACCAGGGAGTAGCGCGGACAACTACGTAGAGCAGAGCAAGAATGTGATGGTGTTGGAGGGCTTAACACCTGACCTGGCACGTATGCTCGATAACCTAGTGGACGGCAATGCCGATGCACGGTTTGGTAGCTTTCGTGAGGAGAGTCAGGCGGCGCTTACAACCACTAGCAGTGAGGAGTGGAGCCTGGGAAGCGGAGTGGCTTATGGTAGTGCCACTGCCACTAATCTCGACGAATCCCAGATAGCTACATTAACGGCTTACTATTTGATGGATCGATGATGAAAATAGCCGCTTCTACCCCCCAGCGAACGGGTACCCCCGAGCTAGGCGATACCCTTTTGCGCCTGGGCATTCTTGAGCCTATTCAGCTGGCTTATGCGCGGCAAAAACAGGCTGTGACTGGTGAATCACTCAATCAGATATTGGTTCGCCTGGGCCTGGTGGCCGACAGCGATTTGGCGCGTGTGCTCGCTGAGTATCACGGCTTGCCTTATATCAGCCAGGAGGAGTGGCCTACCCCAGACCCGGAAGTGCTGCAGTTATTTACCCGAGAGGCGTGCTTAGCTCACGGCGTGTTGCCGCTGCGTATTGCGGCAGGGCAGCTAGAAGCCGTGTTGGGTAATGCTGACCCTGAGCGCGCTGCGAGCTTAATTCAGCGCCGTACTGGCTTAAAGCCCAACCTGAGGCAGGGCGACTTTGTCGCCGTGGCGCGGCGTATTGAGTCAGCCTATTCACTGCGGCAGCGTTCAGCGCTCTCTGCTTTCGAGCGTGAATATCGCCAGCTGCGCCAGGATACGCAGGGCTCATTTCCCATTGATGAGTTGATCAATCAACTACTGGTGTTGGCGGTAAGCGAGCGGGCAACGGATATTCATTTGCAGCCAGAGCCGCAGTCATTGCATATGGCGTTTCGTATTGATGGCGTACTGGTCCCGATTATGGCGCTTGACCGGGAGCTGATGCGGTTGGTGTCGGCGATTAAGGTTATCTCGGCAATGGATATCTCGGACAACCTAAGGCCCCAGGATGGTCGCTTCTCGGTCACCCTGGATAATCAGGCCTATGATGTTCGTGTTTCCACTAGCATCACGCCTCAGGGGGAGAGCGTTGTTTTGCGCCTGTTACCCAAGGGGGTGTCGGTAGCCGGGCTAGAAGAGTTGGGGTTTGCACCGGAGCATCTTGAGTGTCTCCAAGGCTTGTTTCAGCAGCCGCACGGTATCTTCCTGATGACCGGGCCTACTGGTTCGGGTAAAACGACCACTCTACATGCCGGGCTACGGCCGCTGGGGATGACGGGCAAAAGTATCCTGACCGTGGAAGACCCGATTGAGTATGAGCTGCCGGTGGCCTCGCAGACCCAGGTAAACCGCAAGGCGAATTATACCTTTGATACTGCGATTCGCCACTTTCTGCGTCATGACCCGGATATTATGTTGGTAGGTGAAATTCGTGACGGGGAAACGGCAGAAGCTGCGATCCGTGCGGCGGAAACCGGGCATTTGGTGCTCTCTACGCTGCATGTGAATAGTGTTTCTGGCGTAGTTGGCCGTTTGATGGCGCTTGGGATTACCCCGCAGGCTTTGGCTGAAACGCTTATTGGCTGTATCAACCAGCGCTTGGCGCGCTGCCTATGTTCGCACTGTAAGGAGCCGGTGGCGACGCCGGAGCATATCCCATCAGGGTTTGAGTCTCTGTTAGTGGAGGTTCAGCACTTTCGAGCGGTGGGGTGCGAGCATTGCAGACAGACTGGTTACCATGGGCGGGTACCTGTCTATGAAATGCTGATTGTTGATGCGCCATTGGCGCGCTGGGTGGAGGAAAGAGGAATGCGTGCCGAGCTGGCAGGGCTGCTCACGTCCAGTAACCATGTCTCTATCTGGGAGACAGGCGCACGCCTTGTGCGCGAGGGGCTGACAACGGTTGATGAGCTGATGCGCGTTTTGGGTAGCCGGGATGTGCTCGTTCCAGCTATGCGCTCGTTATGATTCCACGACAAAGGCGATGCCTTTGCCAAATACGGAGCGCAGGGGCAACGTCATGCCCTGTTTTCGGGCTTTTTGCCGTAGGCGGCTGAGGATAACGTCAATACGATGGACATCAGGCTCCTCGGCATAGTCAAACAGCAGGTCGTGGAGTACCCAGCGGTCAAATATTTGGTTGGAAGACTCCACCAGTACTTTGAGTAAGTCGAATTCCTTTGGCGTTAGCTTTATAGCAGTCTCGTCGGGAGCCACCAATTGAGAGGATGCCGCTTCAAGATACCAAGCGCCCGTTTGATTAGGTTGGCAGGTGGGCGTAGGGCTAACGTTTTGGGTGGTTTGCAGCCGTTGGCCAAGCTGTATCAGCGCATCGCTAAGTTGAACAAAGTTGATAGGCTTTACTAAGAAAAGGTCCGCCCCCAGGTCAAGGCCGCGTAACCGTTCTTGCTTTTCACCGCGAGCGGTGATGATAACCAGCCCGTAGTGGGATAGTTGACGCAGGTGCTCGACGACGCTGAAACCATCCTCTTCTGGCAGCCCCAGGTCTATCAGCACAATATCGACAGGGTGAAAATGCAGCTTTTTCCAAAAGGCTTCAGCGCTGGGGACGCCCCACACAGGAAAACCTTTGTGCTGCAGGTAGAACTCTACTTCTTCTCGTAGGTCTTCATTATCCTCAATAATCGCGATGCGTGGAGTGGTGAGGTTTTTCATTAAGCTTCCTGATTATTCTTTGGATGTACAGGCAGTGTAAAGATAAACCGACAACCAGACGAGGTATTCTCCGCTAGCGTTAATTCCCCTCCGTGGGCTCGTACAATTTGACGGCTTACGTGGAGCCCTAGGCCGACACCACGTGATGAATCATTCCGAACGGCTCGACGGTAGCGCTCAAAGATCATGCCTGCTCGGTCAGGAGAAATTCCTGTGCCCTGGTCGCGTATACTGATCGCCCAATGATTCTGTTGACGCGATAAATCAATATGGATAGTGCCGCCGGGTGAGTACTTGACGGCATTATCAATGACGTTAGAGAGTGCAATACGCATTAAGGCCGAGTCAATCTCAAGCGTGCTTGCCGCTTCTGCCTCAGGGTGTGTACGTGCGTTGATCGCCTGATTTTCCTGCGTCAGTTTCCAGCTATGGTGGTCCGATAGAGGAATCAAAGAAGCCGCCGAGGTAATCAGTGCTAGCAGCGAGTGTGGGTGGCGCTCAATACTCAGCTGACTTGCTGACAGTCGAGCATCAGCGAGACAGTTGTCGGTTAGCTGGACAAGCCGCTCTGTGGCCCGTTCGATTTTTTCATAACGCCGGGTAACCTGATGGTTGCCAGAGCTGACTTGGTGAAGGTTGGCCAAACTGGCGGTAATAATGGCTAACGGTGTGCGGAATTCGTGGGCGACTATCCCCATAAACTGACGTTGATGCGCCCTGGCTTCTCTCTCAAAGTGTAACTCTTCAGCCATTTTTTTCTTATTAAGCGCTTCGATACGCTGTCTGTACACCTGAAAAACGGCTGTGCCAACCACTAAGAGCATATTGATAATAAGGCCGTATTGCCATATTGCGTAGATGGAGGGGTGATAAGGCAACCAGGTAAGCATGGACATAAGCCCGGAGAGGCTAGCCAACATAATTAACAGCGGGCTAATTCCTAGAATTAAATTTGCAAGTTGAAATTTTTCTTTCCACCAGATATAGAGGCAAGCAATCAAAAAGATAACGCCAGTGAAAAGGTAGATAACAGTCTGTAAGTAAATGGCTTCTTGATAAAGGTTTAACGGTACACATATTAGCAGTAAGACGATGAACACTGATGTGCCGGCCATTAGCTTGTGAGCCCAAGGAATTTTCTCCTTAAACTGCATAACCTCAGTGCACATCCATAATAGGGCGGCATAAGAGGTTAAAGTAAATATACTGGTCAAATAATGCTGTAATGTCAGGCCGATTCCAGGTACTACCCAGGCTACATAACCTTGAACACAAGCAACTAGCCCATAACCTGCGGATACCGCAGTAATAGACCAAAGCCTTTTGCTGCGTAGCAGGGTCGCTAATGTTAAGGCTAACAGGCTGGCAATAGCGGCAATACCCAAGTAAAAGGCCCAAAAGCTAGTGGTACGTGCTGCATGTTGCAAGAAGAGATGTGGCTCCCAGAGTTCTAAGTCTAGTAACAGAGCGCTAGTAGTAGCAGCCCGCAACATCACCTCATAGCCCTTAACGCTATCTGGCGGCGGGGGGAGCCTAAACACCGGAAAGCGATAGTCAATATCGCCTCTTTTACCTTCCCAAGTGTCTCCGGTGCGCTTTTCTACCCACGGCTCTTGGCTGCCTTCTGGTCGATAAAAGAAACGGATGTCATCAATAAAATTTGGGGCTAGTACAAGCCAACGCTCATTACCTGCAAAAAAATGAGCAGGTAGTTTGAAGTATAGCCAGTGTGGTGTACGGGTATAGCCGCGTGAAAATATTTTTTTTTGTATCTCTTCACTGTGGCGTAACTGTGCATACACTTGTTCAACGGTTTGCTGTTGGGACGTATCACTCATCACTGCATAAGGAATATCTGGCCCCAATGCTAGATGAGAGGCGAAGGCGTTAATGGGGAGTAAAGAAATAAGTGCCAGAAGCAGCCATCGTTTTGCCCCGCTTTGGAGTAATGATTTTATCAATAGGTTAAACAAGGGGAGTATCTGCATTATTCTGGCTGCTTCTTTTTAGCATTTTAGGAAGCAGGTACAGACCTTTAGCCACTTCCAGAAAGCCATTATGTGAAACATGGGGCGTATGTGTTATTAAGTGGCAGCCCCATGTTGGACTTAGCCTGCTTTATTAGGTGTGTCTGCCGAGGGGGCAGGCCCTATCACCGCAACGGTTTTTTGCTCCCGCGTCCATTTACCCGCTTTTTTATCAATGTACTGAAAGTGCTCGTTGGTAAAGCTGCCCTGGTTACAGGCGTGGCGGTAAGACACGGTAGGCACGTTGGCGTGGGTTAGTCTCTGGATAAATACCCCAGGCCCGGTAATGTCGAACACATTAGTCAACTCATTCTGCTTGATATTGACGCTAATTTGCTCAATGAGCAGCGCCAGATTAGGGTTGTTGGGTTTGCTGGCAATAAAGTAGTTGCTTAGCTCGCCCTTACGGGTAGTAACATAAAGCTCGTCAATATCGTTAGGTATCACGCTGCCAAGTGGCCAAATGGCGTGGGCATCGATATCCAGGTAGACCCCGCCATGCTTTTGCAGTACCAGCAAGCGCCAAAAATCCGCCTGGGCGGCACCAATTTGCAGCCGGGAGTACTGCTGATTAATATCTTTGTCGTAGTGCTCGGCAATGAATGCTTTTCGGGCTTCGGTAATCATAAACCGATACTCAAAGCGTGGGGCCATCAGACGGTTGAACAGGTAGTTGAGATAAACCGGCAGAGTGACTTTATTGGTAAAGTTGGTTTGCCAAATAATACGTGGAACTACCGAATCATTTTTAGGCGCTAACCAGGGCGCGGCACGCTCTGGCAGCGTGAAGCGCTTGTTGGGAACAATAGCGTGAAAGACATAGCTGAGTAACTTGGTAATGTTAGCAAATAGCTTAATAAAACGGCTAACAACCACTATCAGCGTTTTGTTGGTGGCAGGCCTTGTAGGCATGAGAATCCTTTTAAATTCAGTTCCGTGCGTAACGGTTAAGCGAAGGGGCGTTACCAGCCTCCTTGGCTTTCCAGTAGGCTGCGCATGTTATTGTCGAGCGGTAGCTGGAAATCTGCGCTACTCAATACCATGGCATCGCCAGCGCGAACTACCCGTGCGCTCACATAGAGGTAATCCTGCCCTTGGGCATAAGTTCCCATCAAAATCGAGCGGGCGTTGTGCTGGGCGCTAAGACGTTGAACCTGGCGGGAGAGAATAAGTTCACCCACGCTCTCTTCAATAAACATGCTGTCACGCATTTTGACTTCGCGAACCTGCATGCCTTGCTGTGCCAAAGCGGACGCCATGATCTCCGAGCTAATACGGCCAAAAGTAGAGGATTGGCTTAGGTTATCGATGCTGACAAAGGTAGCGGCAATCATGGGGCTGTAGCGGGTCAGGTCTGGGTTGTTCGCCACCATCTGCTGCGCTGCCTGATGGGCAAGCTGAGAAAGATCAGGTTTAGGCTCTTCCGGTTGGGCATTACTGCCTAGCGTCGAGCAGCCCGTTAGCACCAGCATAGTGAACAGCAGCATCATTACGCGAATAGGAGCGCACAGAGATCGTAAAGACATAAACATTACCAGGTGTCGGTGATAGAAACTGTTGGCGTGGTGGGCGCTTGGGGAACCCGGTGCGGCGCGTAGTGACGGCGGTCACCTGCATTAATGTAATAGATATTGGAGGAGGAGTAGAGGATTCGTTCGCCGTCTAAAATTTGGGTGGTAATAATCACTTCTTCATTGCCGGTATGCGTCCAGCTGCCGCTGGTAATATCGGCAGCAATCGCACCAGGGATAAGCGCTAATGCAGGTTCGCTCCACTGATTATAAGGAATGGTGGCCACAGCAATGCCAGCGGTTAAGGCTGTGAATGCGCCCACGGGCGGGCGTATAAAGCCACGATCTCGATGCGTCACAACTTCAACATCGACATGAATGTTGGCGGTATTCGCTGTGGGAACGGTCATCAATGTCGCGCCGCGTGATACTAGCTCGCTGGTGAGCAAAGTACGAAAGCCCCGACCAAACTCGCCGCCACTATAGGCAGAGGCGCTGCTTTCTTCTGCGGGGGTGATGTGAAAATCACGAAAACGCACGCGTTCGCGCTGTAGGATTTGGGTAGCTTCATGGCGTGCGAGTACATCCCAGTGATGGGCTGCCTGCATGCGCTGCTGTTCCGTGTAAGGGTAAGTGGTGGCGATAGGTGCCTGTGATGTGTTGGCATAAAAACAACCACTCAGCATCAGGCTGACCATTCCCAGGCCAACGGGGCGTAAAAAGTGGACAATGGGGAATGACGTGGGAAGAATGCGCACCTGATAGTTCCTTATCGCTACTAAACAGCTATTTGATAGACTAGTTTGCCATGCTTAGCTTAGATCGGCCACGAGGTTAGAAACTTGAATGAGTGATAACACCCATGCTTGAAGACCACCGCAGTGGCCCACGCCATGATGCGCTGTTGTCTGCGTACCCCGAAGACGAGAGCAATAGCGGCTGGATGATTAGCTACATCGACATTATGACGCTGTTGGTGGCACTGTTTGTAATTATTATCGCCGCAGCTGGGGTGACAAGCCCGGAGTGGTCATCTGCGGATAACCAGGTTGAGCCTGATAACCTCATTGTGCGACCGCTGGAAGTGCCGCTGCCAGATGTGTTGGATGAATTTCGTTCACAACGTAGCCCGGTGTTGGCCTCCACCCCTGGAACGCTAAATCCGATGGCGATTAGTGCCGCGCTGGGTGTGGCGGGTTTACCCACCCGTTCTGTCTCCACCTTCAGCGTGCCGCCGCTATTAGCACTCCCTGAGCCAGCAGAGCTAACGCCGGCCGATGAGCTACCGTTCGTTAAGACGCTGTCTGAACGCCTGACACCGATCCTTCCTACTCCTTTGGTGCGCATAGAAGAAGAGGTGGCCGCTTCGCCCATGGCAGATTATATGGTGCTGCTGACAGATCGCCCCCCGGTTAATGTTCAGGAAATCAGCGATGAGGCCATCAGCAGGGCCCTGGCGCTGGACACAAGCCTGCCTGAGCGCGTTGAAACGTCAGCGTATCTGCCAAATTTAGAGGGCGTAGAGGTCTCCCGTGTGGCGGAGGGTATTAGCTTGCGGGTGCAAGATAGGCTGCTGTTCCCTTCTGCTACGGCGGAGCTTACCGAAGGCGGCTCATCGTTGGTGGGTAGCCTGCTGGAAACCATTCAGCGCTACGATGGTGAAGTATGGGTAGAGGGGCACTCCGATAGCCAAACCATTAACACGCCGGAGTTTTCATCTAACTGGGCGCTTTCAAGCGCCCGTGCTATCGCCATTGTAGAAGCCTTGGAGGAGGCGGGTGTGGCTTCTGAGCGTTTGCGGGCAGTGGGCCTAGCGGCGACCCAGCCGTTAGAAGATAACAGCACGGCAGAAGGGCGTGCCCGTAACCGCCGAGTGGAAGTGGTCATCCATGTGGAGTAGGGCGCACTAGCCAAAGGGTAAGCACAATAAAAAAGCCCGCCGGGGGGCGGGCATTAAAGGGCTTGGCTCACTGCAGCCCACTGACATCAGGTGAGGGGGTCTACGTGAATGTCAGTGAGTACAATATGAGTATAGCTATTTATGAGATTTCGCCAAGCGCTTGTGCAATTTTTTGTAGGCTTTTAGCTCACCTTTTTTGCACCTATTTGGTGCTTTTCTGATGCGCTTTTTTGGTGCTCAAGCCTTCAGCGCCCTTTTTTTGATTTTAAGTATTTGATTTATATTAGATGAACTTCATTGGCATACATTCTGCTTTATTGCTTATCTGAAAGAGACGCCTGCGTAACGGCTTTTAAGATTGCAATAAGGTGGTGCCATGACCGAACAGACTCGCACTGCACATACTCAGACCGAGTTGCCTGATATAGCGCTGTCGCCCGATAGTGCTGACCCAGCGCTTCAACCGCGCTTGGTGGTCACTGACCTAGACGGTTCCTTGCTAGACCACCACAGCTATGACTTCTCACCGGCAGCGCCTTGGCTGGCGCGCCTAAAACAGCTGGGCGTGCCCGTTATACCGGTCACAAGTAAAACCCGTGCCGAACTTATTTCCCTGCGTGAAGCGCTAGGCCTGACAGCTACCCCATTTGTGGCGGAAAACGGCGCTGTGATTGGCCTGCCACCGGGCTGGTGTCACGCACGGCTAGACCGCCCAGGTAGTGGCCTGGATGGCGTGGTGGTTAAACACACTGGAGTAGATGTGGGCTTTATCCGGGCACGGCTTAACGTCTGGCGCAAACGCCTGGGCGTTCGTTTTACCCGTATGAGTGAGCTGGATATTACCCAAGTCATGGCGCTTACCGGTTTAGATGAACCCCGTGCCAAGGCTGCCCGAAAGCGTGAAGGCAGCGAGCCGCTTATCTGGGAAGACGACGAGGCCGCGCTGGCAAACTTTCGCTTAGCGCTTGAGGGCGATGGGTTGGCGCTGACGCAAGGCGGGCGCTTTTGGCACGTAATGGGCAAAGCCTCTGATAAAGGCAGCGCCGTTGAC
>Ga0098035_1001186_pt1 | contig 12646 bp, 10 predicted proteins | sample 3_EtaG_FD_75046 | JGI IMG/M metagenome (GOLD analysis project Ga0098035, IMG submission 75046) | Marine viral communities from the Subarctic Pacific Ocean - 3_ETSP_OMZ_AT15126 metaG | ecosystem: Environmental > Aquatic > Marine > Oceanic | place: Pacific Ocean | collected 2015-01-07
CGATCCCACCAATTACGCGCAAAACGTGCTGACGGCCGTGCGCTCGCTTGAGCAGATCAACAACCAAATCCGCCAGATCCAGAACCAGGCAACATCGCTGCTCAACGAAGCGAGAAACCTGGAAAGCCTGCCAATCTCGACACTTTCAACTTTGCACGCCCAGGTGCAGCAAACCCAGAGCCTGCTTGCCCGGGCCCAGCGCGTTGCCTTCAATGTCGAGACTATCCAGCAGGCCTTTGCCGATCGCTACAAGGGCGACGCGCTAAGCGGCAGTGACACCCAAATGGTCGCCAATGCCGATGCGCGCTGGAACGACAGCGTTGCTGCATTCGAAGATGCGCTGACCGTTCAGGCTGGGATCGTTGGTAACATCGATGGCGCGCGTTCTTCGATCAATACGCTGGTAACCGCAAGCCAGTCGGCGGCAGGCGCGCTGCAGGCGGCCCAAGCGGGCAACCAGCTACTCGCGTTGCAGTCACAGCAGCTTGCCGACCTGTCCGCTGCCGTTGTGGCGCAAGGAAGAGCCCAGACCCTGGAAGCAGCCAACGATGCGGCAACCGAGGCAGAAGGGCGTCAGCGTTTCCGTCGGTTTCGCGGGCAATGACATGAACTGGATAGGCAAGCTCGCATTGCTGGCCGCTCTTGGCGGTCTGGTGGCGGCGATCGCGATCCTGGGAGCGCGATCGCCCACTGTTGACCGGCTCAAAACGGTGGCATCCGATCTTCCCATTTCACAGCTGCCCAAGCAAGCCCCGGCTCGCTGTCGAACGATTACCCAGCCCGATGCTGCATGCTCCGCTGCCTGGGAAGAACGGCGAAACCGCTTCTTTGGAAGCGAGGAAAGAATAGGCCGGCGGCCATGAACGACGCAGGCGTCATCGACGGCTTTCTCGATGTCTTCACCACCTACATCGACAGCGGATTTGGCCTGCTCGGCGGCGAAGTCGGCTTCCTGTCATCTACCCTCATTGCGATCGATGTGACCCTCGCAGGCCTGTTCTGGGCATGGGGCGGTGATGAGGATGTGCTGCAGCGCCTTATCAAAAAGACGCTTTATATCGGCATGTTCGCCTGGATCGTCGGCAACTTCTCGCATCTCGCAGACATACTGTTCAAGAGCTTCGCTGCGCTCGGGCTCAAGGCCAGCGGCGGCGGGATGAGCCTAGCTGATTTCATGAAACCCGGCACCGTTGCCGGCACCGGTCTCGACGCTGCCCAGCCCCTGCTCGATGCGACTGCCGACCTGCTGGGACCGATCGGCCTGTTCACCAACTTCGTGCAGATCGCGATCCTGCTGCTCGCCTGGGTGATCGTCGTCATCGCCTTCTTCATTCTTGCGATCCAGGTGTTCATCACCATCGTCGAGTTCAAGCTGGTTACGCTTGCCGGCTTCGTGCTGGTTCCCTTTGCCTTTTTCGGGCGGACCGCGTTTATGGCCGAACGCGTTCTGGGCCATGTCATTTCCTCAGGGATCAAGCTGATGACGCTGGCCGTCATAACCGGGATCGGTACGACGCTGTTCAACCAGTTCACCAATGCCGGGCTTGGGCCCGAACCAACGGTCGAGCAGGTCATGGCGATAGCCCTTGCCGCGCTGACCCTGCTTGGCCTCGGGATATTTGCGCCCGGAATTGCCAACGGCATCGTTTCGGGTGGACCGCAACTGGGGGCGGGTGCTGCTGCAGGAACCGCCCTTGCCGCAGGCGGCGCCTTGGTGGGCGGCGCGGCAGGAGCAAGGCTTGCCGCCGGCGCAGCTGCAGGGGCTGCTTCAGGCACGGCCTTGGGCGGTGCACGCGCGGCAGGCGCCACCTCGGCGGCCTATGCCGGTGGGGCCGCCGGCCGCAGCGGGGCCGGCTCTGTGTCTGGCGGTCTCGCCAATGTCGCAAGGACTGCCGGGCACGCAGCCACGTCGCCGCTGCGCCGCGCTTCGCAGAGTCTGAAGGAGGCCTACGCCAGTGGCCGCGACGGCGTGACCACGCTCGCAGCCAAAGCTTCTGACAACGCTGCAGGTCCGCCCCGCTGGGCCAGGTCGATGCGTCAGCGTCAAGCCATGTCTCAGGGCGCGGCAAGCGGTGCCCACGCCCTGAGATCCGGCGACAGCCATGGCGGCGGTGCAGCCCCCGACATTTCAGAAAAGGACTGACGCATGTTTCGACGACCCTCGATCCGATACGCCAGGAGCCCTGAGGCTGTGACACCCTATCAGCGTGCCAGCCAGGTCTGGGACGATCGTGTTGGCTCCGCGCGCGTCCAGGCCCGGAGCTGGCGCCTTGCCTTTTTCGGCTGCCTTGCCCTTTCAGGAGGTTTGGCGACCGGCCTTGTCGTGCAGTCGCTGCGTGGCCGGGTTGTGCCGTGGGTCGTAGAAGTCGACAAGCTTGGAGAAGCAAGGGCCATCGCATCTGCTGAAGCAGGATACACGCCGTCCGACCCCCAGATCGCTTTTCAGCTTGCACGTTTTATCGAAGAAGTTCGTTCGATTCCGGCCGACCCGGTCGTGCTGCGCCAGAATTGGCTGCGCGCTTACGACTTTGCCAGCGAGAAGGGCGCGCTTGCGCTCAATGACTATGCCCGGACCAATGACCCATTCGCCCATGTCGGCAAGAAGCAGGTCGCTGTCGATGTGTCGAGCGTGATCCGCGCTTCGCCTGACAGTTTTCGTATCGCATGGACCGAGCGGCGATATGTCGATGGCGCACTGGCAGACACCACGCGCTGGTCGGCGATCGTCACGGTCGTGATGCGCGAGGCAAGTAGTGTCGATGCGCTGCGCAAGAACCCGCTTGGCCTTTTCGTCAAAGCTTTCAACTGGTCGAAGGAACTCAGCCAATGACCCGAACCTGTCCCCTGGGCCTTCTGGCTCTGCTGGCTCCGGCCCTTGTCATCAGCGGATGCAGTCACGTTCAGGCCAGACCTGCAGATCCGGCACCCGTCCTGCGACCTGCGTTCGAACAGGAAAGGCAAGTCCCGCAGGTCGCGATCGTAAGCGTACCAGCGCCGCTTCCGCTCCCAGGGCAATTAAAGCCCATCCCAAAAGCAGAGCCACTTTCGTCGCGTGGGCGGCAGCCTGCCGAACCGCGCCGCCGCGTGGACAGCGCTAATGATGCTGCCCGCATGCAACCGGAAAAAAGCGGTTGGCTCAATGCCATCCAGCAATACCCCTATGCCGATGGTGCGCTCTACCAAGTCTACGCCGCTCCCGGCCAGGTCACCGATATCGCGCTGCAGGCAGGCGAGGAACTGTCCTCGCAAGGACCGGTTGCTGCCGGCGACACGGTGCGTTGGATCATCGGCGATACGATCAGTGGTATTGGCGCTGCCAAACAGGTCCACATCCTGGTGAAGCCGATACGGCCCGACATCGCCACGAACCTTGTCATCAATACGAACCGGCGCACATACCACATCGAGCTCAAGGCAACGCCGGCGACTTACATGGCAGCCGTTTCCTGGACCTATCCGCAGGACGAGTTGTTCGCCATGCGCAGGGCCCAGGCCCGGCGCATAGAGGCTGCGCCGATCGCATCAGGCATCGATCTTGCCGCGCTCGATTTCCATTACCGGATCGATGGCGACAGGCCCTCGTGGCGCCCCTTGCGCGTCTTCGATGATGGACGGCAGGCCTATATCGAGTTTCCGGCATCGATTTCGACCGGCGAGATGCCGCCGCTTTTCGTGAGCGGAGCCGATGGTTCGAGCGAACTCGTCAATTACCGGGTTGAAGGTCGATACATGGTTGTCGACAGGCTCTTTTCCATAGCCGAGCTCAGGCTCGGCACAAATAAGAGCCAACAGCGCGTCCGGATCGAGCGGCAGCGCGCCAAAGCCACGCGCCGGCCCTCATGACCGACAGTGCCGACAAAGCGCCCAATGCCGGTGCGCCGGAAGCAAGTTCCCCTGCCCGACCCCAAACCGCTCAAAAAGCTCCAAGGCAGGACCAGCAAAAGGAGCAGCAGCAGGAAACTCCTACCGACACCAAGCCGCAAGATGCGCTGACATCACCCGAAGTTTTCCGGCTGCGGGCCGATCTACCCAAAGTGATGCGCCTGTCGCGCAAGACATTGGCGATTGCTGGCACGGTAGCCGGCTGCGTGATTGGCGGCGCGCTGATCTACGCGCTGCAACCGATCGATCGCGAACAGGCACCCAACCTTTATGACGGTGCAAGCCAAAATCGCGTCGAGGCGGTGACCTCGGCTCCTGCCGATTATGCCCAAGCGCCCAAGCTTGGCCCGCCTCTACCCGGAGACCTGGGCCGCCCCATTCTGGCTGCGCGCGAGGCTGGAAAGGACGTTCCTGCCCCAGCCATGGGAGTAGAGGCAAAGCGCAGTCCACGGGCCATTGCCGAGCAGCAAGCGCGTGAACGGGAAAGGCAAGAACACGATTCAGCGCGAACAAGCGCTCTGTTTGCCGGTAACCCCCGCTCGGGTTCGACGCCGGCCCAATCAGCAATGATGCGCAATGTGAGCGCGTCCATGGGCGAGACAGCCAATTCAAAGCAGCCTTTACCCGCCCCGGCCGCTTCTGACGGACAGGACCGCAAGCGTGCCTTTCTGAAGGCCGACAGGGATCGCAGGTTCGTCAGCACCGAACGGGTCAGCCCGCCCTTCTCGGCATACGTCCTTCAGGCAGGCAGCGTGATTCCTGCCGCCCTGATCACTGCCATTCGCTCGGACTTGCCGGGCACGATCACCGCGCAAGTGACACAGAACGTCTACGACAGCGCAACGGGACGCCTGCTTCTCATTCCCCAGGGTTCGCGACTGATCGGTGAATACGACAGCTCGGTTTCGGCAGGACAGCGCCGGGTCCTTCTGGCCTGGGACCGACTGATCGTGCCAGGTGGCCGCTCGATTGCGCTCGATCGCCAGCCCGGAACTGATCCGGCAGGCGCCGCAGGGCTGGAGGACCGCACCAATCATCATTGGGGTAGCGTGTTCAAGGCCGCGCTCATCTCAACGCTGCTCGGCGTAGGAACAGAGCTGACAACAAACAGCGATGACGAACTGGCGCGGGCGCTTCGCTACGGCACACAGGGCACGATCAACCAGGCCGGACAGCAAATCGTCGGCCGAGAAATCAACATCGCGCCGACCCTCGCGATCCGCCCCGGTTTCCCCTTGCGTGTCCTCGTTACACACGACCTCGTCATTGAACCGGCCCCAGAAAGGGATTTACCATGACCAGACTGCGACTTGGACCGATCGAAGATGACAAACCGGTGAAGGTGACGATTGAGATGCCCGCTCATATCTTGCGTGATCTGGCAGAGTACGCCCGTCTTCATGCAGAAGAAAACAACCAGGGCGAGGCCATGCCCGCCGAGCGGCTGATCGCCCCGATGATCGAGCGTTTCATGGGAACCGATCGAGGATTTGCCCGCAAGAGAAGATCGCGCGGGAATTAAAACATGTTAAGCGCGGTTATCAGCGCTTGCGATTTATTCTCAAGAAGGCAGCTTGGTCGGGCGTCAGCTCCCAGCAAGGCGCACGACCGGGTCTCGGTACGTATGTCCAGGCCTTGTGCTAAAGGTGCCGTTGTGCGTTTCCAGCACGGATTTTTCCACTGCCCGGTCACTTCATAACTTCGCCCAGTTCACCTCCCAAGCAATTATAATCGCATTATAAAATTCAATTTCACCAATGGTCTGATCATTCTGCCTGTGCGGCTGATGGAGTCGCGATCTCGAATGGAGAAGATCATGGAAAAGACCATTGATACCCTCGAAGACGAAGTCGTCGATCTCGGCTCGGTGACTGAAGAAACCCGCGGCATCGTGGGTGCACTCGAAGACCAGCAGGGCGGCCAACGTGCTGCTCTGGGCCTCACCGACGACTGATGCGATGGGTGCGCGCGCTATGGCGCGCGCACCTTGTCGGTCTTTGCATCATGGTCATACCGCCCTTGTCCTCTGTCCATTTCTGCCTCGTGGGCACCCGCGCTGTGTTTCTCGATATTCGGGCGAACCGGTATTTTGCATTGCCTGAAAAGCTGAACACGTCGTTTGTCTCGGCCATCGGCGATTGCGTCATGGGCACTGTCACCCCCGACGAGCTCGCCGCACTCAAAACTGGCATGGATGATCTGTTAGCCTTGAAAGGCATCGTCAGTGTACAGGAGTTCCAGCCTTTTCCCGCTGCAACATCCGATCACGCGCCCGATAGCAATTCGGTTCCCATTCCGGCGCTGTTGCTGCTGCAGGTCGCAATCGCCTGCCTTTCAGCCAAGTTGCTGGTCAGGCTGTGTCCGCTTCACTGGCTTCTTGCGTACATCGGACACAACCACCCCCACAAGCTGCAACCACCGAGCACACAGATGCTCGATCACCTCGCCGGGGCGTTCCAACGTGTACAGGTCATCATGGGCAAGGATGGCAATTGCCTCCCTCACACGCTCGCCTTCGTCTGGCTGAGCCGCAGGCTGGGATATACGCCACGCCTGGTCATCGGCGTCCGCATAAACCCGTTTGGGGCGCATTGCTGGTGCCAGGACGGGCCGGTGGTCCTCAACGACCATTATGAGAATGTGCGAACCTATCAACCGATCTTCGTCCTGTGAGCGGCCTGGAATTCCTGATCGCGGTATTTCGCGAGCCGGAACTGCTTGATCAGTGGGCTCGCCACATCGCAGAACGTACCGGATGGCAACGCATCACGATTGGCGGGCCCATCGCCATCTTCGTCAGTGATTCCTGTCCGTTCATAGCCGAGAGCACGGCACCCACTCACGCCGTGCTGGGCAGCATATTTGCCCGCCATGGTCCGCCCGAGCGCTGCAACGGACTCGATGCGAAGACCGCACAAGAATTGCGAACCGGTTCGCTTGCAAGGCTCTTGCATGAGTACTGGGGCGCTTATCTTGCCGTGCGCCAGCGCAGCGACGAACTGCTTGTCACGCGTGATCCCAGCGCCGCCATGCCTTGCCTCTATACGCAAACTTCCGGCGGGGTTCTCATGGCCTCGAGCATTGCGGCGATGAAACATGCCAGCATTCCCAGGCCAAGCGTCGCGATGAACAATGTCGCGGACTGTCTCTTCCGCGCAGATCTGCCCTCGCCGCAAACAGCACTGGAGGGGATTGAGGAACTCGCTCCTGGGACGAGCCTTGTCATTGATGCCAACGGTTGCAGGGTGGTGCCGGCCTGGTCCCCCTGGGACCATGTCATGATCAACAGTGCCGTGACGTTTGAAGACCATGTCGAACAACTACGCCGCGCCTTGCAGAATACGGCAGTTGCCTGGGCCAGCGCGGCAGGTCAGGTTCTCCTCGGCGTTTCCGGGGGTCTCGATTCCTCGATCCTCGCCACCTGCTTGCGCCGCTCAACGCCCCCAGCCCTGTGCGCCACGCTTGCAACAAAAGATGCCGAAGGCGACGAGCGACACTTTGCGCGCAAGATTTGTGATCATTTGGGCATGGAACTCGTCGAGGCCCACTACGACCTTGCCGATATCTGTCTTGACCGACCTGCACGCCCTCACATGCCGCGTCCCACCGGCCGCATCATTGCGCAAGGTTACAATGCCGCCGTGTCGCGGATAGCCAGCGAACATGGCATCACCGCATTTATGACCGGCAATGGCGGGGACAACGTTTTCGGCTTCTCGCAGTCCGCCGGCGCCATTGCCGACAGGCTGCTGCATGAGGGTCTGTCATCGGCCGTTTGGCACACGAGCAAGGACGTCTGCCAGCTGACAGGATGCAGCCTTCGCGAGGCCTGGCAGGCAACAATACGAATCCTGTGTCGCCCGCGGGCGTATCGCTGGCGTCCCAACCGGCGGTTCTTGAGCAGGGATGCTCTCGCCCAACTCGACGCGACGGCGCTTACCCATCCCTGGCTCGATGCGCCAGACGGAGCCCTCCCCGGCAAGGCCGCGCATATTGCCTCTCTGCTCAGAATTCAGCGACACCTCGACGGGAGCGGACAACTCGGCGATGTGGCCGTAATCAACCCGCTGATGTCGCAACCGGTCCTTGAGGCCTGCCTTGCGATCCCTTCCTGGATGTGGTGCCGAAACGGCCAGAATCGATCGGTCGCACGCGAAGCCTTTCGAGATCTGATGCCTCCATCGATCACCGATCGCGTCTCGAAAGGCGGGCCCGATGGCTTTGGGACGCAGATTCTGGAGCACTTCCGCGAGACCATGCGCGAACGTCTGCTTGATGGGGCTCTGGCAAACCATGGCATTGTCGATCGAAGCGCACTCGAGCAGCGGCTCAGCGATGCCAAGCCAAATTGGGGCGCTGACCAGGTGCGCATTCTCGAATTGCTCGAAGCCGAAGCCTGGATCGGTCATTGGCAGTCGCATTGATTGTAGAAGTTAGGACTTAATCTGACATGCGGATGACCGAACCATTCAATAATGTCATTCAGAAGCTCGCTGAGTTGCTTTGCCCTTGCCAGCCTTCTCCCGGCGTAAATCATCCCAGCGTTCCAACTCGTCATCGGGTGCATCGATCGGGCCGTCGCTTCCCAACCAGAACTCAAACCAGGCAAGGCTGCGCCTGTAGATCGCAAGGCGGTGCGCCGGCTGCCATTTGATGTGATATTCCCCAGGATAAACGTACATATCCGCGGGCTGATGATGATCGCGAAGCGCGGTGTAGCCAGTCAAGGTACTCAGCAGTTCCCCATCGGAAATCTGGAACAGAATCGGCACATCTAGGCGCGCAGCATTCCTGGCGATCGAAACCGGATCCCAGACCGGATCGTCATCGCTGAGCACGCTGGGATAGGTATCGGCAAAAGTCGGCATGGCGCCCGGCCCCACGCTGATGGCAAGCGAGGAATCCCAGCAGCACGAACTGAAAGCCGCTGCCTTGAACAGGTCAGAGTTGATGAGGGCAAACTGGCCGGTCGAAGCCCCATCGCTCAGTCCTGTAATGCCGATACGCGCCGGGTCGACAATGCCGCGCTTCACGAGCATCCCAATTCCGGTCTCGAGAGCGGACTGCACGCTTCGCCTGTCGGCAAAATCCTTGTCATTGGCAGCTTGCGCCTCGGACACGGTCTTCGCACCAACGGTCGTTCCGTAGTCGATCGGACGATCAAAGCTCAACACGGCAAAGCCATGCGCGGCAAAAAGCTGGATCGGGTAATCATCGCCCGTCCCGCCGCGCAGGAACCCGCGCGATTCGTACTGCACCACGACAAGCGGGTATCGCTGACCTTGCTTGTACCCGACGGGAAGGACCAGGTCGCCGAAGACTTCGAACCCGTTGGTATTGCGCCAGTGCAGCCGTTCGACCTTGCCCAGTTGCAGCCTGCGGAATTCAGGATTGGGGTCATAGAGCCGGGTCGATTTGCCCGAGGGTAGCGCGATCCTGGAGATGTAGCGCGGCCGATTGCTCGCCTCGCGCAGACAGATGAGACCCTCATCTACAGGAATGCAACTGGCGAGCAGGTCGTTGGTCAGAAACAGGCGTCGCGGCTCTCCCGCCCCCGGCTTCCATTCATAGATCGCCGTGGCTTCGCGGTCCCAACCCTCGCGCCGCATGAAGCGAAGACCACCTTCACTGCTCCACCAGAACTGCGATACGGACCGATCGCAAGTCGCAGAGGTGCAAGTCATCCTGCGCCCATCGCGCAGCATCGCCGTCAAGGTCAGGCGCGGCGGGAAGTGTTTGCCTTCAACCGTGAGCCAGGCATAATCGCCGCGCCGCGAGACTGCCTGTGCGACAGTTCCCGGCGGCGCGGCTGGGCCCGGTTCAAACAGCGCTCGCTGCTCGCTGCTCGCTTGCCGGCCCCGCGCATCCGGTCCGTCGGCCTGAACCCATGTGCGATAAGGCAGCGGTCCCGGGACAAAAGGACGGTTGCTTGCCATGGGCGCGAAGCGATCATCGTAATGAAAACCTTCCCGCCCTTCTCGCTCGATGGATTTGAGGCCGGCGCGTAGGCCCGGCTGCGTCTTGTAGATTATCGAATGTCCGTCCTCGCCGATGCGAAAGTCGAGAACATCGTCTTGGCTATGGGTAACGGGCCTGCTGCCCGATCCATCGCCGGCCGCGCGCCAGACCTGCGCGACCCCGTCCACCTGCTTGAGGAACAACACTGCTTTTCCGTCAGGCGTCCAGCGCGGGAGGCGGCTCACGGCGATCCCGGTCGGATAGCCTGCCTTCCCCCGAAACTCGCTCTTCAAGCGAATGAGCTCCCCGCCCTCGTCGATCATGATGGGCCTGGTATTGCCGGCCAGATCGAGAACGAAGATGCCAAGGCAGAAATCGTTCGTGTCCGGATTGCCGCGCCTTATCGAAAAGGCGAGTTTCGTGCCGTCCGGAGAAAGCGCGATCGATTGGTTCTCGGCAGGAACCATGCCGGCCCACGGCGGCACCTCGTAGCTCGCACCCATATCGCGCAGGCGCACCAGATCTTCTGCCCGAAGGCTTCGGTCTTCGGCGTGACCGTCGCCGGGCAGGAGCGTCGCTGCGCAATGTCCCTGGCCCTGTGCGGCCCGGGCGACTGGGACCAGGCAGAGGCACACCGCCGCGCCTGCGATCATAAATGCCGTGCGCTTCATCACAGCACTTTCGAAACGGCGATAGTGATGACCCGGCCAATCGAGGAGTAATTCGTCGAATCGTACGGCGGATAGACTGGGATCGTGTTCTGGATCGTTCCCGGCTTTTCGTTGAACAGGTTCTGGATCGACACTGTCAATTCCATCCCCTGCCCGATGCCACTTCGGGCCTGCGAGCGCAGGCGCCCGACGAGATCGAGCGTTGTGAACGATCTCACATGTTCGATTGGGCTGAAGCGATCGTCGGTAACGCCGCCGATGTAGTTGCCGAATGCCGAGAGCGTGACATTGTCCTTGTGCCAGGTCGCGCCAAGCCTGCCGCGCCAGTGCGGCGGATCGAAGATCGTGCCCGCCAGTTCTTCCAACGGATACCCTGCACTCAGGCGCTGATCGCTTTTGAGGTAGCTGGCCGAGCCTTCTAGTTTGACGGTCTCATCCTCTCCCAGTTCGATCCGATAACGCGCTGCAAGGTCCAATCCGCGCAGATGCTGGCGAGCGGCATTCTGGAACGAGGCATCGACCAGAGCGCCGACCGCAGAGGGATCGAAAGGCTCGCCGGTCTGGTTGTTGAGGCCCTGCGGGAGATCCGCGATCGCTGCGAGCACTTGCGCAGTGGACGGATTGAGCGTGACGTAGTCGGCATAGACGGGGTTGGTATAGATGGCGAGGACGCTGGAGACTGGCGAGACGACGCGGTCGCGGTAGCGAATGTCAAACCAAGTTGCTTCAAGCTCGAAACCATCCAGCGCCTTGGGCGCAAGCTTGAAGCCCAGGTTCCAGGTCGTTGCCTTCTCCGGCTTGAGATTGATGTTCCCGCCGGCAACGAGCAGCACCGGCAGGCTCGTCGGAGAGCCGGGAAAGTAGGCTGCCGGATTGAGCGAACCCTGCCGGTACTGGTACTGTTGGTAGAGCGTCTGTGTCTTGAATGACTTGCCCCAGGCGCCCCGCAGGGTCAGCCCCTCAATCGGCTCGTAGACAACGCCGGCCTTCGGCGTCAGCAGATGCGCGGTTCCCGGATAGTCCTCGTATCGCGCCGCGAGACTGAGCTGCAACCGCTCAATGAGTGGCATGCGGTTGGCCTTGCCAACGAGCGGAAGCGAGAGTTCGCCGTAGCCGAACCAGACCTCGCGCCCGGACCTGATGTCCTTCGTGATGTTCGAAGTCCCGCCCGTTTCCTGACGCACAAAGACATCAAGACCCATGTGGCGATAGCCTGCGCCCAGAGCGAGGCGCGCCTCGCCGCCCGGCAAATCGAGCAAAGCCCCCTCGGCGGTCACTTCGCCGGTCGCGACGTCGTTGTCGTAGTTGAGCCACGTGCGCAGCGTCTCGGCCCCGCCTATGTAGCGATGGGACGTAATGTGATTGTTGCTGAAACCATAGACGCCCGTCGCCGACACGGTCCACGAACGCCCCAGGTCCCAGTGCAAGCCCGCCGATACAGTCGCAGACTGGACCTTGGGCCTCGATTGGAGCCCATTGGTCGTCACATCCGCGGTCGTGGTGAACGGCTGTGACAGCTGCGTCACGCGGTTGTTGTACTGGGCATCGAATTCCAGGCCGAGCCGATCGGTGAGATCCTGGTGGCCGGCAGCGATCAGGCTGTACTGGCGCCGCCAGGGAACGAGCGTCGTGGAATCGTCGAGACTGCGCGTGTAGGAGCGGTCCCGGGCAGAGATTTCGGTCACATCGGAGAAGCTTCCTGCCACCATGATCCCGCCGCTTTCCCAGCGACTGCCTGTCAGGGCATCGTACTGTTGCTGGAAATTGCCGCCATCGCTCGATCCGCCCAAACGCGCCGAGACATAGGCGTCTTCGTAGTCGCGTCTCAGGATGACATTGGCAACGCCGCCCACCGCGTCCGAACCATAAAGCGCCGAAGATCCGTCGGTAACGATCTCGATGCGGTCGATCGCAGCCAAGGGGATCTGGGAGATATCGACGCCCTGCGACACCGTGTCGTATGCCATCCTGTGCCCATTGAGCAGGGTCAGGGTCGCGGCTGGGCCGAGGCCGCGCAAATTGAGCGCGGAGGAAGAGCTGGAATTCTCGTTGTCCACGCCTTGCGACCCGCCGCCGGCAACGGTCGGGTTCTGGCCTCCTGTATAATTTTCCGGGATGGACCGGATGAAATCACC